>Ga0265595_1002752_pt1 | contig 11507 bp, 7 predicted proteins | sample saktaG_15_FD_190148 | JGI IMG/M metagenome (GOLD analysis project Ga0265595, IMG submission 190148) | Saline water microbial communities from Sakinaw Lake, British Columbia, Canada - sak_2013_06_06_50m | ecosystem: Environmental > Aquatic > Non-marine Saline and Alkaline > Saline ... | reverse complement strand
ATAAATTTAACCCCCCATGAACCTAATATATAAGTATGATTATGATCACCAAAATTCATTACTTGTTTAGTACATGGAAAACCATAGGACATATTCCATTGATCATCATTCATGATAGAATTATATTGACTCTGTGACAAAGTACACTTAATATCATAGACCGATCGACCCTCCTGATAAGCAAAATACTTCTTCAGTAATTCATTGTAATTATAATAATAATCCAAAAAATTCATCTCAACGTCAGTAAAACTAGCCACTAAAACTCCATCCACCGTCCACCCCCCATTCTCCCCTGTCTGTTCACCAATCGCGTAAGTGCCAGTCCACACAGGATCAAGCGAGACATAAAAAATTCCATTCCAAGTTCCGGCTGAAACAAATTTATTAGGTGTAATAATTGTATTACCTAGTTGCACGTCAGCGTGCATATTATTTTTAGTATTGTCTGACAATTCCAGCGAATCAATTGTTGCTTCATTATTACTATTTATAATATGAACTGTATATTCGGCGGGATGGGCATAGGCATATTGCAAACCAGCCACAGTAGAAATCCCCTCCAAACCGGCAACATCATCAAAAATTTGCGCTTCATAATAAGATGCTTCCAGTCCCCACAATAAACGGAAATCTTTTCTATGATTTTTATAATTGCCACGATTTGACCAATCATTAATATATGTACTAGCATCAATTGTCAAACCCTTGAAATCAAAGGTAGTTGGATTACCGTTAACAGTGTTTAAAATTCGATTTTGAGTGACAACAGCACGGGCAAAATTGATATTAACATTGTAATCCAAACTTTTTTCTAATAATTCATTAGCATTTTGTACTCTCAGTAAATACTCTCTAGCTAAACCAACATTACCACGCAATAAAATTTCTGAATTTGTCTCTAGATAAGGGTCTTCTTGAACTTTTGATAAAACTATATAAATACCCTCTTGATTACCGGCAGTAGAAAACTTTTCGTCATCATGCTCCATTATTCCTTTTTTATAATACTCAAAACGCAAAACCATTGAATCACCTATACTAAACACTCCAGTTCCGTCAAAACGATCGTAATCACCCAAAAAATAGGCCTTTATATCTACTAGTTCAGCTGGGGTGGCATGAACACCGCCGTAGGAATCAATTATCTGCTGATCAGCTTCGGTCGCACCTTCGTAATACAAATTCAATTCTTTGTTATTAATCTCACTACCAAAAAAAGTGTGTTCCAAAACTACTTCTTCTGTATCTGTTTTTTTAAGCTGAATTTTTACTTGAGCCTTTCTAATATCTGGCAAAGTGGACCAAACCTCTGGTAAAATCTGTTGGCCATTACCATCAACGCCTTCGCCTAATACATAGGGTAAAGTTGGTGGTAAAATTTCGTAATTTTTATTAACCTCATAATTAATGGATTGATAATTTTCATTATCTATATTTTTACCAGTAGAACTAAGCAAATCTTGAGTATATTTTTCCAAAGGAGACAAATCACCCTGATATTGATAAAAATTATACCAAAAATTTTCTGTATTAAAATTAGCAGTATCTGATACAATTTCCTTTGGACTATAATTGTAATTTTTAAAAATAACATCAAGTGGAAGCCACTGTTTCTTATATTCTTCGGCTAATGATGACTGTAATTCTTCAGTGGTTGAAACAATATTCAAATCATTCCAATTATCTATATTCCCCCCTCTTTCATCATAATCATAATAAATTTCTGGAAAAATCCACTCCAATGCAAAATGGGTTTCATTGGTAAAATCACCATCATCCAAATTTCCCCCCACGGTTGGATTATTAGATATGGTATATACGGGGATATCATTCCATCCAAAAATACCATAAACAGTTCGCCTGCCCTCAACTGTCTTTTCAATACCCAATAAATCTTGCAACTTATCAATTGACACAACCATTATGCTCTTTTTATAATTAGCTGGAATTCCAGCGGCGCGCATAAGCGATATTGTCAACGATGCAGTATCGACATCATTACATATCCTTTCCTCCAAACACCCTAGATTTCCCTTTTTAGCACCATAATACGCCTCATAATTAATATTTTCACGAACGAAATTATAAATTTCTACTGGATTATTATTCAAATCACTAGCCAAATCACGAATTGTTGAATTTATAATTATTTCCTGTTCATCACTCTGTAAATCCTCTATAACCGGCAGAATTGAATCAGCTTTTACTTCTTGGATGGTAATGAAAGTTTTTAATGAATTATCAATCTTTTGATCAGCTGGTACAGTTATATCATTTATCTCTTGTAAATTTGGCACATCCTTATTAAAACCAAACTCAGCTGGATTGTTTGGCATTTTAAATTCTTCTTTATTAAATATCTGTTCCTCATCAAAATCCAACTCATCAACCCCAAAACCAAATATGGATATAACTTTATCTAAAATCTGTTGAGTAAAAGTCTGGTCAGTATCATCAACACCTTTCAATTGACCTTTTAATCTTCTTATATAATTTTTTTTCTTATAAAAATCAACTGGTAAATCATCCAAACGATCTTTTTCTTGGCTTATAAAATTATCAAAATCACCCAAAACATCGGCCTTTTTGTCCTCGCCCAAACCAGTTCTAACATTCTTTACCTGACGCATTAACGAGGTATAATTAATTTGCTTTTTGACTGTATCTTCTGGTTTAATTTCTTTGTCAGGTAAATTTAAAATTTCAATCTCATTATTTTCTGGCTGAATTTCATTTGTTACATTTTCTACTTTATTATAAGATTCAGCCTCAATAACTTTATTTTCAGGAGATGCTGACTCAACAATTACCGGTTCTTCTGTTAAATTTACCTTTTCAGCAATTTTGCTACCAACTTCTTCAATTTTTTCTGGTTGAAGTAAATCAACTATTTGCTCTGGGGTATTTACTTCTTTGGCCTCTTGAGCCAATACTGGTGCCAATGGCATTAAAAAACCAAACTGTAAAATAACGACCACACTTACCACCATCTTAAAAATTTTAAAGTGTCTGAACATAAAAAAAATTAAAAGAATAATTATAAATTTAAAAGACAAAAAATCCCCTTATAAAAGGGGATTTTTATTAATTTCATTAATTTTGAACAACCCAATAATAGTATCTTGTCCTCCATAAAAAATATCTTGTTTTTGACGTGATTTCATATATTAGTTGAACAAAAGCATATATAATATCTCACCTAACAGAAAAGAAGTCAATGGTGGCTGTGGATAAGTTGTTTAAAAATCAAATTAAACAACCAATTCAACCTTTTTTAATATTAATTTTCAACCCAAAAAATTGACACTCTTTGTCTAGTATAGTAAACTTTGAGTGCAACCACTATCGTCTCAAGGGGGGAAACGATGAAAGAAACTTTGCGTAATAAACTAATTGGGGTACCTGCCAAAGAAGGAGGTGATTTCTACCTGGAGGTAATAAAAATTACCCATTCAAACCGTGCCGCCGCAGAATTTGCTTGTCCCGGTACTATTGTGCAAGCAATGGTCATCGCCGGAAGAACCCATGTTGGTAGCCAAATTGAGTTACGTTCTCCTTTTGGTAAAATTGTAGCCATGGTAAACTCAATTGAACAACAAGGAAAGCGTACCGAAATGGCCAAAGCAGGAACAAGGGTTGGAATTTGCCTAACTGATGTTAGAATCAGTGAAATTCGCAAGCTGTCTGAACCGCCAGAGGCAACAGACAACCCACCACTCAATGGTGTCTATTAGCAAGGAAGCGTGGTTGAGGGAGGATTTTACATCAGGAGGTTTGCTAAGGCAGACCTCCCTCAACTTTATCCACAATCGCTTTTTAAAACACAAAAAATCGCACAAGTAGTGCAATTTTTTAATTGACTATAAAAATTAATTAATCACAATCATAAGACTTTTCTTAATCTCAACAACTACGAAAGGGATCCCTCCACGGAAGCCTGCCCCGAGCAAAGCCGAGGAGGTCGGGATGACAAAATGAAAAAACTAGTAATCGCGCAACTTACTCACAATCTCAAAAGTCTGAATTTTTTCCAAAGCCTTGGCTTCAATCTGTCGGATACGTTCACGAGTGACATCAAACTCCTTGCCAACTTCTTCCAAGGTATGGGTGACACCATCAGTTAAACCAAAACGCATTTCTAAAATCTTTTGTTCACGAGGCGATAAATCTTTCATGGCATCCTTGATATAATCCTTCAAAAGTTCTCGGCCGGCTGATTGTGATGGACTAACAGTCTTGATATCTTCTATAAAATCAGATAAGGATGAATCATCATCGTCATCATCACCAACTGAAACTTCCAAAGAAACTGTATCTTGAGCAATCTTAATTATGTGTTTTATTTTGTCTATTTCTTCACCCATTTCAGCTGCTAGTTCTTCCGGAGTTGGATCACGACCTAAATCTTGCAACAATCGTCGTTGGGTTTGCTGGAAACGATTGATAGTCTCTACCATATGCACTGGAATACGGATAGTACGGGACTGATCAGCCAAAGCTCGAGTAATTGCCTGTCTAATCCACCAAGTGGCATAAGTAGAAAATTTATAACCCTTACGATAATCAAATTTTTTCACCGCCCGAAACAATCCTATATTCCCCTCTTGAATCAAATCCAAAAGTGATAGCTGTTTACCAACAAATTTTTTGGCAATTGAAACAACCAAACGCAGGTTGGCTTCAATTAATTTTCTATCAGCCTCTTTGTCCCCTCTTTCTTTGCGTTTGGCCAGAGAAACTTCTTCTTCGGCTTTGAGCAAAGGAATTTTTCCAATTTCACGCAAATACATTTGAATAGAATCTTGAGAAATAGAACCAAGATCAAACCCACCTTGGGCAATGTCAGGTTGTTCACCCTGAAACTCTTCCAAAACATCCTTTTTTTCTTGTCTTTGACCCAAAAAGCCATCCTGCATTTCCACCAAAGAAACCCCACTTTTATCCAAAGTGATAAGAAAAGATTGATAAAGATCTAAATAATGTTCTACTCTAGGAAATATCTGCAACACTTCTACTTCGGTCAAAAATCCTCTACCCCTGCCTTTGTTGAGCAGATGCCAAACCCTATCCATACTAGGAGCTTCAACCAATTCTTCGGCAATCATAAAACCCGCCTTGGTTATTTGGGGCGGTTTTTTTACTTGTTGATCTTTCCGCTGAGCGGATTTTTGAATTTTATTTTTTTGATTTTTTACCACTTTTTTATTGGTGGTATTTTTTTTCACAGTCCGTTTTGATTGCTTGCGGACAGAAGTTTTTTGGGCGCGAATTTTTTTTATCGCTACCTTTTTTCTGGCAATAGCTTTTTGAGCTATTTTTCTTTTTGCCACAACTTTTTTTTGTGGCTTAGCTGTTACTTTCTTTTTTGTAGCTTTCTTTTTAGTAACAGCCCTTTTTTGAGTTGTTTTCTTCTTGACTGCTTGAGCCCGAGAAGACGTAACTTTTTTTCTTGGCATGTAAGTTTTATATTTTATTAAATTCTTCTAACAACTCGCTTAACTTAATTTTATCTTTTTCTCTTTCGGCCTGTTCAATTTTTATTTGAATAACTAACCGCTGATCTTTTTTCCACTGTTGTTCCATTTCAAAAAATAAATTTTTAAATTCTTTTAATTCTTGACCTAATTTTAAATCCGAAAATTCCCAGTCGGCCTTAAGCAAAAGGATATCAACTAGGTTCTCTTTATTACTACCGTTTGAATCGGCAAATATTTTTCTAACTTTTTCTATGTCAACCTTATTGTTTTCATTATACTCTCTTTTTAGGATTTCGTAAAGAACCCCAAATTCCCCTGTTGATAACAAATTTTGTTTGTCTTCTGCAAAAAAATCAGTAAATAATTTATCAAATTTAAAAACCAGACAATATAATCTTTCAAGCAATAAATCATAACGACCTCTTTCTATTGGCTTAACTTCTTTTGGTTTTTCTTTCTCAGACAATCGGCTCTCAGCTTTTGGTTTTTTGATTCTTTCCAAATCTTCTCTCAAGACAGCTGTATCAACACTGATCCTACCGGCCAACTCTCGCAACCAATGATCGCGCTCAACCGCATAAGGTATCAGGGCAATTTCCGGCAAGATTGCATCAGCTATTTTTTGTTTTTGATGATGGTCTGATAAATCTTTACCCAAAATATTTTTATCAAAAAACCACTCCATCACATCTTGAGCTTTTTTTACAGCCTCAAACCACACATCTGGATTTTTTTTCAAACATTCATCAGGATCTTTGCCAGCATTTTCGGGAATTCTAATTACTCCAACCCGCAAACCTTCGGCCAAAGCCAAATCTATACCGCGCTTAGCCGCATTTTGACCAGCTTCATCAGCATCAAACGCCATGTTAAGATTTAGCGAATATCTTTTTAATAATTTAATTTGCATTTCTGTCAAAGCCGTGCCAGAAGAAGCTACTACATTTTTCATACCGACCTGATGACAAGCAATCACATCCATTTGTCCTTCTACCATAACAATCAAATTGGCACTTTTAATTTCTTTTTTTGCATTATTCAAACCATAAATAACTCTAGATTTATCATAAACAATCGTCTGAGGCGTATTAACATATTTACCCCCAGATTTATCAGTTTCTACTAATACCCTACCAGTAAAACCAACCACCTCATCATGAACATCCCAAATAGGAAACATAATTCGTCCTCTAAATCGATCATAAAAACTATGTGACGTAGAACCAGCGTCTCTTTTTATTGTCAAACCAGAAGCCACCAAATCATCAATACTATGACCTTTTTTTAATAAATATTGGGTCAACAAATCCCATTGATCAGACACAAAACCAATCTGCCATTGTTCAATTGTATCATCAGTCAAACCACGATTTTTTAAATAATCCAAAGCTGATTTGGAAGCAGACATTTTTAACAAAAAATTATGAAAAAAATTACTTGCTTCTTGATTAATTTCTTTTATACGATTTTTTTCGCTAGAATTAACTTCTGATTTAAAAGTTGTTAATTGCACTCCAGCTCGGTTAGCCAAATATTTCAAAGCCTCTTTGAATTCCATACCCTCTATTTCTTCCATAAAACTAAAAATATCTCCACCCTTACCACAACCAAAACAATGCCAGTTTTGTCGCTCACTATTTACAATAAAAGACGGTGTCTTTTCATTATGAAATGGACACAATCCTTTCTTATTGATACCAGCCTGTTTGAGCTGTATATATTCACCTATCAGCTCAGCTACATCAATTTTATCTTTAATCTGTTGAACTTCGTCGCCCATAATATTTGCTTTGTTAATATGGTAATAATAGCTCATTTGGAGGAAAAAAGCAAACCTTATCACGACTCACGACCCATGTAACACGACACAGAAAAACGACCTATTTGGCCGTTTTGAGTAGTGTTTTGTGGGTCGTGTGTCGTGCTAAAATCACCCAAACTTCACCGTATCATCCCCCGATACATAACCCGCATCTGTGGTATAACCAAATGTTTTTGGCTTTTCTTTTAAAACAGGTTTAATTGGTTCAAACAATTCAGCAATTGATTCCACTGGCAGACCAGCTGGTGGTTCAGCTAATTTAGCTTGAGATTTTTGCAACAAAGGTGCTTTAACATATGACATTGGAAGATGCCAAATAGTAGCAAGCTCTTCAATATTTAAAACATAAGCTTTCTTGCCCATGTTCTTCTGTCTTTTTTTATAAGCATACATTAAAAGATTCTTGCGATAATTACTCCTTTTTTCTTTAAAAAAATATTCTACTGAAGTTAAATATTTTGGCAACAAACCATTAGAACTAGGGATATTAAACAAATTCAAAGCTCCAGTAAATGAATTAACCACTCTAGTTGGTTTAAAAACTTCTTTGCGAGCTACATAAACTAAACGAATTTTTGTTTTAAAACCAATCTTACGAATCTTTTCCTCCATAGCTTCAAGAATTTTTTTCTGACCTGGAGTTAAATAGAGAATTTCATTTTTTGGACCATCATCAGTGCGCGAATCTGGACGAACGGAAGATGCTTCTCGACTAGAAAGTTGCCAATCAAGCTCATCCATGAATACCTTTGAAACTCTACCTAAACTATCAAAAATTTTACTAAAAATATTTGCTTTTTTCTCAACCTTTTCGCCAATCAATTCTTTTATTTTTTTAATAGCATCTTCTTTCCAACGCCATTCTTCTAATGGTGCAATAATCAACTGAAACCAAACCTGCTCTCCGGAACCAATGCGAGAAAAACTTTCCAAAATTGCCGCCATTGGATCCTTAAAAACAGTATCCTTAGAAATATTATGTTCAAACTCTAAATAAGTGCGGATTGGAAAAGCCTGATCTTGGGTTAAAACATAATCAGCCGCCCACATATCATGCGTGTCATTAGGATATTTATCTGGAACACTGCCAACATAATCTTCTACTTCAGTAATTTCTACATCTGAATATTGAGCATAAACAGCAGCTTCCACTACATCACGATATTTTTCCAAAGTTCTAATAATAAATTGAATATATCCTTCAATACTAATTATTTCAAAACTAAAATAATTTTGTTTAAAACCGCGACGATAAATCAAACCAATACTTGGCGGTTCCATAACGCTATAAATATGTGTAAAAAGCTGTTCTACTGCTTTTGGGGTTTGTAAATTTATTGCTGGAATATCTATAGCTAAAAGTATTTTTTTTCGTCCCCTAGTATAACGAAGTAATTTATATAAAGCTGTCATTTTCAAATCGGCTGCTAAAAATACAGCTACTAAAATAATCCAACCAAAAATAGCAACAGCATCCAAAATCACTAATCCGGTTGGTTGATCTAAAAAATCTGATAAAATTGCAAATAATTCTAAATCCATAATTATTATATAAACTCAAACTTCTAGCAGAGTATAAACTATAAAATAAAAAACTATACAACCAAAACCAACCCACCACCAGTCATATGTTCCAGAAACATAACCAGATAGCCAAATAAAAAAGGCAATAAATACTCCTAGAGCTGATATAAAATGACGAATAAATTTTTCACTCATAAAAAAATTATATTAATTACTTTTTACTGAATAACAGATACTAATGAAAGATACTAATGGTATACTAATACTTGCTTAGTAAATATTCTTTTAAAACAAAACTTCATGATTTTAAATAAATATAGTTTAATTATGTCCTTTCAACAATGAATATTAGTATACCATTAGTATAATTAGTAAAATTCGTATATTAGTATCTTTCATTAGTATCTTTTATAAAAACCACACTTTTAACACCATTATAGTATACCATAAATAAAAAACCCCCGAAAGGGGGTGGGCAATTTTTGTTAAATTTTTTAAGATTAATCTTGCTTGTTTTTTAATTCTTCCCAGACAACCAACAATGGGCTGGCCAAGAAAATTGAAGAATATGTACCGAAAGAAATACCTATAATCAAAGCTAGGGCAAAATATTTTATGGATTCACCACCAAACAAAAACAAAGCAAACAAAACTATCAAGGTTGTCAAAGAAGTATTTATTGAACGAACGAAAGTTTGGTTTACACCCAAGTTAACCATTTCCGCAAAATGATCTGCACTACGTTTGATAAGATTTTCCCGAACTCGGTCAAATACCACAATCGTATCATTTACTGAATAACCTAAAATTGTTAGCAGAGCTACAACAAATGGAATCCCAACTTCAACATTTAAATATTTACCCAACAAAACAAAAATACCCATAGTAATTGTCACATCATGGACTAGTGCGATAACAGCCGAAATACCATATTTCCATGATTTAACTGGTTGAGAAACTTTACGAAAAGCATAGGCTACATAAGCCACAATCGCCAAAACAACTGCTATCACTGCATATGCTGCTCGGCTCTTCAAATGGGCACTAATGGCTGGGCCAATAGTTTCAATTCTTTCTTCCCAAATTTTATTTTCTACCACTCCACCGACTTCATCAGCTGTCTTTTCAAAACTAGATCTAAGATTAACCAAAACCTGTTGGTGTTCATCTTCTCCCATATATTTCACTCTGACAATCAAACCATTTTCTTCAGTCGGCTGGATTACTGGATCGCCCAAATCCAAATCTAATTGGCTTAAACTTTCTTTTACTTGTGCATTGGTTGGACGTTCTCCACTAAAAGTTAATTCCATTAATGAACCCCCAGTAAAATCAATTCCTGGTCGCAGACCAATTGTAAAAATTAATAATAAACTGACTACAAATAAAATACTAGAGATTACAAATGGAATTTTTTTATTTTTAATTATATTTATCATATAGACGCTGATTAATTTTTATTTGCACCCAAAAACATCCAGTTACCATGTTCCTTAAACCAAGGAGTGATAAATCTAAGCATAACACGAGTAATGGTAATAGCTGAAAACATTGAAATTAAAATACCAATAGCCAGTGTGACGGCAAAACCCTGAACAAAACTAGTACCAAACCAGATCAACAAAACACAGGTAATTAAAGTAGAAATATTACCATCACGAATAGAAGTCCAAGCGCGTAAAAATCCTTCTTCCACGGCTGCTTTCAAACTTTTACCATCTCTCAACTCTTCTTTCATACGTTCAAAAATAAGGACATTGGCATCTACGGCCATACCAATTGACAAAATAAAACCAGCAATACCAGCCAAAGTCAATGTCACACCAATTAATTTGAATACCGCTAGTGTGAGTGCTATATATAATGTTAGAGATATTACTGATAAAAATCCTGGTAAACGGTAAAACAAAAACATAAACAACATCACTATCAAAACACCTACTATACCTGCCTTTAAACTGGTATTTAATGACTTGGCACCCAAAGTTGCACCAACACTTTGTTGAGCAATAAGTTCAATTGGTACTGGTAAAGCACCAGCATTCAATCTTTGGGATAATAATCTAGCTTCTTGTAAATTAAAAGATCCGGAAATAACTGCTCGGCCATCGCCAATTGGTTCATTAACTGTTGGAACGCTGATAGCTTGTCCATCTAAAAATATCGCTACTGGCAATCCAACATTTCTAGTGGTAATATCTTTAAATAAATCCTTGCCTTCACTATCAAAACTTAAAGAAACTTGTACTGCTCCGGTTTGTGAATCACTTACCACTTCTGACCTATCCAATTGTTTACCTGACAAACCAGTGCTTTTCCAAGGGTCAGATGGTGGTAAAATATCAACTTCTTTTTCTGTTCTAAGCATTATTCGCCAAACTTCATAAGCCTTACTAGTCTCTTCATTAGTCTTATAGATAATATGGTAACCAAATTGAGTTTCCACTGGACCGATAATTTCACCAACTTGGGCATTGAATACTGCTTCTTCAAATTCTGGTACCATCATACCTCGTCCAAAGCTACCCAAATCACCGCCTTGATCTTTGTTGGAATAATCTGAAGAATATTCTTTAGCCAAATCAGCAAAATTGTCAGCTGTAGCTTGATCAAAAATTTCTTGGGCTTTTTGTAAAGCTTCTTTTTTGGTATAAATTGGTGAGCTACAACCTTCTGAACCT
>Ga0265595_1002750_pt1 | contig 11521 bp, 11 predicted proteins | sample saktaG_15_FD_190148 | JGI IMG/M metagenome (GOLD analysis project Ga0265595, IMG submission 190148) | Saline water microbial communities from Sakinaw Lake, British Columbia, Canada - sak_2013_06_06_50m | ecosystem: Environmental > Aquatic > Non-marine Saline and Alkaline > Saline ... | reverse complement strand
GCGCTACCTGGACCTCGCCGCCAACGACGACTCGCGCGAGGTGTTCGTCAAGAGGGCGCGCATCATCGCCGCCGTGCGCCGCTTTCTCGACGACCGCGGCTTCATCGAGGTCGAGACCCCGGTGCTGCAGCCGCTCTACGGCGGCGCTCTGGCCAAGCCGTTCATCACGCACCACAACGAGCTCGAGCGCGACCTGTACCTGCGCATCGCCACCGAGCTCTACCTCAAGCGCTGCATCATCGGCGGCATCGATCGGGTCTACGAGATGGGCAAGGACTTCCGCAACGAGGGCGTGAGCTTCAAGCACAACCCCGAGTTCACGATGCTCGAGACCTACGAGGCCTACGTCGACTACAACCATGTCATGACGATGGTCGAGGAGATGACCGCCGAGGCGGCTCGCGCCGTCGGCGGCCTGAGCGTCCAGTTCCGCGACCACGCCATCGACCTGACGCCGCCCTGGCCGCGTCTCACCATGCGCAAGGCCATCGAGAGCGAGACGGGCATCGACATCGGCGCCGACGACGCGCGCACAGTCGCCGACCTGCAGGCGAAGATCAGGGAGAAGGGGCTCGAGGACGTCGTGCCGCTCGCCCCCGCCTGGGGCGCCCAGGTCGACGACCTGTTCAGCGAGTGTGTCGAGCCCAAGCTCGTCCAGCCGGTGTTCATCACCGAGCACCCGCTCGAGACCAGCCCGTTCGCCAAGAAGACGCCGCACGACCCGCGCTTCGTCGAGCGCTTCGAGGGCTTCATCGCCGGCATGGAGCTGAGCAACGCCTTCAGCGAGCTCAACGACCCGGACGACCAGCGTGAGCGGTTCATGCAGCAGATGCAGGACCTCGCCGACGGCGACGAGACCGCCCACCGTCTCGACGAGGACTTCCTCGAGGCGATGGAGCACGGCATGCCGCCCACCGGCGGCCTCGGCATGGGCATCGACCGGCTGGTGATGATCTTGACCGGCGCGCCCAGCATCCGCGACGTGATCCTCTTCCCGGCCCTGCGGAGCTGACGGGCGGTAGCGGCGCCCTGCCGCGTCCGCGAGCGGCGATCAGGCGCGGCGCCGCTCCGGGCCGCTGAGCGGCTGGTGCCCCTCGCGGCGGTCGGCGACGACGCGGGTCGCGAGATCGACGCGCTCCTCGGGCACCAGGCACGCGGTGCTCTCGCGTCTCGCGTCGTTCGAGGCCTTGACGAGCAGCGTCACCAGGTCGTCGTCGGGCCCGCTGAGCCAGATGCGTTCGACTGTCTCCCCGGCGTCGTGCGGCGCGTCCACCTCTCTCCACACGTCGCCGTCGTCGAGGAGCAGGTACCGCACCGTCGCGACTCGTTGCCGGGTATCCTCGAGCAGCCAGCCACGGACCGGACCGCCCTGCGGCGGCGCTTGTCCGAAGACCACGCTGCAATTGGGGGCAAGCCCGGCCAGCCGAAAGGCCGCCAGATGCTTCGTGACTATGCCTCGCAGCTTGGCGCGCGGGTACTTGGGCTGGTAGCCGGGATCCATCGCCTGCCTTTCCTCGGGACGTCAACCTGATTGTAGTCGTGGTCGCCGAGCGGCGGAACCCTTGTCCCGCAGCGGGCGACGGACGCCCGGGTCGCGTCATCCGGCGAATCGGGTACCATAGACTCACGTCCTGCTTCCGGCGGGGCACCCGAGGGTACGCCGGAGGCTGAGAGAGCAAGTACCGGCAGCCGTCCCCGTCCCTTCACCGGCCCGAACGGCTCCCGTCCTCCGGAAGGAGTAACCGGATGTTCGAACGCTTCACCGAACGCGCCCGGCAGGTCGTCGTCCTCGCACAAGAAGAGGCCAGGGCGCTCAAGCACAACTACATCGGCACCGAGCACCTGCTGCTCGGGCTGTTGCGGGAGGAAGAGGGCGTCGCCGCGCGCGTCCTCGACGGGCTCGAGGTCTCCGTCGAGGAGGTCCGCGCCGCGGTCGTGCGCATCGTCGGCTCCGGCGAGGAGTCGCCGCAGGGCCAGATCCCCTTCACGCCGCGCGCCAAGAAGGTCCTCGAGCTGGCGCTGCGCGAGGCGCTGAGCCTCGGCCACAACTACATCGGCACCGAGCACATCCTGCTCGGCCTCGTGCGCGAGGACGAAGGCGTCGCCGCGCGCATCCTGCTCGACCTCGACGCCGAGCCCGAGAAGATCCGCGGCGAGGTCATGCGCGCGCTCAGCGGCCCCGGCCGCCGCAGCCCGCAGGCGGCCGGCGGCGGCGAGGGCAAGCGCGCCGCCAAGGTGCTCGACCAGTTCGGCCGCAACCTCACCAAGCTCGCCGAAGAGGGCAAGCTCGACCCCTGCATCGGCCGTCAGACCGAGATCGAGCGCGTCATGCAGATCCTCAGCCGCCGCACCAAGAACAACCCGGTGCTCATCGGCGAGCCCGGCGTCGGCAAGACCGCCATCGTCGAGGGCTTCGCCCAGCGCATCTCCAACCACGAGGTGCCCGAGCTGCTCAAGGGCAAGCAGGTGTGGACGCTCGACCTCGCCGCGCTCGTCGCCGGCAGCAAGTACCGCGGCGAGTTCGAGGAGCGTCTCAAGAAGGTCATGAAGGAGATTCGCGAGACCGGCGACACCATCCTCTTCATCGACGAGCTGCACAACCTCGTCGGCGCCGGCGCCGCCGAAGGCGCCATCGATGCCGCCAGTATCCTCAAGCCCGCCCTGGCCCGCGGCGAGTTGCAGACCATCGGCGCCACCACCATGGACGAGTACCGCAAGTACCTGGAGCGCGACGCCGCGCTCGAGCGCCGCTTCCAGCAGATCAAGGTGGCCGAGCCGTCGGTCGAGGAGACCGTCGAGATCCTCAAGGGGCTCCGCGACCGCTACGAGGCCCACCACCGCATCCGCATCACCGACGAGGCGCTGACCTCGGCGGCCGAGCTCGCCGACCGCTACATCAGCGACCGCTTCCTCCCCGACAAGGCGATCGACCTCGTCGACGAGGCCGCCAGCCGCATGCGCATCCGCACGATGACGGCGCCGCCGAGCTACCGCGAGCTCGAGGAAGAGATCTCGGGCGTGCGCAAAGAGAAAGAGGCGGCGATCGAGGCCCAGGAGTTCGAGAAGGCGGCGAACCTGCGCGACAAGGAGCGCAAGCTCAGCCACAAGAAGCTCGAGCTCGAGGACCAGTGGAAGTCGAGCGACGAGGGCATGCGCGCCAGCATCGGCGAGGACGAGATCGCCGAGATCGTGAGCATGTGGACGGGCATCCCGGTGGTCAAGATCACCGAGGCCGAGAGCAAGAAGCTCCTCCGTATGGAGGAGGAGCTCCACGAGAGGCTCATCGGCCAGGATCCCGCCGTGCGCGCCGTGAGCAAGGCGATCCGCCGGGCCCGCGCCGGGCTCAAGGATCCGCGGCGCCCCACCGGTTCGTTCATCTTCCTCGGCCCTTCGGGCGTGGGGAAGACGGAGCTGGCACGGACGCTGGCGAACTTCCTCTTCGGCGACGAGGACCACCTCGTGCAGATCGACATGAGCGAGTACATGGAGAAGCACTCCGTCTCCCGACTTGTCGGCTCGCCGCCAGGCTACGTCGGGCACGACGAGGGCGGCCAGCTCACCGAAGTGGTGCGCCGCAAGCCGTACAGCGTGATCCTCTTCGACGAGATCGAGAAGGCGCACCCGGACGTGTTCAACATCCTCCTCCAGATCCTGGAGGACGGACGCCTGACCGACTCACAGGGGCGCACCGTCGACTTCCGCAACGCGATCCTCATCATGACCAGCAACATCGGCGCCGAGATGATCACCAAGGACACGCCGCTCGGCTTCGGCCAGACGGCGAACCAGGGCATGACCTACGACGACATGAAGGGCCGCATCACCGGCGAGCTCAAGCGCGTCTTCAAGCCCGAGTTCCTCAACCGCGTCGACGAGGTCATCGTCTTCCACAAGCTCGAGCGCAGCGAGATCGGCGCGATCGTCGAGCTCATGATCGCGCGGCTCCAGACGCAGCTCGACGTGAGCGGCATCAAGCTGCAGCTCACCGAGGCCGGTCGCGAGGTGCTGGTCGAGAAGGGCTTCGACCCCATGCTCGGCGCGCGCCCGTTGCGGCGCGCCATCCAGCGCTACATCGAGGACAAGCTCAGCGATGCGATGCTCGAGAGCGCCTTCCCGGAGGGGACGGTCGTGCTGGTCGACGGACAGAACGAAGACACGGTGCTCACCGTCGACGGCAAGGTGGTCGGCGGCAGCGTCGAGTTGCCGATGGTCGGGCTCGACGAGCCGGTGTCGCACAGCGTCGCGTCGGCCGGACCCGCGCCCCACGGCGACGAAGGCCCCGACGCCGGCGGCGCGTCCGCGGGCGCCTGACGGCGCGGCCGCGCGGCACCGTGGCCAAGTCGCAGACCGTCTTCACGTGCGGTCAGTGCGGCCGCACGGAGGCCAAGTGGCTCGGCCACTGCCCGGACTGCGGCGCCTGGGACTCGTTCGTCGAAGAGAAGGTCGTCGTGACCGCCCCCAAAGGGCGCGGTCGCGCCGGGAAGCGTGGTGACGGGGGCGGCGCCGTTGGCGCCGCCCCCGTCCGTCTTTCCGACGTGGTCTCCTCGGCCGCCGAGCGCTTCTCGAGCGGCATCGACGAGCTCGACCGCGTGCTCGGCGGAGGCATCGTCCCGGGCTCGCTCGTGCTCGTCGGCGGCGAGCCCGGCATCGGCAAGTCGACGCTCCTGCTCCAGGTGCTCGACAACGTCGCCGCCGACCGCCCGGCGCTGCTCGTCTGCGGCGAGGAGTCGGCGGCGCAGGTCAAGATGCGCGCCGAGCGCATCTGCCACGGCGCCGGCAACATCGACGTGCTCGCCGAGACCGAGCTCGAGCTCGTGCTCGAGACCGTGGCCGCCGCGCGCCCGGCGCTCGTGGTCGTCGACTCGGTGCAGACGCTCTACAGCGACGCCTTCACGTCGGCGCCGGGCAGCGTGAGCCAGGTACGGGAAGCGGCCGGCCGCTTCCTCCGCCTGGCCAAGGACACCGGCGCCGCCGTCTTCCTCGTCGGTCACGTGACGAAGGAGGGGACGATCGCCGGCCCAAGGGTCCTGGAGCACATGGTCGACACCGTGCTCCAGTTCGAGGGCGACCGGTACCGCTTCTACCGCACGCTCCGCGCCGCCAAGAACCGCTTCGGCTCGACGAACGAGCTCGGGATCTTCGAGATGACCGGGTCGGGCCTGCTCACGGTGCCCGACCCCTCGGCTCTCTTCCTCAGCGAGTCCGGCCCTGCCGCGGGGTCCGCGGTGCACGTCGCCGTCGAGGGTACACGCTGCTTTCTGGTCGAGGTCCAGGCGCTCGTCAGCCGGAGCGAGCTGGCGATGCCGCGCCGCGTGGCCGTCGGGTTCGACCGCAACCGCCTGGCGATGCTCGTGGCCGTCCTCAGCCGCCACGGCCGCCTGCCGTTGTCCTCAGCCGACATTTTTGTTACAATTGCAGGCGGAATTCGCATCGACGAGCCCGCAGCGGACCTCGCGGTCGCCCTCGCCATCGCCTCGGCGCAGCGCGACACGCCCCTTCCGCCCAGGGCGGCGGTGTTCGGGGAGATCAGCCTTACGGGCGAGCTTCGTTCCTGCAGCCAGAGTGAGCGGCGTGTCGCCGAGGCCGGCCGGTCCGGCTTCGACCGCATCGTCGTACCCGCTGCCGATGCACGCCGCGCCGGGGCTCCCGCCGCAGGTGCGGCCGACGTGCGCAGGGCGTTCACCACCCTCCTCGGTGAGCGCGCACCACAACCGGCCGCCGGGGCCACGAACGACGAGTGGGGGGTTTGAGAACTTGTATTCAGTCGGAGACAAGGTCGTCTATCCACATCACGGGGCAGGCAAGATCATGAAGATCGAGCAGAAGGACGTGCTCGGTCAGCAGCGTGACTACCTCACCATCCAGATCCTGCACAACGACATGACCGTCATGGTCCCCGTCGAGAACGCCGACCGCGCCGGTCTCCGCAAGGTCATCGAGTCGGACGTCGTCGAGCGCGTCCTCGAGGTCCTTCGCGGCGATCCTACCAAGATGCCCAAGAACTGGAGCCGGCGCTACAAGCACAACCGCGACAAGCTCAAGACGGGCGACATCTTCGAGGTCGCCGAAGTCGTCCGTAACCTGGCCATCCGCCACGCCGCCAAGGGGCTCTCCACCGGCGAGAAGCAGATGTTCTCCAAGGCCAAGAAGATTCTCGCCAGCGAGCTCATGTACGCTCGCGACTTCTCCGAGGACGAGGCCACCGCGTTCCTCGAAGACGTGCTCGAGAACATCCACATCGACGGAGCCGCACTTGCCGACGACGCCCGAGAGCCGGCGACCGTCGTCTGAGGCCGGCTCGGCCGCCGGCCCGCGCCGACCGCGGGGCGTGCTGACGCCCGCGATCCGCATTCTGCTGGCCCTGCTCGGCGCGCTCGCCGGGTATCAGGTCGCCGAGCACATCCGCATCTCGTCGTTCGCGCCCGGTCTCGACCAGACCGGCAAGATCATCTGGCTCGTGGCGTGCACCGTAGCCGGCTTCTTGATCGGTTTCGCGTTCGGCATCCTCCTCTCGCGTCTCTTGCGCCGCGGGCTGGACCGCGTCGACGAGGTCATGGCCCGCGCCACCGGCGCCGAGGTCGTGGTCGGCATGGGCGGTGTGGTCGTCGGGCTCTTCATCGCGACGCTCATCAGCGTTGCCTTGGTGCGCATCCCGATCGTGGGGCCGTATCTCACCGTGCCCATCTATCTGCTGGCGGGCTACTTCACGGCGTACCTCGCCGCCAAGAAGCACATCGAGATTCTGCGGCTGCTCGGCGTCCGCGGCGCCTTCGACGTTATCCCCGGGCTCACGCCGGCCAAGCTCCTCGACTCGAGCGCTATCATCGACGGGCGCATCCTCGAGGTCATCGACACCGGGTTCGTCGAGGGCGAGCTTCTCGTCCCGAGGTTCGTCGTCGAGGAACTCCAGCGGCTGGCCGACTCCGCCGACGCCGAGAAGCGCGTGCGTGGCCGCCGCGGCCTCGACTTCGTCAAGCGGTTGCAGAACGGCTCGGGCGCGGTCCGCATCGACGACACCGACTACGCCGACATCGAAGCGGTCGACGCCAAGCTGGTGCGGTTCGGCCACGAGACCGGCGCCCAGATCATCAGCACGGACTACACCCTGAAGAAGGTCGCCGAGATCCAGGGCGTCAAGCTCCTCAACGTCAACGACCTCGCCAACTCCGTGAAGCCGGCGGTGCTGCCGGGCGAGGTGATCGAGGTCAAGATCCTGCGAGAAGGGCGCGAGCAGGACCAGGGGTCGGCTACCTCGACGACGGCACCATGATCGTCGTCGAGGCCGGAGCCGCCATGGTGGGCGCTCGCGTCAAGGCCGAGGTGACCAGCGTCCTGCAGAGTCCCTCGGGAAAGATGATCTTCAGTCGCGTCGCCACAGGGCCGCCCGACTGAAACCGACTGGGGGGATGGACGTGGAGGAGCAGCAGCCCGGAGAGACCTGGGTCATCGTCGCCGCCGCCGGCGACAGCCGGCGCATGGGACTGCCGGACGGGGAGTCCAAGCAGTTCCTGCTCCTCGGCGGCGATACGATCCTCTCGCACTCGGTACGCCGACTGTTCGCGATGGAGCGCGTCGACGGCATCGTCGTCGTGCTGCACCCGTCGCACACGGTGCGCTTCGCCAACGAGCTCGTGGCGTTCGACGACGCCAAGCCGCTCCTCATCGCTGAGGGCGGTACGACGCGCACCGACTCCGTGCGCGCCGGACTGCTGGAAGTGCCCGACGGCGCGGCGTTCATAGCCGTGCACGACGGCGCCCGCCCGCTGTTCTCCCGGAGGGTCTTCGAGCGCTGTCTGGATGCGCTGGACGAGGCCGACGGCGCCGTCCCCGCGATCGAGGTCAGCGACACGCTCAAGCGCGGCGGTGACGACTGCGCGGTGCAGACCACCGTGGACCGCACCGGGTTGTGGGCGGCGCAGACCCCACAGGTCTTCCGGGCCGCCGCTCTGCGCGACGTCTACTCCCGTCCCGACCTCGAGCGCGCGACCGACGACGCCGCGCTGCTCGAACGCGGCGGCTACAAGGTCAAGCTCGTCGGCTCCACGCCGGCCAACGTCAAGATCACCACGCCGGCGGACCTCCCGCTGGCCGGCGCTCTGCTTTCGTGGGAGGTGGAGGAAGACGTTTAGGGTCGGCAGCGGTTACGACGCCCATCGCTTCGCCGACGGGCGTCCCCTGGTGCTCTGCGGCGTGCCGGTCGACCACCCGCAAGGGCTCGCCGGGCACTCCGACGCCGACGTCGGCGTCCATGCTCTGATGGACGCCCTGCTCGGCGCCGCCGGCCTCGGGGACATCGGCGAACTCTTCCCCGACACCGACCCCGCCTTCGCGGGGGCTTCGAGCATGGACCTGCTCGACAAGGTCATGGCGTGGCTCGCCAAGAACGGGTGGCAGGTCGCGAACGCCGACGTGACGCTGGTCTGCGAGCGGCCGCGCGTCGCCGGCTACCGCCTCGAGATGCGCGAGCGGCTCTCCGCCGCCCTCGGCGTCGGCAGCGACGCCGTGAGCGTCAAGGCGACGACCACCGAGGGCATGGGCTTCGAAGGCCGGGGCGAGGGCATCGCCGCTCTCGCCGTCTGCCTTCTCGCCCGTTAAACGCCGACGGCCCGCCGGAGCGGGCCGTCGGGAGGACTCGTGAAGCTCAAGACTCCTTGTCGTCCTCGTCCTTGTCGAGGGCCTTGGCGTCGAGCTTGACTTCGGCCGCTTCGTCGGTGTCGTCGTTCAGTCCCTGCTTGAAGCCGCGGATGCTCTGGCCCATCGACCGGCCGAGCTTGGGCAGGCGCGTGGCGCCGAAGAGAAGCAGGACCACCAGAGCGATGATGATGAGTTCTGGGGCACCGAGGTTGGGCATGTCGCTGTCTCCTGTCTGTGAACGCGACGCTGTCGCGGTACGGTCACGGAGCGGCCGAGCCGCTCTCCTCTCACACTGTACGGCTCCGCTGCGAGGCAATCAAGTCGGCAGGCGCTCTCCGGCGGATCGCCGGCGCGAGCGAAACGGCGCCGGACTCAAGGATGCGGGCGCCGGCGCCGGCAGTGAGATCCCCCGGCGCTCGCCATCAGTAGTCGCGCAGCGTGTCGAGCCGGACGGCGAGAAAGCGGGCGAGGCCGGCGCCGTCGTCCAGGCCGAAGCGGTGCTCGTGCTCCAGGTCCGCGTCGGTGACGAGGGCCATCGCTTCACCAGGCCCGCACAGCGGTTCGCTGTGGCCGGCGCCGAGCCGGAAGAGCTCGACGCGGTGCGGCGCCGTGCGTTTGTAGCCTTCGGCGACCACGAGGTCGAAGCCGCCGAAGTAGCGCCGCGCGATGTCGGCCAGCGGCAGTTCGCCGTCCAGCTTCGTGATGAAGGCGAGCCGCTCGGGCGAGGCGATGGCGTAGGCGCGGGCCCCGGCCTGTCCGTGCCGCCAGGAGTCCTTGCCGGGGTGGTCGATCTCGAAGCTGTGCGCGTCGTGCTTGACGGTCCCGACGCGCAGGCCGAGCTTCACGAGCTCCGGCACCACCTTCTCGATGAGCGTCGTCTTGCCCGAGTCGCTCTTGCCGACGATGGCGACCAAGGCCGGCCGGGCGTCGCCGCCGGGCGCCGGCGCGGCGCCCGTCTGAGGCGGTGCGGACTCGCGCCGGGCTGCTGAGTAGTCGTCCATGGTGTTGATGTTATGGAACAACGAGTCGTCGCGAAAGCGCACCTCGGCCACGCGGACCTGCGGGAGGATGGCGACGATGCGGTGGCGGCCCGCGTCCAGCACCGCCGTCATCGGCGGAAGGCACGCGGGGCCGTAGGCCGCGAACAGCGGCTGGTGATAGGCGTCGCCGATGGCCGGCAGCGCCACGTCGTGGCCCGGCAGCGCCGTGAGGACGGCGTGCGCGGCCTCGAGCCGCGGAAAGGCGATGTCGACGGCCAGAGCGAACACAGGCCGTTCGAAGCGCCGCAGCGTCGTGGCGATGCCGGCGAGCGGTGAGCCGCCCGGCCAGGCGTCGCGCACGACCTCGACGCCGGTGGCGTCCCCGAGGTCGATGTCCGCACCGTGGCCGATGACCACGGCCACCGTCGGGAACAGGGCGCGCAGGAAGTCGAGGTTGCGTCGAAGGAGGGTGCGCCCTTCGAGCACCAGGAAGCGCTTGTCCACGCCGGCGCGGCGTGCGCTGCCGCCGGCGAGGAGGACGCCGACATCCACGGGGCTGTGGTCGGGGAGAGGCATGTGCTTCGCCACAGTGTACCGGGAAGACGCGCGGTCGAGCGTCCGCCGTTCGGGCGGGAGGCGTGCTTACGCGGGGTACACCTGGATCTCGGTCGCCTTGACCGAGGCGAAGACGGCGCCGCCTTCGCCGAGACGAAGCGAGGCGACGGCCGCCGGCGTGACCTCGGCGACGAAGGCGACCGGCCCGGAGACGTGCACGCGGATGCGCTCCCCGACCACGTCGAGGGCCCCCACCGTGCCGTGCCACACGTTGCGCGCCGAGCCCTCGGGGCGGGTGCGGTGCAGGGCGATGACGCCGGGCGGGACGACCGCGAAGACGTCGTCGCGATCGCCGCTCGTGGGCCCGGCGACGACGATGCGCTCGCCGGACGGGAGCTCGACGCCGCCGTCACGCAGGCGGCCGCGGTACAGGTTCAGGCCGATGAGGCGAGCGACGTAGTCGGAGCGCGGCTGGGAGGTGATGTCGTCGGGCGTGCCTGTCTGTACGACGCGGCCTGCCTCCAGCACCAGCAGCCGGTCGCCCAGCGTCATGGCCTCGATGGGGTCGTGGGTCACCACGAGACAGGTGCCGGCGAACGACGCGAGGTGGAGGGCGAGGTCGCGGCGCAGTTCCGCGCGGGCGCCGGCGTCCATCGCCGACAGCGGCTCGTCGAGCAGGAGGAGTCTCGGGTCTGTGGCGAGCGCGCGGGCCAGGGCGACGCGCTGCGCCTGACCGCCGGACAGCGCGCGCGGGCGTTCGCCGGCGCTGCCTGCCAGTCCCACGCGCTCCAGCCAGGCCGCCGCCGTTTCGCGCGCGGCGCGGCGGCCGGCGCCCCTGGAGCGCAGCCCGAAGGCGACGTTCTCCAGCACCGTGAGATGCGGGAACAGCAGGTAGTCCTGGAAGACCACACCGATGGGGCGGTGTTCGGTCGGCACCCGCGTGCCGTGCGCGGCGTCCTCGAGGACGACGCCGTCGAGCGCCACTCGTCCGCGCTCGAGCGGGATCAGCCCGGCCAGGGCGCGGAGGAGGGTCGTCTTGCCGGCGGCGTTGGGGCCCACGACGGCGACGACCCCGCTGCTCTCCACGCGGAACTCGGCGCGGAGGTCGAGAGCGCCCTTGCTCAGCTCGACGCGCGCGTCGAGGCTCATCGGGAGTCCTCCGCTCTTCCGGTGTGCGGCGCGGTCATCATCGTGACGGGAACCAGCGGCTGCGGAGTGCCACGAGCACGGTCAGGGAGATCGCAAGCATCACGAGGCTCAGCGCGATCGCCGCGCCGGGGTCGTTCTGCAGCGCCAGGTAGACCGCGAGCGGCATGGTCTGAGTGGTGCCCGGGAAGTTGCCCGCGAAGGTG
>Ga0265595_1002747_pt1 | contig 11528 bp, 15 predicted proteins | sample saktaG_15_FD_190148 | JGI IMG/M metagenome (GOLD analysis project Ga0265595, IMG submission 190148) | Saline water microbial communities from Sakinaw Lake, British Columbia, Canada - sak_2013_06_06_50m | ecosystem: Environmental > Aquatic > Non-marine Saline and Alkaline > Saline ... | reverse complement strand
AGCAGTTGCCCTCACCTCGTGCTTTGCCAATCGGAGGTGTCACTTGGTCTGCTGATCTCCTTCAGGCTCCCAATCTCGCACAGGGGACTTGCACCCCATACAATCACGCCCATGACGGGCGTACACGCAATGCAGCGGACTCGCGATAAAATCGGTCCTGATGGAAAGACCAAGGTCGCGAGCCGCTGATCGCGATCGTTAGAGCAATGAATGGACTCATCCCGCGATGATGCTGTTGCCGAACTGCGGAGCAGTTGTGACCGTGATGCTCGGCTGCCTCGGCCTGCTATTCCCAAAAGCCGTCGGCCGTGTCCTAGGCATCGAGCCGGATAGGCCCCTGGGCATCTCCGAGTTCCGTGCGACCTACGGCGGCTTTTTTCTGTGCCTTGGAATCGGATGCCTTGTCGCCCAGTCCGTGCAAGTCTTCACCGTTGTTGGAGCAGCTTGGTGCGCGGCCGCTTTTGCCCGCATGATGTCTTATGCCGTTGATAGCAGCCGGACCTCGCATAATCTGGCCGGAGTGGGAGTCGAAGCAGGCATAGGCCTAGCAATGTTGGCAACGCCGCTCTAACCACGCAATGCAGCGGACTCGCGATATAATCCGGCGGCGTGGTCCGCGTAAGGTCGCGAGCCGCTGATCGCCACCGTTAGCCCACAAGAGACAAGCATGGATTCCAAAACGCCGACTGAAGTTGTGATCCCGTTGAGCAAGGGCAAGGTTGTCCTCCTTATTCTCGGCGCTCTTACGTTCGTCGCTGGGAGCATCTGGATTTGGTCGATTGCCGACGGGCAGACGCGATACAACCCGCTGTACGTGAAAGCTGTGGCCATTGCTGGCGTTTCATTTTTCGGCTTGTGCGCGATCTATGGCTGTCTCAAGGTCTTCGACACCCAGTCCGGTTTGATTATTGACGATCAAGGCATCGTGGATAACTCGAGCGCAGTAGCAGCGGGAAGGATTCTTTGGAATGAGGTCGTGGCGTTGAACGTTTCAGAAATAGCGGGGCAACGCTTCATAACAGTCGTCGTCACAGATCCGCAGAAATTTGTAGGACGGGGCAATTTCCTCAGCAGAATGTTGAACGCGGCAAACACGAACATGACGGGCAGCCCGATAAACATCTCGTCACAATCACTCGCCTTGAAGTTCGACGAGCTTGTTCAAGCGATGACGTCGGCGTTTGAAAAACACAAGAGAACTGGGCGAACAAAGCGGTGAACCGGAGCCGCCGATAACGCGAGTTGTGAAATCATCGACTTTTGGCGGCGGCCCGGTTACCGCCGCCGTTAGGTGCGCAGATGCGTCAAGGTTGGACTCCTGAGGAAGACAGCTACATCCGAGAGAACTTCGCTCGCCTTAGCGATCAACAGATCGCAGACAAGTTAGGTCGTACTCTACGGTCGATTCAGCATCGTCGGAAGCGGCTTGGAATTGTGAAGCAGCCCCTAAGCCGCTGGACGGCAAAGGAAGATCAACTGATTCGCGGCTCAATTGATCGGGGCGAAGCCGCTACCCCTCTCGCGGCCCAGCTCGGACGGCGTCTGAGCGAGGTGTCTAGTCGCGCACGGTACCTCGGCCTCTCGTTCCGAAAGGCGAAAGGTCGGAAGGAAACCTATCGCGGTTACCGCGTGTCTGGACATAACGGTGGGAAACGAGTCTTCGAGCATACTAAAGTTATGGAAGCGAGCATCGGACGACGTTTAAGCTCTCACGAGTCTGTCCATCACATCAACTGCAATAAGCTCGATAACAGTCTCGACAACCTCTACCTTTGCAAGAACGAGGGTGAACATCGCTCGATTCATCACTCGCTAAACGCGCTTGCGGAAACGTTGATGCAGAGAGGAGTCATCACATTCAATAAGGAGCGCGTGCAGTACGAACTGACCGCTGGTTCTAAGCGCGTTGCTCAGCCGGACAAAGACGCCCTCAAGGCGCGAGTTATCTGGAGAGATTCGGACGAAGTGATTCAAGCATGTGAACATGCTGCCTCTGAGCCGGAGTTTCGCACCTATTGGTTTTGCTCAATTGCGATGCTTAGAGCAATAGGCCACGTCTTGCAAAAATACGATGCGAGCGATGATCCTATGGTTTCTAGGATCGTTGCAGAGCTCTGGTCACAGTGGAAATCGGACCCTGAATCACGACAGATCTTCTTCGACTTTCTTGAAACGGAGCGCAACCAGAGTCTCAAGGAATATGAATTTTCTTTCTATTCCGGTGGTCACATGGTTCCAGTAATGGTTGACACACACGAAATGGCTGTAGTCGGTGAGTTGGCAACGGACATTTATCGACCTATAGAATCGGGTCCTTATGCGGGGGTAGACGCGAGGGATGTCTTGACTGAGGTTCGAGAATGGTGGGACCGGCAACTCCGACGAGTCGAATCATGTATTCAGCGCACCTAACAAGTTGTTGCAGCCGACGCGCTTCGCGTGCGGCTGAACTCATTCGTTCGGCAGAACCATTGACACTTTTCCGATCTACACCATATAATCCCACCACAATGAAACACGTTAATTCTAAACTAATCCAACTATCGTTATTCTCCGCCATCTCAATTGCGCTAACAACGAATGCGCAGGCTGCTTTGGTGCTGATCAATAATCCAAGTTTCGAGACGCCAGTGACTGCAAATGCGACGTTTTCGGGGGCGCAAGCGTCCGCGCCGTCAGGCTGGACGGTCTACAATTCAGGGGCGACGAACAGCATGCGTTTTTTCGGCGTGTGGAATCCATCGACGACGAATTCTTTCTTAAGCGGTGCGCCCCACGGTGCGAATGTCGGCGTGGTCTTCCTACAAAATACGACCAACCTCGCAGAGGCAGGTCTCCGGCAGGTGCTAACCTCCAACCTTCAGCTCTCTACGCAATACACACTCACCGTTGAGGTAGGTAATTTTTCGGACTTCGATTCTGGGCCGTTTAATTTCACGGGATTTCCCGGATATCGGATCGATCTGTTCGCCGGCAGCACGCTGCTTGCCTCGGACAATAATACGCTTTCGCCAGCCGAGGGTATTTTCGCGACGTCGTCTATTTCCTTTACTTCGGGAGTGAGTCACGCGAACGCGGGTCAAGCGCTTAGCATACGGCTTGTGAATCTTAATGGGAGTGGTATTGAGGTAAACTTTGATAATGTCCGGCTTGATGCAGTCGCGATTCCAGAGCCGTCTTCTACTGCACTGCTCGCGGGAGCCGTCGTCACGATCTTTGTATGCATGCGCAGACGAAAGAATAAGTAGCCGAACAAGGCAGTAGAGCCAACGATCATACGTGTCACAGATCCTGCTAACGCAGGCTCTGCGCCACGTATGATCGCGGCTCACTTTTGACGTTATGCCTGAACAAAGGAATCCACCATGCTGAACACCTTCGTCGCTCGCTTCATCATCGCTGCAGTGGGCCTAGCCCTTCTCCCAGCGCCTTGCTTTGCAGCAGATGGGCCTGCTGATCTCGTCAAGGCGATGAGTGGCTCCACAGTTGTGAACGAAAGGCGTCTTGCAGCCTTGCATCTATACGACAACCACCTGCATCAACTGATGTGGAGCGACAAGCCCGATCTTTCACCGCTTCAGGAACTAGTTGTCTCCGCAACGTCTGACCATAGCCCGATGGTGCAAGCGGCGGCACTCGACTCTCTCCGCAGGACGCTCAGAGTTTTCACGTTGAATAGCTCCTCGGACCTATCGCCGGAAACCGTCGCGGCGAGGAATGTGAGTCGCGAAGCGAACCGAAAAAAAGCAGCAGCAATATGTGCCAAACAATTTCTGGCAGCAGGACGGCTGAAGGTGCTCGAACAGATGATCGAAGATGATGCGAATGAGGACCTTGCCGTGCAAGCAAAGCATGTGCTGCTTTACATGCTTCAGCTAGAAGATGACGCCGTCTTCAAGGCGGCGGTGGACGGGAAAGTCGAGAATGAAGTGCGAGTGTGGGCCAAAGCTCCCGGGGCATAACAACGCAATGCAGCGGACTCGCGATAAAATCGGTCCCAGTGGAAAGTACAAGGTCGCGAGCCGCTGATCGCTGCCGTTAGCCGTGTGAAAGCTGAGTCCGTGTGCGGGCCGTCACTGTGTGCGGTACAATTTCTTTCGCGAGGACCAACCCATGTGCGATGCCGCCGTCGAACTGATCCAGACGTTTTCCGCCTTGTCGCGTAGCGACCAGTACGCAGTTCTTCTCGAGTTGGCTCGAATCTCTGAGGCAAACGCCGGCCCGCTCTCGGATGAGGAACTTACGGCGGCCGGTGAGTCAGTCTTCGCCATGTATGACGCCGAGGAGGCCGGTCATGGCGAAGCCCAAAAGGAGTGAGGTCTGGCTCGTAGATATGGGGTACGCCGCGAAGGTGCGCCCGGCTTTAGTTCTCAGCGGTCCGGTCCTCGACGATGAACGTGTATTGACAACGGTCATTCCTCATACAACAAGCGTACGAGGAACGCGGTTTGAGATTCCGACGAGTGTTGGGTGGCTGAAGAATGGCACGTTTGATGTGCAGGGCATCGGAACGTATCCAACAGTGAAGCTCATGCGAAAGCTTGGCGATCTTCCGGAAGAGCTATTGGGTCTCGTGGAAAGTCGCGTCGTAATGCTGCTTGCCCTCCCTGGCAAACCATGAGGCGGCTAACCAAGCATTGGAGCCGACTCGCGATAGCGTCCAGCGGTGTAGATGGGCTGGTTGGCTGCGAGCGGCTCAATGCAGCCGTTCGGCGTTGGAGTAATACGGCGTGGTTAAGGGCCGGGAAAGCGAGATGCCGGTTGAGTCGCAGTGGGCGCGTTCTTCGATCCCGCGTGCGTGCTCGCCAAACTGGATTATGCCGGCGCGATCGGCGACGTGACGTTCACCATCCCCGCTGCGTAAATGATTGAGTCCCGTGTACTCGCGTTCGATATTGAGCCCGAGATGGTCGCGGCGACTGTCGCAAAGGTGTCAGCGACTGATCTATCGAATGTGTTTACCGAGGTTCGTGACTTTGTTGCGGATGGATGTGGGGAGGCTGGATATGCCATGCTCTTCAATATCCTTCACATCGAGGATCCCGTGGGTCTGCTCCGCGAGTTCATTACGACAGAATAGGAACGCTCTGTGCACACGATCAAATACGTCCATTGGCAAGAAGGCGAGTGGTGGCTGGGGTATCTCGAGGAATACCCTGATTACTCGACGCAAGGTGAGTCCTTGGCCGATTTAGTTGAGCACCTCAAAGACTTGTACTTCGACCTCTCCGGTGGTCATGTCCCCGGTGCGCGCAAGGTTGGTGAATGAGTGATGCCATGAAATGCGTCGATCTGATCAGATCGACGCCTGCTCAGATCGTACAACTCGTGGGATAATAATGGTGGCTGCCACCGTTTTCTTACCACCGGGGCCAGAGGCCGCGACGCATCCACGCTTGGGTCCACGGGAGCCTGTGCCGCCAACGCCGAGCGTGTATCGGAAATCTGCGAGACGTATCCCAGTCGCTCTCCCAGTAGGTTTCGTCGGGAATCCACTGCAGTCCTCGCGTCTGCGCGAGCAGTGTAAACACGCTTTGATCGTGCCGGTGTGCGCGAAATTCTACGTGCTCGCCCCCAGGCGACGGTGAATCGTCAACGATCCGCACGTCTGCCATGCGATTTTCCCACTCTCGCACGAGGTCGCGCGTGATGGGCCCTGCTCGCAGCACCAGCACGCCTGCCAGCACCATCCTCCGCGCCCGCATCGCTTCTTCGTCGGCGTGAAACGCCTCAAGCGTCGCTCGCTTTGTCCACTCACCAATTCGGCCCTCCAGTCCGAAAGCAAGCGTCTGTGACGGATGGCCTTGAGCCATATTCAGATACTCCTGCAGTCGGATGCGGCCTTCGGCATTCAAGGAGCAGCCAGCATCGCAGTAGATCAGTATGTCGCCCGTAGGAATCTCCGCGAGCACTCGGCGAATCACGTGAGGCTTCCAGGTCCAGAGTCCGAAGCCTTGCCGGTGCCGACGAACCGTATCGGCATGACGCTGCCAGTAGTCGGCAGAGAGCCACCGATCATCCACCGTGCGGATTGACGCAAAACAATCCATCGCAGCAGCTTCGCGGTGGATCCTCGACAGCGACCCGCCGTAACGCCGATTTGCAAACGACAGAAAGTGCGTCGCGATCATGTCGATCACTTCACCGCGAGCATTCGCTCGAGGGCGGTGACAGCCCATCGGGCCGTTTCGTCGTCCACGCGGATGACGTTGAGAGGCGTGCCTGCGGCCAAGTGCTCGAGGCTCCAACAGAGATGGGCTAGATCAATCCTGTACATCGTCGCACACATACAAATCACCGGCGAGAGAAACTTGATGACTTGCTCGGGATGATTTTGCTCCAAGCGTTTCACGAGATGCAACTCGGTGCCGATCCCCCACTGGGTGCCTGGGGGGGCCTGCTCGACCTGCTTGAGGATGTAGCTCGTGGAGCCGGCAAGGTCTGCTTTGTCGACCACCTCCATCGGACACTCTGGGTGCACCAGAATTTTTATGTCGGGGAAGTGTGCCCGCATTGCGTCAACGTGCTCTGGACGAAACATCGCGTGCACGCTGCAGTGGCCTTGCCAGAGAACAACGCGGCTTTTGAGCAGTTGCTGTGCGTCGTTGCCGCCGAGTCGCAGCTCGTGCGGATTCCAGACGCACATTTCGTCCAGCGAAATGCCCATGCGTCTGGCGGTATTCCGGCCGAGGTGCTGGTCCGGAAAAAATAATACGCGAGTGCCTTTCGCAAACGCCCACTTCAAGACAGCTTCTGCGTTGCTCGACGTGCATACGATGCCGCCATTCCTTCCGCAGAACGCTTTCAGGCTCGCAGCCGAATTGATGTAGGTGACAGGCGTGATGTCGGCGATATCGATCACGGTGGCGAGATCAGCCCAGGCATCTTCCACCTGTTCGATGGCAGCCATGTCGGCCATCGAACAGCCCGCAGCCAAGTCTGGCAAAACCACCGTGACGCGTTTGCCGCCACGAGCGGCCACTTGCTCTGGCCGGTTGGCCAGAATATCGGCAGTCTCGGCCATGAAGTGAACGCCACAAAACGCGATTGCCTCGCAGTCGTCTCGCTCGGCAGCCGATCGCGACAGTTGGTAGCTATCCCCCTGCAAGTCGGCATGTGCAATCACGCCATCCTGCTGGTAATGGTGCCCAAGAATCACCAGTCGCTTCCCCATCTGCCGCCGTACCGCCTCGATCCGGGCCTCGAGGATGGCATCCTCAAGGCCTCGGTAGGCGGCCAGCGGGCCGGCGGCATCAGTTTGAGTGTTGGTGGAAGAGGGAGTCATGGATAGCCAAGTATACCGCTGCCCGTGCGTTCACAGATCAAAACGCTATACTGCGGCCGCATCGAGGCCGCGGCCGTGGGGCCGTATGGCGACACTTGTTTTTATTCCCGGAAGGATGGCAGGAGCGTTATGGCGCGAAAAGTTGTGAATCGCAAGGAGCTCAGGGCCCAGTCGGACGCCGCAGAAGCTCGCGAGAAGTCGGCAAAAAAGTCGGCCAAGGACAAGCCCACGAAAGAGAAATCGGCCAAGGTAAAAAAAGAAAAGGTTGCCAAGGATCCAAAGAAGGCTGTCGCTAAAAAGCCCAGCCGGAAAAAGGTTGCCAAGGACGTGCGGATGAAGGCCTACTGGGGCGTCTTCAATCCTTCGATGAAGCGGTTGGTGCTCTTCGAGTATGCCGACAAGAAAGCTGCTGAAAAGAAGGCCAACGATCTGACAGCTTCGTCGCGGGCACACCACTTCATTCAGCTTGTCAAGGAAGCTATTACCGAATAGTCCCGAAGATCGCAGGGCAGAATCGCAACGAGGTTTTTTGATGGTCAATAGAATGACAGCCGATGACGAGATTGCACGAATCGACTCTGAAACGAGATTTGTCCTCGCAGCACCGATGCGATTTTGTTTATTGAAATGTCTCTGCTCCATCCTGCTGGCATTGATCTTCTTCGAAGCGGGCGGATGTTCGGGAAAGGCCGTCAAGAAAAAAGGTGCTGTAGCCGGCAGCGGGAATGGCGAGACAAAAGAAACCCTTCCTGCTATCGACCTCGATACGGCAATCCCCGTGGACGATGGCAAGATACGCGTTGCTTCGCCGATCGGGTGGACGCGGTCTTCGCGGTCCAAGGATTATCTCGTGCGGTTTCTGCCGGGGCCAAAAAAATCGTATCCATCCATCAGCGTGACGGTAGCCGATTCGCCCAATGGCTTTGATGCAATCACGGACCAGAATCAGCAGCAGTTTGTAGACGGGATTGCAGTGAACTTGGAGGGCGATTTTTCGAAGAACGGCAAGAGTTCGGTTCTCAAAAAACCTGTGGGCGTGAAGCTTGGCCCACATCTTGGGGCTGCGTGGGCAGTTCCAGGCACAGCCAAGGTGAGCGGGTTGAACGAGCCAATCGAACGCTGGGTATACGCCGTCGTGATTGGAGGCCGCATGTACACAGTGGAAGCCCGTGCCCCTAAGGGCAAGGTCGATGCCGCAGCAAAAATGGCAGCCAAGGCCGTCGCCGGTGGGCTAGCCGTGCCGAGTGCAGAGCCAGTCGAGCCTGCTTTAGAACCGGCCGAGCGACCGGCAGTTGAGCCTGCTGAGCCGGATGCAGAATCGGCCAAGCCTGAGACACCAACTGAGAGCAACTGATCCCACGCCACTAAGCCCACGGGCTTTTCCAATCGCCCCACGCGGCCAGGTATCTGGTCAAACCTGCCGATTCTTTTGCGTGGCTGTCAATCCACTCTCTTGCTTGCTCGATCAGCGAGTGTTCTTCTTGGATGTCGATCTCACCGGCCACCACGCGGGATCGCAGAAACACAAAATACGTGTCCAGTACATCCCCTCGACAGTAGTCGTGAATCTCGACGGCGCGGCCAGCATCCCAGAGGTCTTGCACCATGTGCCCCGCCACATCCATCTTGCCGGGCTTTCCAATCAAGTTGGCAGCTAGTGAAAGCCCGCCGTTGAAGCGAGAAGCGCCGTTGTTGGTGAGCCATTCGTGCAGGTCGAAATGGGCTGCTGTGTTGTAGCGGTTGCGGGGTTGATCGAAGCTGCGTTTGTCTTCGGCAAACCAGTCTGGAATTGATATGCCATACCGAAAAGCGCACAGTTCCAAGAGAGGCATGTCGAATCCGCGGCCGTTAAAGCTGATCAGTTTTGGCCGGTGGTACTTCCGCCAACCCTCCCAGAAGAGGCGAACAATTTCATGCGACCTCGACTGGCCTTCATCCAAGGCCACGAGATCCGTGAGTTGGTAGTTCGACGCAATTTTCGCGATCACCAGTGAAACAGGCAGATGGAACGTGTAGGGAATAAAGTCCTTTCCGTTCTCCTCAAGCAGCTCGGCACGGTATTTTGCAATCGCGGCTTCTGGTGAGAGTTTCTGGCCCGGGTACTTGAGTTGCGACACCAAACGCCCGTCGGAGACGCTCTCGATGTCGAATACGAAATAGGCAGTGTCGAGCTTGGACATGGTGTGGATTTACCGCCTTGCTAATGGGTGCCGTAGCGGCAGCCAGGCGCCATCCGCCTTGCTCGATGCCACCGACTGCTCGATGAAATACATTCCCTCCACGCCATCGCAGATGTTGGGATAGATCGTGTTGATACGTTCAAAGGGTCGCCCCGCAATGGCTTGCTCCATGGCGTCAAATGCATTGCGATAGACGTTGGCAAACGCCTCAAAGAAAGCCTCTGGATGCCCTGCCGGCAGTCGGCATGCCGCTTTGGCGGAGGGATGGATAAAGGGAGCGTTTGGGTCGCGGGTGTAGATCGCGTGGGGATGGCCATTTTTTCGCACGAAGAGCTCATTGGGATTTTCTTGATGCCATTCGAGGCTTGCCAGCGTGCCGTCGATCTCGATCCGCAGATCGTTCTCCCGACCATGGCTGATCTGCGAAGCGGTCACCGTGCCAAGCGCGCCGTTCTCGTAACGAATGACCGCATGACCGTAATCGTCGAGCCGTCGCTGGGGCTCAAAGATTTTGAGATGCGCGCTGATTGTCTGCGGCAGCAGCCCAGTCATGGTGCGGCCGAGGTTGTAGGCGTGGGTACCGATGTCTCCAAAGGCGCCCGCGGCGCCGCTTTGTTTTGGATCGGTGCGCCAGGCTGCTTGCTTTTGTCCCTCGCTCTCAAGTCTCGTGCGCAGCCAGCCTTGAATGTATGTGGTGCGGATGGCCTGAATCTCGCCGAGTTCGCCGTTCATCGCCATCTCGCGGGCCTGCCGGACCAGCGGGTAGCCCGTGTAGTTGTGCGAGACAGCAAAGACAACGTTCGATTGCTGGACGATTTTCGCCAGTGCCTCTGCCTCGGCGAGCGTGAGCGTCAGCGGCTTGTCGCAGACGACGTGAAACCCTGCTTCAACGGCGGCCTTGGCTACAGGAAAGTGCATGTGGTTTGGCGTGACAATCGAAACGAAGTCGATCCGATTGTCGGCCGGCATAGCCTGCTCCTTCTCGAAGAGTTCTGCGTAGGAGCCGTAGGCCCGTGATGGGTCAATGTCGTAGTCGGGGGCGCTGGCCTTCGATCGCGCAGCGTCGCTGGAAAGAGCGCCGGCCACAAGCATTGCCCGATTGTCAAGCACGGCGGCCGTCACATGCACGCGGCCAATAAACGATCCCTGTCCTCCGCCCACAAGTCCCATCCGCAGTTTTCTGCCAAGCGTGCCGTTGGTGGCCATGCGAGATCCCTCTGGTGTCGTGTTGTGCCCGTATCCCGAGAAACCCAATGCTCCCGAGGACGCAAAATCTAGCACACGCTCGCCAAAACTCGCCGTCTACCGTTTCTCACGGCCTAAAAATCCAATCTGCAGCGTCGTCATTTTTGCACATTTCCCGACAGGGCTCACTAGAATAGCGGGCACAACGGTTCGGCCGTTGCACGTGACTTTTTTTTGTGCACTCCAGCAACTCGCTTACAGGCAAGCCACTTCATGGGATTTTCTGACCGCGGCTATTCTCGTTCCGAAACCTCTTCGTTTATGGCAGAGTGGACGGCTGTTCTCACAATCATTGTGGTGAACGTTGGGATCTGGGTGGCAAACCTCGTTGGGGCCGACGATTTTCCACTGAATAAGTTTCTGGAGTTGCAGGGAGATCTGCCGGAGCATCTTCTCAAAGCGTGGGAGCTTGTCACCTACGGGTTTGTCCACGCTTCGGGCGACCCGTGGCACGTGGCCTTCAATATGCTCGCGCTTTGGTTCTTCGGCCGCGAGGTTGAGGAGATCATGGGTCGGGGAGAGTTCCTGCGTTTTTATTTCGTGGCCATTGTCCTGGCCGGACTGGCGTGGCTGGTGAGCGTGCAGGTTGGCCAGCCAAATAAGGGGGGCCAAATATTTCTGATCGGTGCCAGCGGCGCGGTGATGGCGGTGCTGGCCGTTTTTATCTGGTACTTCCCGAAGCAGACGGTGCTCCTGTGGGGCGTGCTGCCCGTGCCGGCATGGGCTTTGGGTGTGCTCTACTTTATGTCGGATATCGGCGGGGCCGTTCAGGGAGGTGGCCAAGTTGCCAATGTGGCGCATCTGGCCGGTTTGATTTT
>Ga0265595_1002744_pt1 | contig 11543 bp, 9 predicted proteins | sample saktaG_15_FD_190148 | JGI IMG/M metagenome (GOLD analysis project Ga0265595, IMG submission 190148) | Saline water microbial communities from Sakinaw Lake, British Columbia, Canada - sak_2013_06_06_50m | ecosystem: Environmental > Aquatic > Non-marine Saline and Alkaline > Saline ... | reverse complement strand
GTTCGGCCTTGTCGCCCGGGCTTGTCAACATCGCCAGACTGGCTCTGGCTGACGTGGCGTGCTCGGCCGTGGACGCCGCCGCGGGCGGCGGGGCGGTGGCGACACTGGCCGACGCGATGGGCCTCACCCAGCGACACGCGCTTCGCGCGATGGCTCTGGACAGTCCACAGCGCCGCCGCCGAGTGGCCGAGGAAATGAGGCAGGTCATTCGAGCCGGCCCCGGAAGCGGCGCCGAGGCCCAAACCGCTCCGGCCACCAAACCCGAGCAGGGCCTTCCGCCCGGCGCATTCAACGCGGTCCTGGCGTTTTCCGTCCGCCGGGCGTGGTCGAGCACGTACGCCGACGAGGCCCTCGCCGCCGACTTGGCAACGACGATGCTCGCGTGTGCCGCCCGCGTGGAACGCTTCTCGCTGCACACCGACGCGCTGGGCCACGAGCTAGATGTGGTGCTCTCGCAGCGCGACCAGGCCGCCAGGACGGCCCGGCTGACGCGCGAGGTGGTTCTGACCGACGGCGTCATCGCCGCAGTGATCGGATCGCCCATCGGCCTGGACCCCAACATGGCCGATGCGCTGCGAAAGAACCTTCGCGGCCAGAATTCCGGCGAGCGGTTGCAGGCTATCGACGTCCTCCAGCGGCTCGGCGGTCCCCCGGCAGGCGAGGTGCTCATCGAGCGTCTCGACGAACTGGTCAGGACCGGCAACTCCGGAGACCTAACGGTCATCAACCGCATCCTGCGGGCGCTGATGAAGATCGACGACCCTCGACTGCCGGGCAAACTGGCGGCGTTGATTGTGCCGGCCAAGACCAATGCCATGGCCAACAGCATAGTCATGACGCTGCTGAACGGCACGGGCCGGGCCGGGAGCACCGACCAGGTTAACTACCTGCTGCCGGTCAGCCACAATACGGCCCAGCGAAAGGCGGCCGCCGCACAATGGCAGGCCGTGGCCAGGTCTGTGGGCTGGGGTCCGGGTCAGATGGACAGGGCCATCGGCGCCAGGAAGGTTCCAGAGGTGGCATGGCGGCCCGACGGGCAGACAGAGAAGCTTCTGGCGGCCTTTGTGTATTATGCCGACATCGCCGGCGAAATGCTGCGGACCTTCAAGCCCGCCAGCCAGGCCGGGCCGACCACGGCGCCGGTTGCCACGCCCGCCCTTGTGGTTCCCGGCGGGGCGGCGAAGACTCCCGCGCCGGTCACCAGCGACGAGCTTGCAGTGGCGGCCGAGGCCATGGCCAACGAGCTTACCCGGTTGGCCCGCGCAGCCGACGTGGCGGGCAAGTTCACCGCCCAGCTTGATGCCGTCGAGAACGGAGCCAGGGCTCGCCTGGCGGCGTCCAGGACAGCGATGCAGGCCGCGGCGGTCCGGCTGGACCAGGCAGCAAGGATCCTGGAGGTGCTCGTGCGCCAGGCCGACGAACGCCCGGAGACCGACGCGGCGCTTCGTTCCCTGCGATCGGCACACGAAAAGGTCCTGGCCGAAACGACTAACGTGCTGGACGAACTGCGGGAACTGGCTTTTCAGAACCTCGTCCTGCTGGAGCAGCTTAGTCCGTAGTGCTTCGCCAAGAATGGTTCGATCGGTGAATCGCATGAACATTAAGAACATATTCCGTGCGGCAGCCCTGGTGGTGGCGCTGGCATTTGCCGCGTCGATTCAGGCCCAACCGGCGTCAACCCAGCCGCCGACAACGCAGCCGGCGGGCAATGACACCCTGGTTATCCCTGCCTTGGCGCCGCCGCGGGCGCAAGCCGAGTCGGCGGCGGAGTCCGCGCCGGTGGTTGTCCGGCTCCAGCCGGCCGGCGATGGCGCCGCCGCCCGCGAGGCCGAGTTGCTGCGAAAGCTCCTGGCGGGTCCGCCGGAAGCCGCGGCCCTGAGCGAACTCGTCGAGCTGCGCAACCGGCAGTTGCGACGTGACGCCGATGCGCTGGACGCCCTTGCCCGCGGGCTTCGGCTGTACCTGGAGGTCGGGCCCCAGCTTGCCGCGGGGCCGCTTGATAAGGCGACGGGCAACCCGAATGTTTTTTCGCTGACCGCCGCCCTGCCACGGCCCCTGGAGAAGATCGCCGCAGAGTGCCACGCCGCGGCCTCGGCCAGCGAAACCGCCCACATCTGCCCCAGGTGCGGTGACACGCGGCTGGTGCCGTGTGCCCGATGCAACGGCTCCGGCTACGTGCCTTGCCCCAAGTGCGGCGGCACCGGCGTGTTGCGCGGACCGGACAGCGAGGCAGTCGTCAGGATCCTCGGCCTGTGCGGCCAGTGCGGCGGCGCGGGCGTCGTTGCCTGCCAGGCCTGCGGTGGCACTGGGGCGGTCGAATGCACCGCCTGCAAACCCAAACCAAGCCAGGCCGCGGTATCCCTGCTGCCGGCCTCGGAAGTCCAGGAGATCCGAAAGGTGATCTGCAAGGCCCGATGGATTAGCGCCGGAGGGATAGACTTATATACCAACGGAGCCAGGGAGGCTTCGCCGAAATAGCAAACTGGCCGGCATGAGTATCCGATAATGTTTTTCATGTGTGCGTGGAGGCGCGCGTCCGCCACTGGGCACGAATCCGACCGTTTCCCTCTTGGCCGGCGGGCCTCGGGCGGATAACATTCGCGATTCCGCGCCGGGAACTTACCGGCCTAAACGGCAAAGCTGGTTGCAATGAGGAGCTAGCATGAGCATCAACAAGCAGGAACGCGGCAACATTCACCGCACCGACAATCAACTCGACGCCGAGCTTCAGAAGGAACTCGACGAGGCCCTTGGCGACATGAGCATCGAAGACATGCTCGACGTCGACACCATAGCCCAGCCCGGCCGGGCTGGGAAAGGTGAGGGCGTGCGGACAGGCAAGGTCATCGACATCCAGCGCGACGACATATTCGTGGATTTCGGCGGCAAGAGCCAGGGCGTAATCCAGGCCATCCAGTTCGGCGACGATGCGCTTCCGAAGGTCGGCGACAGCATCGACGTAACCGTCGAGCGTTACGACCCGGCCGAGGGGCTCCTCATCCTCTCGCGCGAGGGGGCCGTGGTGGCCGCGACCTGGGGCTCGATCAAGCCCGGGCAGATGGTCGAGGCCTTTGTCACCGGCGCCAACACCGGCGGGCTGGAACTGAAGTTCAACGGCATCCAGGGCTTCATGCCCATGAGCATGATCGACATGGCTCGCACCGAGGACACCTCGCCGTACATGAACACGAAGATGATGTGCGAGGTAATCGACGTGGACCGCCAGCGAAAGAGCGTGACGCTTTCGCGCCGCAAGGTGATCGAGGCCCAGGCCGCCGAGATGCGCGTGAAGGTTCTGGCCGAACTGGCCGAGGGCAAGATCGTCACCGGCACGGTCCGCAGCATCATGCCGTACGGCGCCTTCGTGGACCTCGGCGGCGTCGACGGGCTGCTGCACGTGAGCGACATGAGCTACAGCCGCGTCGAGGACCCCAAGGAAATCGTCCAGGTCGGCCTGAAGGTCGAGGTGATGATCCTCAAGCTCGACCGCGAAAATGACCGCATCAGCCTGGGGCTTAAACAGGTCCAGCCGGACCCGTGGCTCGGCGTGGCCGAGAAGTGGCCAGCCGACACCGTCGTCACCGGGCGGGTCACCAGGCTGGCGGACTTCGGGGCGTTTGTGGAACTCGAAGCCGGCGTCGAGGGCCTCGTGCCGATCAGCGAGATGTCGTTCGAGAAGCGGATCAAGCACCCCAGCGAGGTCCTTGCCGTCGGCGACACGCCGCAGCTTCGCGTGCTGGCGGTGGACCCGCAGCGCAAGCGCATCAGCCTGTCGGTCAAGCGGGTCGGTGACGATCCATGGGTTGGCGCGTCGGTTCGCTGGCCGGCGGGGTCTGTGGCCGAGGGCGTGGTCAAGCGGCTGGAGTCGTTCGGCGCGTTCGTTGAACTGACCCCCGGCGTTGAGGCCCTCGTGCATGTCAGCGAGGCTTCCGAGCACCGCCTCCGCCACGTCAGCGAGGCGCTCAAAGAAGGCCAACTCGTAAAGGCCAAGGTCCAGAGCGTTGACGAGCAGCAGCGGCGGATCAGCCTTTCGATAAAGGCCCTTCGCAACGACCCGAACTTCACCGGCGAGGGCATCGAGACAGGCATACAGACGCCCAGCGAGACTCCCGCGCCGCAGAAGAAACGCAAGACCCCGCTGCGCGGAGGTCTCGAGGGGCCGGACTGGTCGAAGTTTATGTAAGCGTGCCCCGAGGCGTTTCTCTCGGCCTAGAGCAGCTTAACTTTTTCTGTAGCGTTCGGCCTGCCTGTGGCGTCGCCATGCTGCGTCAGCCTGCATCGGCGATGCTAAGGCATCGCCTGCTTCGGCTTCCTTGCCTGGCTCGTCGTCGGCGACGGCCGACCTGCTACACAAAAACTTAAACTGCTCTAATCGCAAAAAACACTCGAAATCCCTCCGGCTTTGCTGTCCTCACTGCGGCTCGGCCGAGGCATGGATCACCGGGCGGCGCCAGCGCCTCCCAGATGCAGCGGCTGCTGGAGTTGCCGAACTACCGCACGGTCTGGATGTGGCTTCACAAGCTGCGTCACGCGATGGCCGGCCCGGCGGCGAAAGGCGCAAAAAACAGGCGCCACCCGATGGGGTGGCGCCCGTATTGTCCATTATGCGGGATTATTCCGGGCGGGCGATTACGGCTTGCGGACGTTGGCGGCCTTGGGGCCCTTTTCGCCCTGGGTGATGTCGAACTCGACGGCGTCACCTTCATCGAGGGACTTGAAGCCTTCGCCCTGGATGTCGCTGTGGTGGACAAAGATGTCGGTGCCGTCCTCGGCGGTGATGAACCCGTAGCCCTTGGTGTTGTTGAACCACTTTACTTTTCCGGTAGCCATGAAACGGCTCCTTCTTTGCAGATCGGCACTTGAGACTTGCAGCGAATGTCGTGGTAGGTCAGGTCGCTTTTGACGCAGGTATGCCCCTTAAGGTCAAGAACTCCAAAGAAATGACGCTACCTCACTAATTCCGCAAATCCGCCCGGATGCCAACCGGGCCGCGCCGACGGGCCGGGAAGCGATTCCCCGAAACCACCCGTCAGCCACGATTAATGGAGTATTATGAATTGGCCAAAACCGCTTGTCAAGCAAGATTGCGCGCATTTATGGGCTGGCCATAGTCCATATCCCTCAGGGCTCCAGGTACTCGAACTCTCGTTCCACGCAGCATGGGCAGGGGGGCGTTTGGCGAGGCCGGCCAAGGTCCATGCGATGGAACGTGTTGTTCCAGAGGTCCATTTTCAGCAGGTGTGGGCTGACTGCGTCGAGTCGGCGTGCGAGGATTTTCGCGGCCTCCATTGCCTGAAGCGCCGCGACGGCGGCGACGGGCATACCGAGCACGCCGGCCTGGCTACAGGTGGGGTTGCTGCACGGCGGCGGGGGCTCGTCCAGGAAACATCGCAGGCACGCGGTTTGGCCTGGGATTATGGCGGCGACTTGCGCCTCGGCGCCGATGACGCCCGCGAAGACCCAGGGTTTGCCGGTCTTGACGCAGTAGTCGTTAATCAGGAAGCGGGTGGCGAAGTTGTCCGTGCCGTCGACGATGACGTCCACGTCGCGGGCCAGGTCGTCCAGGTTGGACCGGTCCACGCGGGCCATTACGGCATCGACGGTGCAGCCGTCGTTGATTTCCGCGAGTCGCCTGGCGGCGGCGGTTACCTTGGGCCGGGCGGCCTCGGCGTCGAACTGGTCGTAGAGGGCCTGCCGGTGCAGGTTGGTCAGGTCCACCAGGTCGTTATCGACAATCCGCAGGAAGCCCGCGCCGGCCCGAGCCAGCAGTGTGGCCGACCACGAGCCGATGCCGCCGACCCCCACGATCAGCGCACGTCCGGCCGAGAGGCTGCGCTGCGCCTCGATGCCCCAAGGCCCGAAGACGATCTGCCGCGCAAAACGCTCGATTGGTTGACGGTCCGATGTCATCTCTGACAGTAAATCCGAAATCCGCCGCAAGGGCAAGGAGGGGAAGAGGGGAGAGGCTGCTTTTTCGCTGTCGGGCGAGTGTGTGCCTTGTGGCGATCGGGCCGTTTGTAGTGTGCCCGTGAGGGCATATCCACGGATAGCGTCTTACGCCGCCACTACGAGCACGGCGGCCCCCCGCCGGCCTCCAGCCAGGGGGAAAGGGGCGGGAACCGTGTTTGCCGCCGACACGGAGCCCAACGTTGCCTACACGTGTGGCTACGGCCTGTCGGGCGGCGAGGCCGCGTACGCGCGGCTGGAAAAACCACCCTTCCCGGTGGAAGGCAGGTATACTGAAGGCATGAGACGGGCGGGAAATCCGGGATGTGGCTTGGCTATACCCGTTAGGCGCTCCAAGGGCTTGGCCGTGAGCCTGCCTGCCGAAGCTTCAGCGAAGGCAGGTCGGGGGCTACTACCGTCCTGCCGCGGCAGGGCATCCGCGCCCGGCACCCTCGACGATAACGATCCCCTGCTGGCCACGTACCGTGGGTCTGCACGTGGGCCGAGCACCTGAGGAAGAGGGACGAGAAGGACTTCGCCGCGATGATGCGCCTGCACGAGACCACCGCTCGCCCGGGTCCTGCTGCCAGGGCGCCCCGCCCGGCCGAAGAAGACGTGAGAGTAGGGAAAACAGTAATGGTGTCCACAGGTTTCCGGGGCAATTATGAGGAGGGTCCGTCATGTTCAAGCGACTGATTATTCCTGTGGCTGCTTTGGTCGCGCTTCTGCTTGGAAGTCTGGAGGCGCGAGCACAAGTTGCCTTTATCAGCAGCATCGGGACTTCTGGGAGTGGAAATGGCCAGTTCAATGCTCCCGCTGACATAGCCGTGGATGGCTTAGGAAACTTGTGGGTCGCCGACTCAAGCAATAAGCGCGTTCAGGAATTCAACAGCAACGGCCAGTTCGTGCGGGCTTTCGGCAGCCACGGAAGCCTGGATGGGCACTTCCTCGGCCCCGTGGCGATCGAAGTGGATCCATTCGGGAACATCTGGGTCAGTGACAACCAGAACCACCGCGTTCAGGAATTCGATAGCAGCGGCCAATTCATACGGGCTGTAGGCAGCTACGGCACCGGGGACGGGGAGTTTCATTACACCCAAGGAGTCGCCGCAGATCCATTGGGCAATATCTGGGTCAGCGACTGGGGCAATAGCCGCATCGAAGAATTCACCAACGACGGGACTTTTATCAGGTGGGCTGGAGGGTCGTCGGGCTACACTTGGAACCCGGCAGACGGGAAGTTCTTTAACCCCTACGGCATCGCCGTGGACTCCTCGGGGCATGTCTGGGTGGCGGATTCCCATAACCATCGCATCCAGAAATTCGACAGCAGCGGCACATGGCTGAAATCTGTCGGCAGCGAGGGAAGCGGCGACGGGCAATTCAGCTTCCCTTGTGGAATAGCCGTGGACCCGTCCGGAAACATCTGGGTCTCAGACTACTGGAACCACTGCATTCAGGAATTCGACAGCGATGGAACGTTTCTGTATGCTTTTGGCAGCCTCGGGTCGGAGCCAGGGCAGTTCATGTATCCTGCCGGCATGACCTTTGATGCTTTAGGCAATCTGTGGGTTGCTGATGTCGGGAACGACCGAGTCCAACAATTCTCAGTCCCCGAACCGGGCACACTGGGCGTTCTGGCTCTGGGCAGTCTGGCGATGCTCTATCAAGGCCGCAAGGAATAGCCAGTCGAAATCTAAATATGGGGACACCATGAGCGCCGGGATAAACCGGCATGGAGTAGATAATGAGAGAGTCTCACGTGGAAGGCAGTAGCGCCCCGCCACGGCCGTATCGGGCGTGAAGAACGGCCGGTTTGTGTTGTTGTTTCGAGCTTTTCCGCAGCCTGGTGCATGGTGCTCGTCATTTGGGATTTGAGGCCGGCGTCGGCCGGCCCGCCAGCACCTCGTTGGCCGATCCGCTGCGGAAGCCCAGCAGGTCCATCGTCGCGTAGGCGTAGCCGGCCTGCTTCATCGCCGCGGCCGCCTGGATGCGAAGCTCCAGCAGGCGGGGCAGGTCTTCGGCGGGCACTTCGATGCGGGCGACCTGGTCGTGGTCGCGAACGCGGACCTGGCGGAAACCAAGTTCACGGACTGCCCGCTCGGCCTGTTCGATGCGCCCCAGCCGCTCGGCCGTGATGACTTGGCCGTAGGGCACCCGGCTGGCCAGGCACGCCATCGCGGGCTTGTCCCAGGTCGGCAGGTTCATCCGCAGGCTGAGTTGGCGGATCTCGGCCTTGGTCAGGCCGGCTTCCATGAGCGGGCTGCCCACGCCGAGTTCCAGGCCGGCACGCATGCCGGGGCGGAAGTCGCCCGTGTCATCGGCGTTGGCGCCGCTGAGGATCACGTCGAAGCCGCGGAGCCTGGCCAGCTTGCCCAGCCGGCCGAAAAGATCATGTTTGCAAAAGTAGCATCTCTCGGCCGGGTTGGCGGCGTAGCGAGGATCGTCCAGCTCGCCCGTTGGCACTTCGACAAGCTCGGCGCCGATCTGGGCGGCGATTCGTCCGGCGGCTTGGAGTTCCTCGGCCGGCAGACTTGGCGAGACGCCCACCGCCGCAAGGACATTTTCCGGCCCCAGCGCCTCAACCACCATCGCCAGCAGCAGCGTGCTGTCGACGCCGGCTGAGAACGCCACGACGACGCGCCCCATGGAGCGGATCATCTCGACGCACGCGGCGAACTTCGCCTCGGTATCGCGGCCGAGGTCGGCGTTTGTGGTGGGTTTGCCATGGTCATTCATTGGGCGTTTCGCGCTCATTATATCTATATGTCATATTCCGGCCGGCGGGGCCTGCCAAAGGAAATTCGCAGCCACGTGCGTTCGTGCAGGTGGACACTATTCGGTCAGCTTTGCGAGGCCTTGAGCGCCTGGTCCAGGTCGGCCAGGATGTCCTCGATGTCCTCGATTCCGACCGACAGCCGGATGTACTCCGGCGTGACGCCCGTCGAGGCTTGTTCCTCCGGCGTAAGCTGCGAGTGCGTCGTCGAGGCCGGGTGAATTACCAGCGTCTTGGCGTCGCCTATGTTTGCAAGATGGCTGGCGAGCTTGACGTTGTTGATGAACTTCACGCCCGCCTCGGCTCCGCCTTTGATGCCGAAGCCCATCAGTCCGCCGAAGCCGTTCTTGAGGTACTTCACGGCGTTGACGTGGTGCGAGTGGTCGGGCAGGCCCGGGTAGTTCACCCAACTCACGGCCGGGTGCTTGGTGAGCCACTGGGCGACCTTCATCGCGTTGGACGAATGGCGTTCCATCCGCAGGTGGACCGTCTCGACGCCCAGCAGCGTCAGGAACGCCGCGAACGGGCTCATGCAGGCGCCCATGTCGCGCAGCCAGTGCGTGCGGACGTGGATGATGAACGCGATGTTGCCGATGGGCTTGAGGGCCTCGGTGAACACCACGCCGTGGTAGGCGGGGTCCGGCTTGGCAAACTCGCACCAGCGGTCGGGGTCCTTGGCCCACGGGAAGGTAGCGCCATCGACGATCGCTCCGCCGACATGCACGCCGTGGCCGCCGAGGAACTTGGTCGTCGAGTAGACCACGATGTCCGCGCCGTGTTCGATGGGCCGAAGCAGCATCGGCGTCAGCACGGTGTTGTCGACCACCAGCGGGATGCCCTGGGCGTGGGCAGCCTTGGCAATGGCGTCGAAGTCCGCCACGTCGTTCTTGGGATTGCCCACCGACTCCATGTAGACAAGGCGGGTGTTCTTGTCGGCCAGCTTGGCGATCTGCTCGGGGTGGTCGGCGTCGAAGAACCGCACCTCGATTCCCAGGTGCTTGAACGTCTGTGTGAACAGCGTCCACGTCCCGCCGTAAAGGCTGGTGGAACTCAGGAAGTTCTGCCCGGTGTGCGTGATGGTCAGTATTGCGGCTGAGATCGCGGCCTGCCCGCTGGCGAGCGTAAGCGCCCCGGCCCCGCCGTCCATCGCGGCAAGGCGCTTTTCCAGCACGTCGTTGGTGGGGTTCATAAGCCGGCTGTAAATGTTGCCGAACTCTTTGAGGGCGAACAGGTTCGCCGCGTGCTCGGTGCTCTTGAACGAGTAGGAGGCAGTCGCATAAATCGGCACGGCCCGCGCCATGGTCGTGGGGTCCGTCTGCTGCCCGGCGTGAAGTGCCAACGTGCCCAGCTTGTGCGTCGCGTCAGTCATTTGCGTTTCTCCTTGGTAGGTCCGTAAGTGAAGCAGGGCATTATACCGTGATGTCGTCGCAAACTCTCGCCATTACCGTTCCCCTGTCGTTGTCCTGAACGCGGCCGACCAAGAGGGTTGTCCCGGCCAGTCCAAATGGCCAAAGACGGTCCTGTCGGTGGTGCATCACTAAGGCTATGCGCTTAGAGTATGTTCGCCTCCCCAGTATAGTCAACTAAAATCATGCAGAATGTAATTAGTATCGTAACAATTGTGCTATTATGACGTTAGCTCTAAATAACAGCGCCAGGTGCGGAATTTCCCGGTTGCATGGCCCAATTGGGTAGCGCATAATGTTATGAGGCCGATGAGGTGGGAGAGGAGTGTTCTTGTGAATTTATCGCAGAAATGCCAATATGCAGTTCGGGCGATCCTGGAGTTGGCCAAGCGCCAAGGCCAGGGGCCGATCACCGCGAGCGAGATTGCCTCCAGCCAGGTTATTCCGCAGCGATTTCTCGAGGTGATCCTCAACGAACTCAAGCCGTCGGGCCTGATCGAGTCCCGTCGCGGGGTGCGGGGCGGGTATTTCCTGTCGGGCAAGCCGGAAGACATCAAGGTAGGGCAGGTGATCCGCCTGATCGACGGGCCGCTCGAGCCCGTCCGCTGCGTCGGCGACCATACCAAGCCCTCCTGCCCCCTGAGAGATCGATGCGCCCTGGTGGAACTCTGGTCCGCGGCCCGCAAGGCCGTCGAGGAAGTCTACGACGGCACCAACTTCCAGGACCTTGTCGAACGCGAGGCACAACTCGACCGCCGCGCCGCCGTCGATTACTGCATCTGACGGGTCCGTAGCACGGGCATCCCCGCAAGGGGCCCGTTGGGCTTGCCCATGAGTCGCACGGCCATCTTGGCCGTGCTGGTCCCGGATTCCACGGGCAAGATGCCCATGGGACTCATGGGCAGGTCCTTGGGATCCCTAACGGAGATGCCCATGCTACGCCCGTGTTGCGAGCTATATCTTCAGCCCCGAGAGCATCTCACCGAGCCTGGCCTGATCCCCGCAGACCTGCCGGAAGACGGGCAGCAGTTGTTGGTAGACATCTCGCCCGGGCGCGGCGGGGCAGGCCACGTGGCGGACCTCGTGCAACTGCTCGACTCGACTGAAGTCCGGCCAGAGCCCCGCACCCACCGCGGCGACGGCGGCGGCGCCGAGCGAACCGGCCTGCTGGTCGATGCTGGTCTTGACGAGGCGGATGTCCATCGCGTCGGCGAGGATCTGCCGCCAGACTGCGCTACGGCTTATGCCGCCCACGGCGACCATCTCGTCGCGGACGCTGCATAGCTTGCGAAGTTCGTCCAGCACCAGCCGGAGGTTCAGGGCGATGCCCTCCATCATCGCGCGGATCACATCGGCGCGTGTATGGCCCAGGTCCAGGCCCACCAGGGCGCCGCGGATGTGCGGGCTGGCGTCCA
>Ga0265595_1002741_pt1 | contig 11559 bp, 6 predicted proteins | sample saktaG_15_FD_190148 | JGI IMG/M metagenome (GOLD analysis project Ga0265595, IMG submission 190148) | Saline water microbial communities from Sakinaw Lake, British Columbia, Canada - sak_2013_06_06_50m | ecosystem: Environmental > Aquatic > Non-marine Saline and Alkaline > Saline ... | reverse complement strand
CAAAATTTTGCACCGTCTACTTTTTCTTTTTCACAAATAGAAAAAGTAGCAAAAAGAAAAACGAAAGGAGCGTATGTTATAGTCGCTAACTATATCATACAAGAAAAAACTATGAAATTTATAGATTATTTGGACAAGCATTTGCTTAAAGAACATAACGACAACTCTCTTGATAACTTGATGGTTGAATATGCAAAAAATCCTATAGGGATTGATGTTGTTTCACCAAGATTTTCATGGAGAGCAAATCATAAAGAGCGAGGACAATTGCAATTTGCATATCAGGTTCTTGTTGCAAGCGATCCGATTAGATTGGACAATGGAATTGGCGATATGTGGGATACAGGTAAAGTAATTAGTAATAATTCTACCAATATAGAATACAAGGGCGAACTCTTAACGAGCGGAAAGATTTGTTGGTGGAAAGTTAGGACTTGGGATAAAGACGGAATTGCAAGCGATTATAGTGAAAAATCCAAATTTGAAATGGGATTGTTAGACCAAAATGATTGGCAAGGTGATTGGATTGGAATGCCAACATTTGAAAACCGATGTTCATTTATGTTTCGAAAGGAAATAATGTTAAAAGAGAAAATATTATGTGCCCGTGCGTATATATGTGGATTGGGATATTATGAACTTTGGATAAATGGGAAAAAGGTTGGCGACCATGTTTTAGACCCTGGAAATACAAATTATAGCAAAAGAATTTTATATGTTACTTATGAAATAGAAAATTATTTGAAGAATGGCTTGAATGCAATAGGGGTAATAATAGGTGATGGGTGGTATAAAACTACTGGATTCATACTTCAAATTAATATTGAGTATGAAAGCGGAGAAAAACAAAGTGTTTTTAGCGACCCCAAAACATGGAGTACTGTTTTTTCACCTATTACATTTAATAGTATTTATGGTGGCGAGTTTTACGATTCAACTTTTGAAAAAAAAGAATGGAACAATGTGGAATTTGATTTAATTGCACATTATGAAGAAATGTATTGGCATATAATTTCGGCTATTCCCGTAAAACCTGGGCAACTAATATCTAAAGAATTGTATAAATATAAAATCGCAAGATATAGAACTATGCTTTTGCCGAGTCCAGGAGGAATTCTAAAAGCACAAATGATTGAACCTATAAAAGTAATTGCGGAAATAGCACCTGTAAGTTTATCAAATCCTAAACTCGGCATATATGTATTTGATATGGGGCAAAATTTTGCAGGTTGGGCTAAAATGAAAGTTGAGGGACCAAAAGGCACTGTCATTACACTTGGATTTTCCGAATTACTATATGAAGATGGAACAATTAATCAGGGATACCTTCAAGTCGCATATAAAACCAATGATTTAGCTCAAACAGATATATATGTATTGAATGGAGAGGGAGCAGAGGTTTTCCAACCACGATTTACATATCATGGATTTAGATATGTTCAGATTGAAGGATATCCGGGCAAACCTGATATAGATAGCATAACAGGATGTGTAGTGCGTTCTTCGGTAAAAACTTCCGGGAAATTCTTATGTAGCAATAAACTTATAAATAAAATTCAGGAAAATGTTTTGTGGACAGAATCCAGCAACTTACATAGCATTCCAACAGACTGCCCTCAACGAGACGAAAGGCAGGGATGGTTAAATGATATGACAGCAAGAGCTGAAGAAGCCATTTACAATTTTAATATGGTAAGATTGTATACAAAATGGATAAAGGATATTAAGGATGCACAAGATGTTAAATCGGGTGCAATTGCGGATACAGCCCCTTTCAGACGTGCACTCAGACCTGCGGACCCTGTTTCAAGCAGTTATCTTATTGTTCCATGGCTAATCTATCTTCATTATGGGGATAAACGAATACTTGAGGAACATTTTGAAGGTTTAAAAAAATGGACTGAATATTTGGAGATAAACTCGTTTGATGGAATAGTGGGCTACAGTTATTGGGGCGATTGGGCTTCACCAAAAAATGAATGTTTAAAGCAAACATGTGATGCTTATTCTGTTCAAACTCCGGGAGAATTGATTTCAACAGGTTATTTTTACTACAATACTGTTTTGTTATCACAAATGGCTAAAATAATAGGCAAACCGGATGATGAAAAACGATTTTTAGAGCTTGGGGACATTATTAAAAAAGCATTCAACAAAACATTTTTTAACGAAGAAACCAACCAGTATGCAAAAGGCAGTCAGGCAAGCAATACATTTGCACTTTACCTTAAATTGGTTCCTGAAAACAAAATAAAAAATGTTGTGGATAATCTTGTATATGATATAGTGGAGTTGCACGATGGGCATCTTACTACCGGTAATTTATGTACAAAATATCTTTTAGAAGTATTGACTGAATATGGGCAAATAGATATCGCTTATGCTTTAGTTACAAATACAACTTATCCCAGTTGGGGATATATGATATCAAAAGGGGCGACAACAATTTGGGAACGATGGGAATTTGAAGAGGGAGCATCAATGAATTCACATAACCATCCTATGTATTGTAGTTTAAGTGCATGGTTTTATAAATACCTTTCCGGTATAAATGTTGATTTGACAGGTGTAGGTTTTAAAAAAATTATTATTAAGCCATATATTCCCGCTAAACTTGATTATGCAACTGCTGAATTGGAAACTGTGAAAGGACTTGTAAAATCTGCTTGGAAAAAGAGTGAAGGAAGTTTTAAATTAGATGTTACAATTCCGGTAAATTCTACAGCAAAAGTATACATTCCTATTTTAATTAATAAAAAAGATACCTTTGAAATAAGAGAAAGTGGAATATGTGTTTGGAAATATGGTAAGTTTGCAACTTGTGTACAAGGAGTTTATAGTGGCAAAGACGAACAAGGATATATTTTGTTGGAAATTGGATCAGGAAGTTACTCTTTTGAGACAAAAAATTGATTTAAATTTAATGATTTTTAAGTAAGTAAATGTTAGGAGAATTTAATATATGGAATCCAGGGAAAGAGTGTTAAAAGCGATAAGTCATCAGGAGACAGACAGAGTGCCTTTTGATATGTTCGGCACATACGCACCTGGAAAAGAACGAATAAGAACATTTATGAAAGCATCTTCTGATGAAGAGATGTATAGTATTTTTGGAATTGATTTTTGGGAAGTAGGACCTTTTTGGCCATTAGTTCGGAATAGATTTGAAAATGGTAAACATGTGGATGAATGGGGTATCCCATATGAAAATTACAGTAACTGCGATGTAAATGCCTATTACCCATTAAGTGATGTTTTTTCGGTAGATGAGGTAGAAAGCTATAAATGGCCTGTAATAGATAATTATTATACCGATCATATTCAGAAGGAAATAGAAAGTCATAATCAATTTGCTATTACTGCAAGTATGGGGGCTCCAATATTTCATCAAGTAGGATGGTTGTGTGGCTTTGAAAATATGCTTGTAAATTTATTGTCCCAGCCAGAAGTTTCGGATGCAATAATACGAAAATTGACTGATTTTTGGATTGAATATGCAAAAAGAATTTTGGATATTGGCAAAGGCAGAATTGATATAATTGAAACCCGTAATGATTTCGGTGCACAGGATAGTATGATTATCAGTCCTGAACTTTTTAGGAGATTTTTTAAATCGGCTTTTAAAAGATTGTATGACACAATAAAACAATATGATGTAAAAATTTTGCATCATTCTTGTGGTTCAATTACGCCAATTATACCGGATTTTATTGAAATAGGAGCTGATATTCTTAATCCTATACAAGTAACCGCATATGATATGGACCCTGCTACACTCAAACTTAAATTCGGAGATAAATTGACATTCCATGGCGGAATAGATACTCAATATGTTTTGCCTAATGGCACAACCGATGATGTGAGAAATGAAGTGCAAAGAATGATAGGAATTTTAGCAAAAGGAGGGGGATATGTGCTTTGTGGCTCGCAAGGTTTAGAAGCAGATGTGCCTGTTGAAAATATTATAGCTATGTATGATGAAGGAAGAAAGGTTAGACAATATTAATAATATTATTTAATTAAATGAAAAAAGGTGGAAAGAAAATGAATGCAAGAGAAAGATTTATAGCAACAATGGAGTTTAAGGAAGTTGATAGACCATTTAGGTGGGAAACCCCGGGATTTTGGGAGAAAACAATACTAAATTGGAGAGAAGAAGGTTTACCCGATACTTATGACCTTCCAAACTATTTTGGTATGGACAAATTGGTTTGGATGACTTTTGAAGGCGGATGGGGAGGCGTTCCTTTTTGCCCTATGTTTGATTATGAGATATTAGAAGATGACGGAACTTATATCACGGCAGTGGATAGAGATGGAATTATAAAGAAAACATTAAAATATCACCCCGAAACTTCTATGCCACAATTTTTAAAATTTCCAGTTGAATCAATGGGTGATTTTGAAGAGAAAATCAAATGGAGATTAAATTATAAAGATATGGAGAGATTCCCACCAAATTGGGACCAACTTGTTAAAGAATATACTGGTCGTGATTATCCTATTGGTATGTTTATTACAGGTCCATTTGCACATCTTCGAAACCTTTTGGGCGACGAAAATCTAATGTATATGATTTATGATGAACCCGAATTAATTAAAGCAATTATTACAAACTGGCTTGATTTTTATTTACACTTTATTGACCAAGTATGCAAGGATGTTGTTCCTGAGTTTGTAATGCTATTTGAGGATATATGTTTTAATTCAGGTCCATTAATTTCGCCCGATTCATTTTTAGAATTCTTAGCCCCAAGTTTAAAACAAGTTATCTCAAAGGCAAAAGAAACTGGAATAAAAGGAATAATAGTTGATACTGATGGTAATTTTCATAAGATGTTACCAATATACCTTGATTGTGGGGCCAATGCGTTTTATCCTTTTGAGGTGCAAGCCGGAATGGACATAATTGAACTTCGTAAGGAATATGGAAATAAGTTTGCAATTGTTGGCGGTTTGAGTAAAAAAACTCTTGCAGAAAGCGAAAGTGCAATTATTGAAGAACTTGAAAAAAAGGTTCCAATTATAGCGGCTCAGGGAGGATTTATTCCTATGTTTGACCATAGTATTCCCCCTAATGTTCCTTTGAAACTATTTCAATTTGGAGTTGATTACATAAGAAATATGTTTAATAAGTAAAAAATATAATTTTGGAGATTTAAAATGAATGCAAGAGAAAGATATTTAAAAATTAATAATTATGAGAAAGTTGACCGTATTCCTGTTATGGCTGTTGAACCATATGAGGAAACTGCCATATCAAAATGGTTTTTTGATGGCTTTGTCCCCGGATTTCCTCCCGAGGATTCCCTTGGAATGGATAGATTTACAAAAGTGCCGGCGGATTTTTCTATATTTCCGAGACCGGAATATAAAGTATTTTTTGAAAACGAAAACGAAATAATTGCAACCGATTATATGTTTGGAGCTACGGTAAGAAAATTAAAAAGCAATCCATCTATGTATTACGGTTATGTTGACCATCCGGTTAAAAACGAAGATGACTGGAAGAGAATGAAGGAGAAATTCAACGCAAAACTTGAAATCAAAAAGGCAATCAATTTTAATTGCGTGTTGGAACAACTGAATAATTCCACTAACCCTGTTTGTCTTACATTGTTTCCTTACTTTTTTAGATTGGGTTTCTATCTTATGGGTATGGAAAATTTTATGGTTGCATTCTATGATACGCCTGAACTTATTCATGATATGTTTTCTTTTTATAATGATTTTGTTATGGATACTATTCGCCCTTATATTGAAGGGGCAAAAATTGATTGTGTGGTTTTTGCAGAAGATTTTGCATATAATAAATCACCGCATGTCTCTCCCGATGTATATGAAGAGTTTTGGCTACCTTATCAAAATACTCTTGTCAAGGAACTTAAAAATAACGGAGTGCCTATTGTTTGTATGTGGTCAGCAGGTAATTTTGATGTTTTAATACCTAAATTAATGGAAACCGGAATAAACTGCATATGGCCTTTGGAAAGATGTTGCCCCGAAATGGACCCTTTGATAATTAGACAAAAATATGGAAAAGAACTTCTTATGAGTGGGGGAATTCCCAAACAATGCCTTATTGACGGTCCCGATGCCATTGATAGGGAAATAAAAAGATTATTGCCTCTTATTGAGCAAGGTGGTTTCATTCCCGCATTGGATGATATGGTATCGCCGGACATTCCGCTTTGTCATTACAGACATTATATCAAAATGTTGCATTCTTTGTAATACTAACTTTAGCGTGAAGGTATAAAATAATTTAAGTAAGGAGACAAAAATATGAATGCAAGAGACAGATGGAATAAAATAATGAATTACGAAAAAGCCGATAAATTGCCTGTTTTGGCAATAGAATGGTACTTTGAGGAAGTTACATTAAACAACTGGTATCAACAGGGACTGCCAAAAGATAAATCTCCCGAAGATTTTCTTGAAATGGATAGAGTTATTGACATTCCGATAAATTTTATGCCTATACCTGAATTTGAACATAAAGTTCTTTTTGAGGATTCTCAATCAATTATTGAAACCGATGATATGGGGACAACTGTCAAAAGAGATAAAAGAGCTCCTAAATTATTTTATGGGCATATTGACCACCCTGTTAAAAATATGGATGATTGGAACAGCTATAAGAAACATTTTAATTCACAATCAAACGGAAGATATTTTGCAGATTTAGGTGAAATTGGGGTATCGGCTACACTTACACAGAAAGGCAACATAGATAAAACAAATGATATGGGCAATGAACTTGAATTTAACTTAAAGCAACTTGACAAATTGGAAAATCCGGTGGGTTTGGATTTTTTGCCATTTTTTATGAGATTGGGTTTTTATACAATGGGTATGGAAAGATTTCTTACTGCGTTTTATGATACTCCGGAGTTGATTCATGAAATGTTTTCTTTTTGGAGTCAATTTATTCTTGATTTAATATGTCCGATTTTAGGCAAAGTAAAAATTGATTATGTAACAATAACAGAAGACCTTGCCTATAAAAACGGTCCTCATTTCTCACCATCAATTTACAAAGAGTTTTGGCTACCATATCAAAATACCATTATAAACGAACTTAAAAAACATGGTGCCAACCTTATTAGCATATGGACATCAGGAAACATTGATGCTCTTCTGCCTATTATGATGTCAAACGGTATTAATTGCACATGGCCTGTTGATAGAAATTCCGATATGGACCCAATCAGATTAAGAAAAGAATATGGAAAAGAACTAAGAATGGTAGGGGGAATACCCAAACAAACATTGTTTGATGGACCTTACGCTATTGATCGGGAACTTGACAGATTAATGCCTCTAATAGAAGAAGGTGGATTTATTCCTACTCTAGATGATGTTGTTCCTCCGGAAACCCCTTTCAAGAATTATATATACTTAATTGAAAAGATTAAGTCAATAAAACTTTAAGATAAGGAGAAGATAATATGAATGCAAGAGAAAGATTTATAGCAACTTTGAAGTTTCAAAAAACGGATAGACCTTTCAGATGGGAGGCTCCTGCTGTTTGGCCGGCAACAATAAAAGAATGGTATAAAGAAGGCTTGCCGAAAAATATTACTTGTTCAAACATTACCGACTCAGAAGTTTATGACTATTTTAAAATGGATAAATTGTCATGGTTACCTTTTGAAGGCGGATGGATCGGCGACCCTTATTACCCTATGTTTGAAAAAATAATCTTAGAGGATGACGGAGAACATCAAGTATTAATGGATACTGATGGTATAATGAAAAAAATTAAATCCGATGACCCCGATACTTCTATGCCACAATTTTTAAAGTTCCCCGTGGAATGCAGAGAAGATTACGAAAAAAAGATTTTGTGCAGATATGACTATACAAGCAAAGAAAGATTTCCGAGCAATTGGAACGAACTATTAGTAGAATATTCGCAAAGGGATTATCCTTTAGGAATGTTTATTATTGGTCCGTTTGGGCACTTTCGTAACCTTATGGGCGATGAAGGGTTAATGTATATGTTTAATGATGACCCTGATTTTGTCCATACAATAATGACAAATTGGAAAAACTTTTATTTAGGCTTCATTAAACTTGTTTGTAAAGATGTTATTCCTGATTTTGTTATGATTTGGGAAGATATGTGTTATAGATCAGGTCCACTAATTTCTCCAGAATTTTACAAAGAGTTTATGTCTCCTTACTTAAAGGAAGTAATTTCATTGATGAAGGAAAAAGGAATTGAAGGAATTATTGTTGATAATGATGGAGACTGCAACAAAATGTTGCCTATATATATTGACAGTGGAGCCAATGCCTTTTATCCTTTTGAAGTTCAATCGGGTATGGATATTGTAAAAATTAGAAAACAATATGGTAACAAATTTGCTATTATAGGTGGGCTTGACAAAAAAACTCTTTCAATAAGCGAAGCCGCAATAAGAGAAGAAGTTGACAAAAAAGCACCTTTTTTACTATCTCAAGGTGGTTTTTTTCCAATGCTTGACCATTCTGTTCCTACAAATATAACCTTGAAAATGTTCAACTACTTTTTAGATTATATAAGGGGGATAAAAATCTAATTTGAAGAGAAAGGAGGAAATAGGAAATGAAAAACTTTCACTTACCTTTATTTCTTCAAAAGTTAAATAAAGAGATTTACCTACCTTCATTTTTTATAAAATTAAATAAAAAGTTTTACTTACCTATAATATTAGTTTTGTTTGTTGTTATATCAACTATTGCGTTTTTTTCAGCACATTTGTTTGAAAACAAACGAACTGAAAATATTTTTTCTAACATTTTTAGTTCGGCATATTCTTCTATTTTCGGTGGAAACAGCAGTTCTGATATTGATAATACTATTTCAAGCAATCAAAACTCCAATAATCAAAGCAGTAATAATACGACAAGTATTTATAGTAGTTATACCGCACCCATTACAACAAATAAACCAATAACTTTTGGGGACGCTAACTATACTAATTCTTGGTGGGCTAACGGAATAAGAGATTACTCATCAACCAGACGAATGAATATAATGACAGGGAATTATGGAATATCCATAGACCCGTATAATCTCAAAATTGAAAAGTTGGGTTCTTTTTCAACGCATGTATCACGAGAATATGCTGGGTCAAGCACAGATAATACTATAATTTCAAGTCTTCCTTCGCACTCATTGTCACTTTATGCTAAGGTTGGTAGTGATGTATATAAATCAAGTGTGGCTGATGATGGTAGGTCTATTGGGGGTCCAAGTACATATAATTACCGCAATATAGAAGTAGGACGAATTACTCAGAGATTTGATATTGTAAACTTTTCAATGTCAAATGGCAGTAAAGATATAGATGCAAAAGGACATCTTGAAGTGCAGGCTTTTTACGATTATTTTTCATTAATATATGAGCTTATGCCTACAAGTGCTTTAAGCAATGTTCAAATGTCATTTAAGTGGACATTACCTTCGGGATATACCAATATTAAATGGCAAAATGGGACTGTGGGCAGTAGAGCAGTTTGTGTAACAAATTCAGCAGGAAAAGGTTTTACATTTGTAGCACCTTTACTAACGAATGGAACGCCAAAAATAAGTATTAGCGAGAATGAGATTACATTCTCTCAGAACCCTGTAAATTTTAATGCTCCTCAAGGTTCCATAAATCCTTTATGCGAACCATGGGGCAATAGAAAAGGAATAAATATATATGTTATTCCTTCAAATAATGCAAATGTATCCGATGCAAATCGTTTTTTTTCAATGGAAACAGGAGGCATTACAGTATCTGCACAACAAAAAACGACTTTGCAGACTACTAAAACATTCAATACAGTTCAATATGTTTCCGAAAGAGGAGTTTACGAAATAAATTTGAATGCAACCAAACCTAATTATAACTCTCTTGCCGATAGACAAATGCTTGACAGAGTAATGGTAAATATTAAGAACAACACAAATACCGCACAAAAAGTTCCAATAGTTCTTTGGCGACAGGATGGCTTTGGAACAAATGCGTGGCTTGGTGTAGAAAACGGTTCAATACCAATTATGCGTGAGGCAACTAATGGCTTTAATGGTCAAGGCATTCCTACTGGAGATTTTGTTCAGGTAACCAAAAACTACCATAGCAATTCTTTAAATCTTGGTTCCGTATTATATGAAGGAATGTGGCTTAGATACACTTCCTATGTTGATGTGCCTGCAAATACTACTGTATCCTATGATTATTCTATTGCTTATGCTACATGGGGAGGTGTGAATGCAGTTTCTCATACACAATTGTGCTTGGCAGGTTGGGGATTTTATGACCTTTGGACACAACTTTCACTTGGCACTAATGTTGAACAAATGACATCGGAACCCGAAACCATTGAAACAAATGGTATGCTAAATGATAATCGTCCACTTTTGGTAAAAGGTTATGGTGGGCTTAAATATCAGTTGAATGATGTTGCAGGAGGTAGCAGCTTCTTAACTTATGTTACTAACAAAGGTCAGCAATTCGGCAAAAGTGTAAAAACTGATTTTGTTAAGCACGGACCTAATTTATCAGAAGTAACTTATTCTTGGATTACAGCAGATGATGCTATACAAGTATTTTTAAAGCAAAATATGGGACGGACCGATGATGTAAGTAGAATTTATTTTACAGCAAAATTTAATGTTTTAAAGGATACTTCTTTTACACGGCTTGCATTATTTCAATTAGGTATTGATAATTATCTTGACCAAGCTGACCCTTATAAAGCATATGGTAATGAACTTGGTGCTACCAAATTTAATCTTTTACCAACCGCACAATTAGCAAAGTATAATCCCAATATAACAAATGTAGATTGGACAGGTTCAAACCGTTGGATTATGAGTTATGGAGGCCCCGGATTATATTATGGGGCAGGTGGAGCCGTAGGAACTAATAGAGTTACAGTGCTTCGTGACTGGAAAGCAAAAATTAACGGAGACAGCAATGCTCAACCTACTCTTTCAAGTTTTGGGACTAAGAGTAAGACTTCAATGCCTACTAATAACTGGGAAATAACATTGCCTAAAGGTGTTAATACTCTAAAAAAAGGCGATTATATTGAAATGACTTTGGAGTTTAATCTTATACCACAATACAAAAATGACTATTATGGTCCGCAAACTGATTTAATCTCCCGAATATTAGGCTCAAACGAAAACAGCTGGCAATCGGGATTATTCCTTGCACAAAAAAATAAACTTATTGTTAATGCCACTGTTGGCAACTTAATAAGCACCTATCCAATAAAAATATCAACAAAAAACAATTCAGCACAACTTACAATAACAAACGGAGTAGGTTATTGTCCAATTACATTTGATGGTTTAAGTAGCAATAAGGGATATGTTTTGGAAGCAAAACAACCAAATGGTTCATTCGCAGAAATAAATCAAGCAGTTAACGGAAATGATTTTTGGCAATGTAATTTTAATGCAGACAATAACACTTACTCAATTACTTATAATGTTTTTAGGGATGGAACAGGTGCTACTACTGAATATAGATTGAGAAAAACATAATGAAAGTTGGCTAAATTTGTGAAAAAAGA
>Ga0265595_1002739_pt1 | contig 11562 bp, 18 predicted proteins | sample saktaG_15_FD_190148 | JGI IMG/M metagenome (GOLD analysis project Ga0265595, IMG submission 190148) | Saline water microbial communities from Sakinaw Lake, British Columbia, Canada - sak_2013_06_06_50m | ecosystem: Environmental > Aquatic > Non-marine Saline and Alkaline > Saline ... | reverse complement strand
CTCAAGATATTCTTTCGCTTTTATTATTTTTATTCCTTCAAATTTTTTTATTTCAAGTAAGTGTTTATCTCCACTTATAATATATTTTGCATTTGCTTCTTTTGCTACATCAATGAATTTATTATCAGACGCGTGCGCGATAATTTTGTATTTGTTCTTTGGATTTACTATTTGTGAGTGAATTAAGTATTGTTCTAAAATAAATGTTCTTGTTTCTTTTTTAGTTTTTTTAATTATTTCGTTTCGGTTTAAAACTTCGATTAATTCTTCTATTATTTCTTTGCTTGTATAGTTTTCAATTTCTTCATTTATCATTTTTTCAAATAATTTTGCGGGTTCTCCGTGTTTACAAATTATTGATGATATTATTATGTTTGTATCAAAAACGAGTTTATCTGACTTTGTGAATGATTTCATTTATTTCATCCTCTGATAATTTGTTCTTAACTTCACTTCTTAATTTTCTAAATTCTTTTATCATTTCACTACTGTTCATTTTTTTGAGTAGTATTGTTTCATTATTCAAGGGGACTACAGTAAACAAAGAGTCTTTTCCACTGTTAGTGAATTCTCTTATGTGTTTTGGTATTAATAATTGCCCTTTTGTTGACATTCTTGTTGTTTCAACTATCGCTTCCATTAATTATCACCATTTATATTGGTGTAGAACTAGTATTTAATAATTCCTACAAGTAAGAATATTGGAAAATCCCCCCTCCCAGAGTTGCACACGGGTTCTCTTCGGTCAACTAGTAATTTATTTTGTTTCATTTTTATCATCTCTTAAATTTGACCATAGCTTATTGACATCTTGACTACTCTTGAATCTTTCTTCTTTTGCAAATTCAAAAAAAAGTTTTTCATAAACCTTGCCAACTCTGTTTAATGAGATGATGGCATTTTCTATTGGAATATTTTTACAATTAGCTAAGGTTTTTTCAAGTTTGTTTTTGTTAAGTATTTTTGCTCGTTGCTTACTAAATATAACATTATTAACTTCATTTATTGTGAGTATTAATTGTAACAAAATGGTCCCATAATCAAATTTTTTGAATCGTCTAGTAAGGGTATTTATTGTATTTAACTCATTATCCGTACACTCTTCAAGAATTGTTAATAAAAGTTGAAAGCTAGGTTTGTCAATTTTTGGAGCATATGTTTGACCCCCTATATTGTACAAAAGGTTGTTGTTAAACCGAAATATTCGAGAGCTATTGTTTTTTTTATGCCCTTTTGGTTTTCGTCCGGCCTTTTTAGTTTCTGAGACATTAAATTCAAGGATTAATTTCTTTTTTACAAGTTTATTCATCATATTGCTTATGTGTGGTTGTTGTTTCATTGAAGTGCATTTTGGTGGGAGAGTATGCGCTTTTGAAAAAAAACGAGCCACTCGTGTCGGATAACTTGGGTGAAATAATAGGTAAATTGCTAATAAAGCTTCTGATTGAGTTATTTTAATCGAGCCCGGGATATGTGATTTAACCATAATTATTATATACACATACTTGTATATATACATAGTTGTATAGTTTATTAGAAATTATACAAAAATGGCTAAGTTTTGTATATACATCTTTTTTGAAAAGATTTAGTAAAGTCTATTTTAATTCCATAAACAAATATAATGTATGATTTATCACAAATACGAAAATAAAATTATTGAATATGTTGAAAATAATGGGCCTGTTTCTGCACTTGGAATTTCAAAAAGTCTTAAACTAAATAGGATTACTGTTAAAAAATACCTAATTCGATTAGTTTCTACAAGACGAGTGTCAATTTTACATGTGCACAAAAAGTTAAATCTTTATTTTGTTGGTGGTTTCAATGACTAATATTAATTATTTATTGAGTGACGATGATTTTGATGGCTTTTTGGAAACAAAGAAAGCATACTATTTTGCTTGGCCAATTAATGATTGGAAAGATTGGGAAATTGTCAAAATTTTAAAAATAAAGCCCAAATTGATGTTATGGGAATTTGTTTAGGTGTTTTTATGAAGGTATTAGAATTTTTAAATAAACTTAAAATTAGTGCTTGTGTTTTTGGCGAAAACCAATTTACTACAGAGGAAGAGCGGAGCAGTGCTTTTGATGAATCAAAACATTGTTTGCGGAGCATAACTAATAATGAAATATTAATCGAAATTGATTTGCAAGTTGATAATCACGAAAATAGGCTGATTGCATATAAATTACAAGATGAAAACTTTAGGCGACTTGAAGAAGAAGGTTATGAGGTTTATTATTTTGATCATCAAGGTAAAAGCCCATATCTTAGACTTTATGGGTTTGATAATTTAAATGAAAGTAATCATAAAGATTTTTTTGAAAATTTTGTAACTGCGTATTGTAAAGAATTGCCAATTGGTTTCAAGTATGATAGTTCTTTTTATGGAAAGTTTCATTGGTGTCCACTAGAATTTGCAAAACATTGGAAATATGGGACAATTCATAATCTAAAAAAATTTGTTAATGAAGGTAAAAAGAATATAGTAAAATCGGAATTTTTAAAAAATAATCGAAAAAATGAAAGAACAGTTGAATATGGTTACTCTCAATTATTACTTAATCCAGATGCAAGTAATTCAGAACGAGCTTCGGCAGTAATGCAAATTTTTAATTCTCGAAAAGAATGTTGTTCAGCAGAAGATGTTTTTCTATATGTTAATCAATATAACAATTGGACTAACTATTCTCCTGAAGAAACAAGAAAGAAAGTTTATGAATTAATTAATAAGTATGGTTCTCAGCCAAATCCATTATGGACGAATACAAAAATTCGAGAAAAGGCATTATTGTTGTTAATATCGAGAGAACGTAATAAGGCCACAGAATTGTTAGTTGATACTCTAAAGGATCGTAATAAGTTTTACACGACTAGAAGTGATGAAAAAGCGGAGATATGGATTTATATGAGTGGAATTTATGTTCCTGAAGGACGAACTTATATTAGAGAAGAGTTAAGACAAATATTAAAGGAAGCATTTACTGAACAAATTGCTAATCAAGTTACTTCTAAAATCGAAGCTGATTCATATGTTGATGCAGAACATTTTTTTTCAAATAATTCAGTAAATGAAATTGCTGTTGAAAATGGAATTTTAAATATTGAAACAAAACAACTGTCAACCTTTTCCCCAGATAAAATATTTTTTCAAAAAATTCCTGTTGTATTTGATTTAGAAATGAAATGTGAAAAAATAGATTCATTTTTTAGAACTGTGCTTCCTTGTGAAGAAGATGTACAATCAATGTACGAATTGTTTGGGTTTTGCTTAAAAAAAGAATATTTTATTGAAAAATCATTTATGTTTCTTGGAGACGGTAGAAATGGTAAAAGTAAATGTCTAGAATTGCTCAAACGGTTTCTTGGCCCAAAGAATGTAGTAAATATTCCACTCCAGAAGTTTGAAAGAGATCAATATAGTGAAGCTGAGTTACTAAATAAATTGGCTAATCTTGCTGGTGATTTAAGCGACCAAACAATAACTTACACTGGAACCTTCAAATCACTTACTGGACGAGATATTATTAGTGCTTCAAGAAAGTACAAAACAATGGTTCATTTTACCAATTTTGCAAAACAAATCTTTGCAACAAATAAGTTGCCAAAAACAAACGACACTACTGCCGCATTTTGGGAAAGATGGGTATTTTTTACATTTCCATATACATTTAAGGCACAACAAGAACTAGATGTTTTAGAGAAAGAATTGTCCCCAAAAGAATTTTCAAATTATAAACTAAAAAATCCACGAATTATTGAAGACATTTCTCTTCCAGAAGAAATGAGTGGCTTACTTAATGTGGCTCTTTTTGGACTTGAAAGACTTAATAAAAATAAGAAGTTTACTACTTCAAAATCAGCTAAAGAAATAAAGAATTTGTGGATAAGAAAGAGTGATTCATTTCTTGCATTTTGTATTGAATATCTAGAAGAGTCTCCTGAAGAAATTATTACTTCAAAACTTTTAAGGCATAATTATCAAAATTATTGTCGTAATACGCGAAGTATTCCTGAATCGAATAAACGAATTAAAGAAGTTCTTAGTAGAGAGTTTGGGGCACAGGATACTAGAAAATATGTTGATCAAGAACAAATTATTGTTTGGGAAGGCATAAAATTCAAAGATGGTCAAACATATGAAGATTTATTCTCAAATAAGCGGAGCATAATTAGTTGAATTAGTAATAAATTTTGAAAAGCTATAAGAAATATTTTTTATAAGACTTTTTGATTTTCCTAACTAATTTAACTAATTTGTTAATATCTTATGCTTTTTTTGAATATAGTTTGGAAATACACACACAAAAAAATTTTTTTAAATAAAATTTAGTAGTTAGTCGACATAACTATGGGTAATCAATACAAGTTTCTGTATTTTGCGGAGTACATCTTTTGATTCTTTTTAAAGCTAAAAACCAGCCTTTGAAGAATCCATATTTTTCAAGAGCCATTATTGCATAATTTGAACAAGAAGGATAAAATCTACAGATAAGATGTTTCTTGTTGTTATGTGTACGGCCAATTTTCCCGTGCCAGATTTTTTTTATTAAATATGTGGAGATTAGAACAAGTGGATTTCTAATGTTTTTTTTCATATATTGACACTTCTTCGTAATAATTGGTAGATCCACATTCGGGGCACTTTTGAAGTCTATCAAGCTCTGACTCGTTAGCTTCAATATTTCTTTTGGCCTGCATCACTGATCCACTTCTACAAGAACAAAAAGCTAGCTTTCTTTTTGATTCATTATTTTGTATTTGCTCTCTAACTTTGTCTTCTCTTTCTGTGAGAACGTGCCAGACTTTCTTACATTCATTACACTTTCTCTTAAATTCTTTAACATGGATTACTGGATTAAAATCTTCTTCATTAATTTTGCTCATATTTTATCCCCCTCGTTTAGTTTAATTCATACAACAAACTTGTCCACTGTCACAATCTTTTTGGCCTATACTCATATATTCCGAGCATGAAGATGTACAACTAAATGGGGATATACATTTGTTCATCATTTCTTCCCACTCTTGCTGGCTATCATCCATTAAATCATCCCAAGTAGCGTCTTGGTCAGCTTGTAAAGTGGTATCAGTGTCAATATTTTTTATTACCCCAAGGTTAACAATGGCTCGCACATTTTCTTGCCACCCCTCTACTACTTGTACTTTTATTCCTTCAGAATCTTTTGGTAATTCAAAGACAAGTGCTCCGCTAGTTGACAAACCAGGTTGTATTTTGTCCAAAAGATTAAAACCATCTGCAATGTACATCGTGCTCATTGAGTACTCATCAAATTGTCGTTCTTTTGAATCTATTAGTTTGATTGATGAATTAGATAAGTATTGTGATTTGTTAGAATTATTTAGTACAGTAAAATATACTTTAATAAATTTGCCTGTTGTTTCTGCGTCAATATATTGTGCACCCATTTTTGTGAACGTTTCAGCCTTTGTAAATTTATAATTAAAATCTCCAACAGTTATATTTTCATTTAACTGTGCTTCAATTGCTGGTTCTTTTTTAGTAGAGTTTTCTGTTGTTTCATTGATAATACCTTGAGTTATACTTTGGGTAGTTTTTTGTACCTGCTCATTTAAACTTTCATTATCTAGAAGTTCAATATATAACGCTTCGATTGAAGGTATTGTAACATTATTGCCAAGAACTGCTTTGTATTCCATTAATCCTGTTACCCTACCATAAAACTTGACAATATCATTTTCTAGAAGTCTTGTCCCAGTATAATCATGCAAATAGACAATATCATTTCCAAACAATGAAGTCTGGTCAACATTTACTCTAAAACTTTGGTTTGGTTGCCCATTAACGACTTGTAAAATTTTTCCTGTGTAAACAACTATTTTTCCAACATATGATTCATTGTACCGAAATAAGTTGTCATACTCAACAAATTGTGCAGAGCTTTTTATTTGATCGACAGAAAGATATGTCCCCCCTGAGTTTCCAGAGTATGTACTTTTAGAGGTACATCCAAATGTTAAAAATATTATAAATGATAAAGAAATACAAAAAATTATTGTTTTATTCATAACATTCCACCAATACTATTACTTCCCAAAAATATTTCCCGCAGTAACTCCTAAAGCATTTCCAAATTCTGTTCCATTTACAGCCATAGCTTGATTAACTCCTTGAAAAGCAATAAGTAAACAAAATACGAGTAACACTGCTAACAAAATTTTATAAATCAACTTCATTTTTATCACCACACATTACACTAAATATGGTGTTCTAAGTAGTTATAAATCTTACTCCAAAGTTGGTGTATGGTTACTGAAATAAAAAATGCGGAACTATACAAAAAAGTAAAACTAATTTCAAATAAAAAGAGATTTCAAATAATTGAGCTGACCCAAAACAAAGTAAAAAGCATTACTGAATTAAGCACAGAATTAAACCTTTCTTATTCAAAAACTGCCGACTATGTAACACTACTCTCAAAAAATAAACTTGTTTCAAAGAAAAAACAAGGCAAGGAAACATTAGTGCGAAGCAATACAAAATTATATTCAGAAAAAATATATCTTTGACCCAGGGCTTGCACATTTTTTAATTCTATATAATACTCTATGGTAAAGTTTTGTATGGGTTAAATTTTGAGGTTTCCGTATTACATTTAGTCGCAAAAAATACCTGATGATTTTCTAAAAAGAGATACATGCTTGGAGATATTGGACATTTAATCAATCTATTTTTTCAAAGGTAATTGATATTCCCAAATAATTTTTTCATAGCCTGATTTATATCCAAGACCAAAAATTAGTTTTGCTGAAGTTATATTTGCTGGAACATCACCAAATAACAAATATCCTTCTTGTGAAACGCCCGGGTACATTTGTTTAAATGTTTTAAGTGTTCCGCCATATGCAGTTTCATATTGTGTTCCTTTGTTATCAATTATTGCAATTCCTGATGGGCTAAAATATTCGGCATCCGAACCTTTATTTCTAACTCTAAAATCAACTCTTAAATATTTTGTTTCAACCCCGTACACTGTTTGTGTAAATATTCCAGTACTAACAACAGTTACTTGCCAATTTTCATTTGTCTGTGTTTCGTCAATCTTTATGGCACTTGATTGATACTCCTGTTCAGCAAGTTCCAATAGCTCAGCATCAGTATATGCGGGTATTCCATAGATTGTAGAACTAACCTCTTCAAATTCAACTGAGTTATCTCCAAAGACCATTTTTACAGTTCCTACATCTCCTGCTTTTGATTTAGTTAGGGTTGATAAAGGAATTTTCTTTTCTACAATTAGAATTTTTTCTTTTGTAAGTTGTAGAACAGCTTCTTTAAAATCACTTGGGGTAACAGTTATTGTTCCAGAATAAATTTCATCATCGCTTGTGTCAAGTATTGTTATTTTTCCAGTTCCAGTCATTGTTGTATATTTTTGTTCGGAATCTAAAAAACTAAAAACAATTGATATATTTTCGCCAGAGCTATCTAATTCTGCTGAGAAGTCAGTTAAGTATTCTGGGCTTGCTGATACGATACTTGTTGATTGATTTGTTGTGCTTGTTGTTGAATCTTGAATATCAACTTGGGGCGTATTTTGTGTTTCAAGATTGGTTTCAGTACATCCGAAAAATAAAAAGGCTGTCAAAATAAATAAAATAATAAATGCATTTTTCTTTGAAATCATAATCAGAAAGAGTCACAAAAAGTTTTTAAAGCAGTTGTGAACAGATTGTGATATTATATTTAAGGGATTGAGAGCACTTATCCTATGTGGGAAGATATTGCTTTCTTAAAGCAGAGTAAAACTGCAATTAACATTTTGAAAAGGTTGGGTGAACCAAAAACTCCTTCTGAACTGGCCAAAGAATTAAATTTACATCAACAAAGTGTATCAAATACTTTATTAAAATTACAAGAAAGAAAACTTGTTGAATGTGTAACTCCGGACAGACATAATTATAGACATTATCATGTTACACAAAAAGGGGATAAAATTCTATCTAATTTTTAAGGATTTAATTAAGTAGATATTGTCTGTTAACAAATGGCATTCCCTTTTTCTTTTTATCTTTGTTTTCAATCTTATAATTTATTTTTGCTTCTTTCATTGTGTTTGTGTATATTTCTTTGGCTTTTTTGTTATTTGTATATCCTGCCGAGTGTATTGCGATATAGGGGCGTTTTAAAAATATATACCCTTGAATTTCTTGTATAATTTCTTCTGTAATTGTTTGTGCAGAAATAAAGAATATTGATTTTGCTTCAATCAATATTTTTTCGAGTAATTCTTCTGCAACTTTCTTTGCTTCTGTTAATTCGCTATTATCAGCTAATTTTTCTAAGTATGCAGAAAACATTGATGGGATGTATCCTTTAGAATATAAATTACAAATTGTCTTGCCTTTATCGCCATATTTTTGAATTAAGTCGTGTTTTGCTCTTTGTGCCTTGCCACGTTCTTTTTTATCATATAATTTAGAGATATATTTTGACAAATTTAATATTGCTTGTGTTTTTTCGTCAAATAAACAAAATACTTTTACACAATCTTTTTTGTGTTTGTAAAAGTACTCCAAATAGTCAAAGGCCGGGGCAAAACTTTCTTTTATTGCTCCAAAGATTTGTTTTTTCTGTTTGTTGTTTTCATACTTTTCAAGGAGTAGTTTTAATGTTTCCTCGCCCATTTGGCGTATGTCAAATTGCCCATCCTTTTGAGCAGTTATATTATAAAAATTAAAAATGTTATTCTCTTCTTTTTTAAAAAAACTTATTTCTCTTTCTATTTTTGAATTAGAATAATTTTCTTTATTGCCAATATCATTTTTTATACCTGAAATTTCACTATTGACAGTTTTTGGTAATTTGGTTACATCAACTATTTTTTTGAGTTTATCTTTGATGGGCAAGGGTTATCACTCGCTATTTTTTTCTGTTAAATAATCAGATAAATCAGCAACGCTTTTTTTCAGAAATATTTTTGAGCCGGCCATTATGCCACTAACATCTCGATATTTTACATCCTCTTGAGTATTAAAATGTTCTTTTATTTTTGTTTTTGAATCCACTAATACGCCATTTTCAACTTTTGTTCCAATCAATTCTAGAAATTTCTTAAATTGGGGGTCGTTTAACTTGAAGACCATCTCGTCATTTTTAAGCGCGTCTCGGAATTCCAAATCATTATATTTTTTCATACTATCATAACCATGTCTTTTTCAATATTTAATACTTTTGTTCACTTCGTTCATAATCTAAATATTATTAGTTAAAATAGATTATAAATATATTTAATTTGGTTTTATAAAACGGGTGCAAAAATTGATTCGTGGGGGGTGTGATTTTTTCACAAAGGGTTACCTAATGTGTGTTTGTATGGGTGAGATTTATTCAATATTTAGTATGGTCAAATCTAAGTCTCTTCCTGATAAATGCACATATCTTGCCGCCATATTGCTTGATTGTGTCCATCCAAAGAACTGTTTGAGTTGGCTTTCAGTTAGGTGTTTTGCTAAGAAGGTGGCTCTTGAATGTCGAAATATGTGTGGATTATGTCTTTTTTTGATGCCCGCAACTTTGAAATTTGTTTCTAAAAGCTTCTTTACAGTTGAATAACTAATCTTACTAGCATTATCCCGTTCTCCTTGAAATCTATGGTTTCCTTTTCGTTCATTTGTTTTAATCCACACGAGAGAATCAGAATCTTCTTTGTAAGGGTGTTTTGAAATCCATTTTTTGAGCGGAGCGACACTTTTTATTATTGGAATTCTACGTTGGCCTGTCTTTCCACTAACAAGTATTGCTGAAACTGGATCAGCAAACGTAATATGTTTAATCTTTAAATTCAGAATTTCGCCGATTCTTGTTCCACTTTCATGTAATAGTTGAATGAATGCTTTATCTCGATCAAATTTGCATGCATTAATTATGCGTAATACGTCTTCTTCTGTTAATAGTTCTTCTGGAAGAATATGGTTTCTTGGTTCTTTTGTTCTTACCCATGCAATGCAAGGGGGATAATATTCATCATTTCCAAGAAGCCATTTGTAAAATCTTTTTAGGATAATTTTGAATTCTACTTTGGTCCAATCTGAATAATTACTTAATTCAAGTTGGGCAAAAACTTTTTCTATATCTTTTTTTTCTGAAGTTCTGAACGAGTGTCCTAGAATTGGTGTTATTTTGCGTAACACATAAATTTCTTTTTTAAGTCGGATAGGTTTTATGCCAAGTGCAATCATGGAGTTAATGAAATCTTTAATGTCTTCTCTGTCTTGCGGAGCAATAATTATGTCATTTTCTAAACTAATCAAAGCTCGTTTTAGTGCTCTTGCGGAGTAGTATAAATCATCTTTAGAATTGGGCCGTAAATTAGCAGAGTAATTGCTATTAACTACTCCACTATTCACGGTACAATCCCCCCTCCCAGAGTTGTAGGCCTGCCAGTTCCACTAGGCGAGAGGGGGCAGTGTCTTGTCTTGAAGCAGAGCTTCATGACACAAATAAAATACAAGATTTTATTGTGCCCACAAGCTTTTGTTTGTTTGGCACCCGCAAAACTTTTGTTTTGCTTGGTCGTTGTTACTCGACACAGCTTGCTAAATAGTTGCACAAGGGTTCTCTTCAGTCAGCTAGTCATTTATTTTAATTCTTTTAAATCTTCTTTTTCTAACTTGGTTTGTCTTAAAATATCAAGTAGTGTCCCTGGGTCGATTTGTTTATGTAATGGAACAATTGTTACGAGGGTTTCGCCGTTTTTCTTTTTCATTTTTATGTGGCTACCTTTTTGACCATCAACATAAAATCCGCGTTTGCTTAAAAATTTTATTAGTTCTTTGCCGGATATTATTGGGAGTTTCATTTTATTTCCCTCATGCAGTAAGGGCTATTTTGTGAATAGTTGCTTTGTGTATGGGATTATTTTTGAGTTCTTTTTGAACACCTTCATCTTCTAAATATAATTCCATTGCTTCTTTTAGATTTGCTAAAGCATTTTTTTCTGTTTTTCCTTGGCTAGTAACTCCTAACTCTGGGCACCTTGCAACATATGCTATTGGTCCTTTCACAACCACTGCTGAATATTCCACCATCAAATCACCACCATATTATATTGGGGGCTTAATCTATTTAAAACTTCCATAAGTAGCATGCCGGTGTTAAAATTAGAAAATCCCCCCTCTTTTAGAGTTGCATATTGGCGGTTTAATGAGAGATAATTTTATTTTGTTGTTTTGACCATTTTTTGTTTGGTGTTTTTTTGAGCCATTCAGTATACTGGTGTATAAATTTCATTCTTTCCTTTCGGTTTCTTTCTTTTTCTTCTTCGATTTCTTTCAAATCAAACTTTGGAAAATTATCCATAACATTCACTCCAGTTCCTTAATTTTATGTTCTACTTTTAATTTAGCTGCAAACCTATTAAATAATGCTCTGTCAATTTTGTCTTTAAATATGTCCCACAAATGTGCAGCATCTTCAATGTCTTTTTCTGAACCAAGGAATAATTTGTAAGCTATTTGTGTTTCTAGTTTTGAAGTGTTTAGGATTTTGCCGTTGAGAATCACTTTTACTT
>Ga0265595_1002734_pt1 | contig 11572 bp, 10 predicted proteins | sample saktaG_15_FD_190148 | JGI IMG/M metagenome (GOLD analysis project Ga0265595, IMG submission 190148) | Saline water microbial communities from Sakinaw Lake, British Columbia, Canada - sak_2013_06_06_50m | ecosystem: Environmental > Aquatic > Non-marine Saline and Alkaline > Saline ... | reverse complement strand
CGATTCGTTCCGACGTTATGATTGTCGCCAGTTTTACATCACCTAGTGGTTTTGAACATGCTCAGAAAATGTCCGAAGTGGACTTGATGATTTATCTGCCTTTTGATACATATTTCAGAACCCGGAGCTTCATTCAAATTTTAAAACCGCAAAAAATCATTTTTGTTACCTATGAATTATGGCCAAACCTGATTGTCAATGCAAAACGCTTCCATGTTTCAAGCTATCTGATGTCGGCCCGCATTCGCCAAAACAGTTCAAAGTTCTACCCTGTTGTTCGGGGATTTTTCAAGGAATTGTATCGCTCTCTGGACTATATTTTTGCCATATCCGAAAAAGATAAAGAATCCGTCAATAAGTTGATTGGCAGTGTTCAGATCAAGGTGCTGAACTTGGGAGACACCCGGTATGACCAGGTGATTGAGCGGGCCCGCAGTCGGATGACGGCTCGCATGCCGCATGTATTTGAAAATAGTTTTGTGTTTATTGTTGGCAGCATCTGGCCACAGGATGCCAAGCATCTAATGCCGGTCATCCGGAAAATTCTCAAACATTCTCCCCAATCCAGGTGCATTATCGCGCCCCACGAACCGAACGAATTTGCACTGGAAAGTTTTGAGGATCAGTTAAAAGGGAACGGTATTTCTACTTGTCGTTATACCCGGGTGAAACAGTTTCCCGTGAATGAAACGATTGTTTTAATTGATAAAATCGGAATTCTGGCGGAACTTTATCACCAGACGAATCTGGCCTTTGTGGGTGGCGGCTTTCGTGGTTCAGTTCATAATGTCATGGAGCCAGCGGTTGCCGGTATTCCGGTAATATTTGGACCGGATTATCACAATTCCCGTGAAGCGGAACTATTGGTAAAAGCCGGTGGTGGATTTACCTGTGCTGATGAATCAAGTCTCTATCTGCTGATTTCTAAATTGATGGACAACGAAACGTTTTACAAACAGGCATCCGAGGCCGCCCGACGGGTAATTCTGGATAATATGGGCGCGTCTGCCAGGACGGTTAAAGAAATACTGGAGAATGATTGAGAATTCGAATTAGCGATTTGGATTTTCAGTATAAAAAATCCACGCCCCTTTTTAATAATATCAACCTGGAAATACCGCTGAACTCGCGGGTTATCGTAACCGGTAACAGCGGATCGGGGAAAACAACGCTGCTGAAGCTTATTGCCGGTTTATTGGAACCAGGAAGCGGCCGGATCAGTTTTGAATTAAATGGAAAATGCCGCAATGATATTCACTTTGGGTATCTATTCCAGAACCCGGATGATCAGATTGTTCATTTCAATATTGAGCGGGAGCTGGCGTTTAATCTGGAAAACAGAGGAGTTCCTTCTGCGGAAATGCGAATCCAGGTTGAGAATACCTTGCAGGAATACGATTTGGCCGATCGCCGCGACGATTCACCCAATTATTTATCCGGCGGTGAAAAGCAACGCCTGGCGCTGGCCGGCATGATGATCAGTCATCCGGATATATTAATCCTGGATGAGCCCTGTTCATTTCTTGATATTAACGCTCAAATACAATTGTATCGACGGATTTCCGACCTGCGTAAACAAAATGTCAGCGTTATATGGATCAGCCAGGAAAACCATGAAATCCGAATGGCCGATTACGTCATTGAACTGGATCAGGGCGCAGTTACCTGGACTGGAAAAAGTGTCGATTATTTGAAGATGATTGAGGATACTTATGCTGAATGATCTGTCGGTAAATATCCGTAATCTTGAATACAGGTTCAGTAAAGCCAACTCGTTTTACCTGCAAATCAAAGATCTGGATTATTCTTTTAATGGTGTGCTCGGAATGTACGGGCTGTCCGGTTCCGGGAAGACGACATTTAGTAAATTACTGGCCGGAATAATCGAACCTGTTTCCGGATTGGTTTCGTTTTTATCGAACGGGAATTCAGCCATTCCGAAGATTATGTATTCACCTCAGTTTCCAGAAAAGATATTGCTGGGGGTTCACATTGGGGAGACCGTTCAGCAGATCCTTTCTCAGAATGTAAATAGTGCTGGTGTTTATAATTCAATCTGCGATTACTTGCAGAAATTTTCCCTGGATTTTGACACCATCAGAGATAAAAGCGGATTTGAATTGAGTGGTGGTGAACTGCGGCGGCTGGCCATAGCGCTGAGCCTGGCGCTATCACCGGAACTTTTGATTTTGGACGAGCCGACCATTGGCCTTGGGCGCAGAGGGAAAGCACAGCTGTATCGCATACTGGAAGAATTTCGACAAAAACACCATATCATGATCGTATCTCATGATTTTAATCTGATTCGTAAAATCTCTTGCCATTATTGGATTTTAGACAGGGGTAACCTAATTTTCACCGGGGATTTGAATGCCCTGGAACACCGGCGGGATATTATTGAAAAAGTTGGAATTAATTCACTTGAACATTACCTGACAGCAGCCGTTAAAACCGAGGAGATGAGAACGCATTGAAAAACAAAGTTCGTGAAAAATATGAATCGATGCACCCGGACCGGATCGTAACGATATCTAATATAATCTCTATTCTAAGAGCATTTCTGACTTTGCCGATCCTTTATTACCTCAATGAAGGCCGGTCAGATATTGCGTTTATTTTTATCATTATAGCAATTGCTACTGACGGGTTGGATGGCTGGCTGGCTCGTATCGGGAACGAGATTACCGATCTGGGAAAAATTCTGGATCCCTTTGCCGATAAGGTTGTGATTTTTAGCGTCATGTTGTACTTGTTAGAATCCGATAAAATGCCGATGTCCTATTTTCTGATTTTAGCCGGGCGCGACTTGTCAATTGCACTGGTTGGTATTTACCTGATGAATAACCTGAAAATTGCACCTTCGGCCAATAAACTTGGCAAAGTTTCGATCGTCTTTACATCCGCAACAATTTTAGCGTTTATTTACACCGATATACTTGGACGTTGGATCTCTCCGATTATGTGGACGTCGATCTTTTTCCTCTTCATTTCCTGGGTCCAGTATATTTACACTTTTTTACAACACATTCTCCGAAGAAGAAGGAAAACTGCTCTGACTGATAAGCCTGACCGTTTGTCAGCCGGGCTTCGGAAAACCGAGTCCGGCATCGCGACTCGGATTCCATTGTTGGGCAAATATTTTCGCATTGAGAATGAACTCCTGACTTCAATTGAGGACACGCTGATTGCTTCGGATTTGGGTGTCGAACTGACCGATGTTTTGATTGACCGCCTGAAGAAAATGGACCGGCGTGAATCGGCGAACCTGGCTGAAATCCTGAAAAATGAAATAAAGTCGCTGATTCGTTCCGATATACCAATCGATGAGACCGAAGCGAAACCCAGAGTGATCCTGTTTGTTGGCGTCAACGGAACAGGAAAAACCACCAGCATTGGCAAGTTGGCGCACCGGTTTCAGACCCAGGAAAAAAAGGTATTGTTGGTTGCGGCGGACACATTCCGGGCGGCTGCCTATGATCAGTTGAAGGTTTGGGCAGAACGATCCGGTGTGGAATTTTTAGGTAATCCAAAGGGTAAAGACCCTTCATCCGTGGCGTTCGATGCTATTAAATCGGCGCTGGTCAAAAGCCATGATATCGTCATGATTGATACCGCCGGAAGATTGCACACCAAATCCAATCTCATGGAGGAATTGGGTAAAATCAAACGGGTGATTGCCAAGCAAATTCCCGAGGCGCCCCACGACATCTGGTTGGTGCTGGATGCGAATACCGGGCAAAACGGTATCGTTCAGGCCCAGGAATTCTTGAAAGCCGTTGGCGTGACCGGGATAATTCTGAACAAGCTGGACGGAACCGCCAAAGGGGGTGTTGTGCTGGCAATTCACCACAAATTGTCTATTCCAATCCGATATCTGGGCGTAGGCGAGCAAATTGATGATCTGGTAAAGTTTGATCCTGGTGACTTTGTGGATGCCCTTCTGAAAGTAATGGAATGAAACCGAAGACATTTTCCATAATATCCCTCGGTTGTCCCAAAAACACGGTAGATTCCGAGGTTTTGAAGGGATACTTGAAATTCTACCGGATGGATTATGATCCCGAACCGGAAAATGCCGATGTAATTATCATAAACACCTGCGGATTCATCGAATCTGCCCGCGAGGAATCGGTGGAAACGATTCTTGAAACGCTTGAATTGAAAAAAACCGATCCCCAAAAAAAAGTAATTATTACCGGATGCCTTTCCCAACGTTACCCCGAACAACTGCGTATCGAATTACCGGAAGCGGATGGAATCTTTGGGGTTGATGCTACAGACAGCATTGTAAAAAGCATCATAAATTCATCGGAAAGTTGTGATGATGTAGAACGGATTCGTTCACTGCTGACACCCGGTCATATAGCCTATCTTAAAATTGCCGAAGGGTGCGATAATCAATGCAGTTTCTGTTCGATTCCCCTGATTCGCGGGAAGCAGCAAAGCCGATCGATTGATAGTCTCAAGAGAGAAGCATCCTATTTGAAAGAAAAAGGCGTCAAGGAGTTGATTCTGATTGCCCAGGATCTGACCCGCTATGGTTCGGATCTTGGACTTGGGACGGATTTACATCTCTTGTTGGATGAATTGCTGTCGGCGAAACTCTTTCCCTGGGTTCGGTTGCTGTACACAAATCCCGATTTCTGGGATGGTAAAATCAACCGGCTTTTCCAAAAATATCCCGAGCTCTGCCCCTATCTCGATATTCCGATTCAACATGCGTCTCCCCGGATTCTGAAATTGATGGAGCGGGGAAATGATGTAGAACGAATCAAGCATAAACTGTTGCAATTGCGAAAAGATGTTCCGGAGATTGCGCTGAGAACATCCGTTATGGTTGGTTTTCCATCGGAAAGTCCGGAGGATTTTAATATGCTGCTGGATTTTATTGAAGAAATTCGTTTTGAACGTCTGGGCGTTTTCACGTATTCTCAGGAAGAGGATACAAAAGCCGCCAGATTCCGGGATGGTGTGCCGGAAGCAGAAAAGGAACGCCGTAAGGATTTGATTATGCAGCTTCAGTGGGCAATCGCCCGGGAGTATGCCGAGTCAAAGATAAATCAGACAATTGACGTAATTATAGAAGAAAATGCCGGGGAGTATTATATAGGCAGAAGCCGCTGGGACGCTCCGGAAATTGATGGCGTTGTAAGAGTCCATAGTGAAAAAGCGCTTGAAATTGGGAAGTTTTATAAGGTGAAAATTGATAGCGCTGCAGGGATAGATTTAGTTGGGAAAGTCGCTTAAACCTGTTAGATTTATTAGATTCTTTTTCCTCAGATGAGATCAATTCAGTAAACCTGACAGGTTTAGAAAATCCGTTAACTTGACAATCAAATCATTAATGATTATACTCTGAAGAAATGATTAAAGAACCGGAAAATGGGTCTATAATTTTGTCTATGGGGAAAACCCGAAAGGACAATATTGTGCAGGTTAAACCGTTAAATGTATAAAAGAGGGAATCATGGATTTATCCACAGTTTTAAGTTCTGTTGTTGTTGCTGGCGTGGTTGCCGGGCTTATAACCCTGAGAACATCGGCACGAAAAATTGCAATTGAAAATATCACTCAACAGAGGCAATTATGGCGTGAAACAATTAGAACAAAGGCACTTGATGTCATCCATACATATGTAAGGAAAAACACAGTGCGATTGAGAGAACTGTATGTTGAGTTTCAGTTGATTCTTAATCCAGGAGATAACGATGATAAAAGTATTCTGGATTCGATATGGGATATGGCATTGGAAAAAGAAAATAAAAATCTGCCAATTGAGTTGTCTGAAAAATTGGCGCTACTTCTAAAGCATGATTGGGAACGGACAAAGAAAGAAGCAAAACCAGTCTTTTTACGCTGGGGAAAACCTAAAAGGACCGCCTATAGTGAATTCAAAAACAAACGTAATTAACAAAATAGCAAACATGGCGCTTCAACTGACCGCGGTTCCCCTGCGCCTCAATGCGGCGCACAGGTGAGCTTGATTGTTAGCCCATTAAACATTGTTGTAAAATAAAAGAAAAAAGAATTAAAAATGAGTAAGAAATTATTAACAGCTGTTTGTTTTGCTATTTTCACTACCATTGTTTATTTGCCAAACGTAACTGAGGGTGGTAATGTGGGCAGGGACTATCTTTTCTTGCAAAACGAAGCCATGCAGATTCTCAGGAAAAACCCGATACTTGAGAGAGAACTAAAAAAATTGCTAAGGGAAATCCTGGCTAATGAAGTATCCGAACACCCCGAACTTTTGGAAAAGATCCTGAAAATGAAGGATGGAAATGGTGAAGAAATAGACAGATTATTTGAACTAATAAAAGATGAAGATAGGTTTTCTCTGAACCAACAAAGAGATAATTCAGGAATGCCGCTGACAGGATCTCAAATGCAAACCATTGGAGTAATACTTGATGATTTTCAGGTTAATGAAATAGATACAGGTCGATGTGATAATCATTGGAGTCCAAATGTAGCAGTAGCAACCAATGGCACATTTACACTTGCTTGGCGTGATTACCGCAATGGGAATTCTGACATTTACTGCCAGCGATATGATAATAACGGTACAGCCTTGGGATCTAATTTTTTAGTGAATGATGATGCAGGTGGCGGCTATCAATCCAGTCCAACTATAGGTGTGGACGGGGAGGGTAATTTTGTAATTGCTTGGCAGGATATGCGCAATTGGAATTATGACATTTACTGTCAGCGGTATGATGCTAACGGTACAGCTTTGGGCTCTAATTTTTTAGTGAACGATGATATAGGTGGCGGATATAAGTCCAGTCTAACGATAGGTGTGGACGGGGAGGGTAATTTTGTAATTGCTTGGCAAGATGACCGCAATGGAAATTACGATATTTACTGCCAGCGGTATGATAATAGCGGCACAGTCTCGGGCTCTAATTTTTTAGTGAACGATGATGTAGGTGGCGGCTATCAATCCAGTCCATCCATAGGTGTAGACGGGGAGGGTAATTTTGTAATTACTTGGTGTGATGATCGCAACGGGAATTGGGATATTGGTGCACAACGTTATGATGCTGATGGAACAGCCCTCGGTTCTAATTTTATGGTCAACGATGATGAGGGCAGTAGTAGACAAAATGGTCCAACGATTGTCGTTGATGTCAATGGTAATTTCATGATTGTCTGGGATGATTATCGCAATGGAAACTATGATATTTACGCCCAGCTATATAATGCCGGATGTACAGCCCTCGGCTCTAATTTTATCGTCAATGATGATGAGGGAGATAGCCGGCACTTTTGTCCAACTATAGGTGTTGACGGTGAGGGAAATTTTGTAATTGCCTGGCAGGATGAGCGTAATGGGAATTATGACATTTACTGCCAGCGTTATGATGAGAATGGGACAGCCCAGGATTCTAATTATTTAGTAAATGATGATATAGGTGGCGAATATAAATCCAGTCCATCCGTAGGTGTAGATGGGGAAGGTAATTTTATTATCGCATGGGAGGACAGACGTAGTGGAAATACTGACATTTACTGCCAACTGTACAATGCCGGTGGTACAGCATTATGCTCTAATTTTAGAGTAAACGATGATGTAGGCAGCAGCAATCAAATTCTTCCTACTATTGGTGTAGGTATCAGTGGCAATTTTGTAATTGCCTGGCAGGATAACCGCAACGGGAATGCTGACATATACTGCCAGCGCTATAATGATAACGGTACAGCCTTGGGCTCTAATTTTTTAGTGAACGATGATATAGGTAGCGGCTATCAATCCAGTCCAACCATAGGTGTGGACGGGGAGGATAATTTCATGATTGCCTGGACTGATAACCGCAATGGGAATTATGACATATACTGTCAACGATATGATGCTAACGGTACAGTCTTGGGCTACAATTTTTTAGTGAACGACGATGGTGACATCAAATTTCAAACATATCCTACTATTGGTGTTGACGGGGAGGGTAATTTTATAATTGCCTGGGAGGATAACCGCAATGGGAATTATGACATTTACTGCCAGCGGTATAACGAGAATGGCACAACTCTGGGTTCTAATTTTAGGGTGAACAATGATTGGGGTAGCAGTGAGCAATACCATCCAACAATTGGTTTAGATAGCAGTAGTAATTTTGTAATTGCCTGGGTGGATAACCGCAACGGGAATGCTGACATATATGCTCAACGTTATGACATTATGGGTGTAGTCATCGGCTCTAATATTAGGGTCAGCGACGACGAGGGAAGCAGCTATCAATTTTCTCCAACCATTGGTGTTGACAGGGAAGATAATTTTGTAATTGCCTGGGTGGATAACCGCAACGGGAATGCTGACATTTACGCTACGAGATTTGATAACAAGGGTAACGCTTTGTGTTCAAATTTTATGGTAAACGATGATGACGGAAGTAATTCTCAAAAGTATCCTACTATTGGCATGGATAGCAGAGGTAATTTTGAGATCGCTTGGGAGGATGACCGCAATGGAAATTATGACATTTACTGCCAGCGGTATAAAAGTTCTGGTGATGCTATAGAATCAAACTTTATATTGACCACTGATGGTGAGTTAGCGATTCAACAGTATCCATCAACCGTTTTCAGTAATGGCAAAATCTATACAGCATGGGTAGATAATAGAATCCCGGGGCAAGGTATGGATATTTTTACCAATGTTTTATTGTTTTATAAACCCGCAGCAGCATATTTTACCGGAGAGCCTATAGAAGGATCTCTGCCATTGACTGTTGTTTTCAGAGATTTATCTACAGGAGATATTGAGAATTGGACATGGGATTTCGGGGACGGGACAGATACATCTTATACTTCATTTGCCGATTCAATTATTCATATATATGAGAACAATGGAATATATACCGTAAGCTTAATAGTTTCATCTCCGGTTAACGCAGATACTTTAATAAAGAAAGATTATATAACTACAATAATAAATGATATTTCGATTGATACTAAATATTCTGGAGTACCTGAGGTATTTTCCTTAGATCAAAACTACCCCAATCCCTTTAATCCGATAACAGCTATCTCTTATGAATTACCCAAATCATCACTTGTAAAAATAGCCATTTATGATATTAATGGGAGATTAGTCGAGACATTATTAAATGAGATAAAAAATGCAGGATATTATTCTGTTGAATTGAATGCGAAAGATTTTAGTTCAGGAATATATTTTTACCAGATAATGGCTGGGAATTATTCAGCGATGAGAAAGATGATCGTGATGAAATAATCACCATACATACGCATACTCGGTGAGCTATTCGACAAATCTTAATTCTCACAAAATGTTGACCCTTGTATCTCATGCGCCGCCCTGCAATAATAAGAAATACTCAAAATATTTGAGTGAAGCCCAATAAGTTCTTGACATTTATTATGGTATCATATATACTACCAATATGAGCAAGAAGTATCAGATAGTAATCGACACAAATGTTTTTGTCACAGCCTTGAGATCAAGGCGCGGCGCCTCTTATAAATTGCTTTTTGAAACTATCCGGGAAAAATATGAACTAAATATTTCGCCGGTGCTAATATTTGAATATGAGAGTATTGCAAAGCGTGAATTACATAATCTAAAAATTAGTGAAGAGCATATAGAATCGATTTTGGATATGATTTGCGCAACTTCTAATAAGTGTAAAATATTTTTTCTATGGCGTCCTCAATTAAAAGATCCAAAAGACGATCATATTTTAGAATTGGCAATAGAATCTCAAAGCAAATATATCATCACATATAACAAGAGAGATTTTAAAGGCGTGGATAAATTTGGAATAGAAGTATTAACACCAAAGGAATTTTTAGAGATAATAGGAGAAATATAAAAATGAGCACTTTAAGTTTACGTTTACCGGAATTTATATACAAAAGAGTAAAAGAGTTCGCTAAAAAGGACGGAATCTCGATTAATCAATTTATTTCAAGCGCAGTATCGGAAAAGATATCAGCATTTGCAACTAAGGATTATCTCGAATTACGTGCAAAGAGAGCAAATCCGAAAAAGTACAAAGAAGCACTTTCAATGATTTCCGACGTCGAGCCTGGGGATTTCGATCGGTTATAGTAAAATACGATAAAAACTGCTGATGAATCGGTTTTATCTTCCGTCACAACACAGAGCAATGAGAGCCAATAAGATTAGCCCCGGGGTTCATGCGGATGTTTGTTTTACACCTGTCAGGTTTAAACGGTTTTGCTGCTTCGGGTTCGCATATTTGATTAAACCTGACAGGTGTAATCGCTTAATCTCATTGCTCCAAATCCATATACTCCTCTATACGCTTATACTTCCATACTCACAACCGGGGCATTACATCAGGTCTGAACTTTTTCTTGCTTGTCTTGCTAATCCTCTTGATTTCATTATTAGTGAAATGTATTGACATAAGGCACACGTTATTTTAAATTTTACACCGTGAAAATATTTAATTGGAACAATGATAAAAATGAAAAATTGAAGGCAGAGAGAGGTGTCTCTTTCGAAAAAGTTGTATTTTGTATTGAAAATGACCGGTTATTGGATATTATAGAACACCCAAATAAAAAAAAATACAAGGGACAGAAAATGGATGTTGTTAAGATAGATGAATATGTATACATAGTTCCTTTTGTTGATAAAAACAGTGAGAGGTTTTTAATAACCGTATTTCCCAGCCGGAAGTACACAAAATTTTATCTTAATCAGGAGAATAAAGATGGTTGAATTAGATAGAGAAGAACAGATGCTATCCGAATCCGTTGAAAGAGGAGAATGGCAATCCGTTGAAAATCTTAATGATGAGATAGTAAAGTCAAAAGAATACGCTAAAAATACTTATATTAAAAATCAGAGGATGAATATTAGAATATCGGAGAAAGACCTGAACGCACTAAAAATCCGAGCCGCCGAAGAAGGTTTGCCCTATCAAACACTGGTTTCCAGTATCATTCACAAATATCTTTCCAATAATTTATTTGAGAGGAAACCTGTCTATATTGCGCAGGAGGCAAAACCAAAGTTAAAAAATTCACAAAAAGGGAATTAAGTATGAAAGCACTGATCACAGCCGGTGGACATGGAACCCGGTTACGACCGATTACCCATACCCAGAATAAGCATCTCATCCCGATTGCCAATAAACCAATTTTAAATTACGCTCTGGAATATGTCAAAGAGGCCGGCATTCGCGAGGTAGGAATTATCACCAATAAAGACAGTACCGAGGTGAGTCGTGTTTATGGTGACGGGCGGCAGATGGGGATTTCGATTACCTATATTCCCCAGGAAAATCCATCAGGATTGGCTGATTGTGTACGTATTGCAGAACCGTTTTTGGGAAGTGAACCGTTTGTGTTTTACCTGGGTGACAATATCATTGTCGGTGGGATAAAACGGTTTATTAGTGAATTCAATACCAATAAATCCAACTGCCACCTCGTTCTGGCGAAAGTTTCCGACCCGGAACGTTTTGGAGTGCCGGAAATTAAAGACAATCGCATTGTCCGCATTGATGAAAAACCGAAAAAACCCAGGAGCGATTACGCGGTTACGGGTATCTATATTTATGACAGTTCCATTTTTAAA
>Ga0265595_1002732_pt1 | contig 11578 bp, 9 predicted proteins | sample saktaG_15_FD_190148 | JGI IMG/M metagenome (GOLD analysis project Ga0265595, IMG submission 190148) | Saline water microbial communities from Sakinaw Lake, British Columbia, Canada - sak_2013_06_06_50m | ecosystem: Environmental > Aquatic > Non-marine Saline and Alkaline > Saline ... | reverse complement strand
AACAGGTGGAACCCCCACCAGGGGTCATTGGGCGCGTAATTTAGAAAATGAAACTCCAGCCATGGCCTAACTAATGTCAAATCCCCTGTTTGGACTATCAGGGCGCTATGTTTAGCATGATAATAAGAGTCATCGTTTGACCAAAAGCCTTGTTTTAATAGATGGCCCAGGAAAAAGATGCTAAAAAAAACAATAAAAATCAGAACCGCCCTAAAATAAAAATTATTTCTTAAGCCCTTCATACTTAATCAAAAAATCTAAGTTTAATTAGGGTAAAAATGGCCGACAAGCCGTCTGTCCATCCTATCTTTTTCCCCTCAGAAAGAGAACGGGGGGTATAGAAAATTGGAATCTCTTTTATCCTATATTTTCTTTTCGCCAATTTAGCCGTTACTTCCGGGCAGAATTCAAATCGTTGGCACTTTAAATTTAAACTTTTTAATATGTCCGTTTTAAAAAGCTTATAACAAGTAGCCTCATCAGTTATCCTTAAACCATATAAAAGGTTAGCCAGATGGGAAAGGAAAATACCTCCCCATTTGTAGGCCTTCGCCCCTGATTTGTTATTTCCCAAATTGCGGGAGCCGTAAACGGCGTCAGCCTCGCCCTTGTCAATCGGCTCAATAAGTTTCAGATAATCATTAGGATCATACTCCAAATCCGCGTCCTGGATGATAGTCAGCTCTCCTTTAGCCAAAGCCAGCCCGGTCCTGATCGCCACACCTTTACCAAGATTGCTTTTATGTTTTAGCACTTTTATTCCAGAAATGTTACCCATCCTTTCTCTGGTACCATCGGTTGAACCGTCATCTACCACAATTATTTCCTTCTCAATCGGGACCCCTTTCACTCTCTCTATTATTTCGGCAATAGTATTTATTTCATTGTAAACCGGGATTATTACTGATAATTTCATAAAATGTTTTTTTTATACAAATATAAGTTATCTTTATTTTAACATCTTTAACCCATAAATTCTAATTTAGGTTTAACAAAACCCCACCCCAGCTTGAAAATTGGGGTGGGGATTAAAAGAAGGGGCCTATCACTGCCTCCTGAAATTTTTCTGTCTTTATGCCTCGCAGTTCTAATTCGCATGTGCGGTCCCGCTAAGCGGGATAGTGCCGCTTTTTCCCGAAGGGAAAAATAACCAAAAGACACGACATCTAAATATTTAAACAAAGAGGTTTCAACAATAAATTATTTTTCCATTTTTGGGGTTAATTAAAACAATTTATTTTCTCCTGAATTATCGGAAGAATTGCCTTTTTTTTCTGAAAGCGGGGAATTTTCCGGACTTTCCTTATTTTCTCGCTGCTCCTTGGCCAATTCTCTATTCACCCAAAATATCCAGCCAATTATCCCCAGAAGAAAAATAATAAATATTACTAAGTTAATTCCTAATTTCCCTTGCTCCTGCCTGCTTTCATCAACTAGCCCAGAAGCGATTTCTTTCTTTTCTTCTATCTGGCCGATCATATCTTTGATTTCACTGTCGGAAATATCTTCTTCTGACTTCTCGGCTTTTTCCACGTCTCCGCTCGGGGAAATAAGCAAAGAAGAATCCTCTATATCCAGAGAAACCGGCTCTTCAATTTTGCCTACCAGCCCGTCCTTTTCTTCCCGGGCTGACTGGGCAATAACCGGCTGGCGCACAGAGAAATAAACAATATTTGACCATTGGCTTTCTTTGCCGCGGCTGTCAGTCGCGGTGGTATAGACTAAATGGCTTCCTCTGACTAAGGCCGGGGGCTTATAAACAAAATTAGCAGTGCCGGATTTATGGTTGGCTACGAAAAATTGGCCGGCTAATTTATGGTCAATAAAAACTTTTATAAAAGAGTCATTTTTCGCCAAGCCGACGACAAAAGGGCGGCTGTAATTAGTGTTGCTGTTTACTACTGGCACAAATAAAGTCGGAGCTGGCATTGGCTCTTCAATTCTAAACTGCAGAATCTTGGAAAGGCCGCTTTTTCTGCCCTCTTTCTCTTCGGCCACAGCCCAAACTTTATGCGGCCCAACACCTAAATTCAAAAATGGCTTATAAGCGAAATTGGCGGTGCCTGATTCATGGGTCAAAACTTCGGTTCGTCCATTATAAACGCCGTCAATGTAAATATGAACAAAGCTTCTGCCAACCGATAAGCCGGTTATAAAAGGTCTTGAGCTACCAATTGCGTCTTCCTCTCCCGGTCCAATTAAAGTTGGCGCTGGCAAGGGGGGAGCGACAAACTTTTTCTCAACCGGCGGGGATAAAACCAAAGAGGTCTTATCTTGAGCAATAAGCTTTATTTCGTTCCCTCCGGCTAAAGCCGTTGGATGCTCATAATAAAAGCTGTCGCTTTCCGCTCCTTCGCTCTTTACTTTGGCAAAGTCGGTATAAATCCCGTTAACATAAACTAAAACTTCGGTGTTAGCCGGAGTTAAACCTCTTATAAAAAGTTGGCGGGAAAATTCTTGGCCCTTTTTATACCCCAGCTCAACAATGGTCGGGGAGTCAACCTGCCCGGCCAGAGCCTCGCCGGCCGAAAAGAGAGCTAAAAGAGTAAAAAAAATAAAGAGGGCAGCTTTCTTTTTAAAAATCATAAAAATTATCTTCCTCCTTAATTTCTTTTATAGTTTTCTCTTTCAAGCAATAATTATTTTTTTAGCCAATTACTAAATTATATTATGTTCCTTATTTTTAATCATTGGTTAATTAGGGCTAATGGGGTGCAGACCAGCGAAGCCGATTTGACCTTTTTAGCCCTAATAACTAATGATAGTTTAACTTTATCCAGCTGTGTTTTCCTCGTCAAGTAAATAACTGGTTAATAAGCTGAGGAAAAGCGGGAAAAAACTGTGTAAAAAAATGTGGATAAAACAAGGATAACCCCCCCCCTTGTTCTAACGATGTTTTAAATAATATCCTTATAATGTTTAATATTAGCCTTTTTTTTCTGTCGGCTAATATCAACGGAAATAAAGTCCAGCCTGACTAAATTTTCATCCAGATTATTTTTATAAATATAAAGTTCCAGAGCTTCTTTTAAATTACTTAATTTTCTAAAGTTAAAAGCATTATCAGCCCCGCCAAAAATCTGAGACAATCTTGTTTTTATCTCAACAAAAACCAACGCTTCCCCATCTCGGGCGATAATATCTATTTCTTTAAAACTAATTTTTTGATTGATGCCGATAATTTTGTAGCCCCGCCTTAACAAATAATCTCTGGCAATATTTTCTCCAAATTTTCCGACTATTTGCCTATAATTCATAAACTTAAAAAAGAAGGCTCATAACCAGCCTTCTCATTATTCATTATTTCCCGCCACTTTATTATAATTATAATATTTGAGGGCGGGATCCCGCCTCGGCGGTGACATTATTCATTTTAGGGTATGTATTTCCGGTATTCCCTTTCTTCCTCAAGCTTCTTTTTCTTTTCCGGTATCTTTAGCAGAGATTTAGCAATAAAAACAAGCCAAACCAGCATAAAAACCGCCCAAAGAAGAAGCCAAAAACGGGCGGACAGGAAAGGAATCAATTCGTAATTAAAAAAGAGTAAAATCAAACCGATGGAGGCATTAGCCAGAGAAAAAGATTGCAAACGACGCCAAGAAGAAGTATAAAGCCCTCTTTTTCTACCCGTAAGCAAACGGCAAAAAAGAAAAAAAACAACCAAAGCCAAGACAAAAATAACAAAAGTCTTTTGGTAAATTGGCAGGAGCGCGCTCGGCCTAAGATTAAACCAGAATTTTAGCGATAAAAGATTCCCCATATTTTATGTTATTTCCTGCCTGCCGGCAGGCAGGTATTATTTTATAATTTAACAAATAAAACGCCATAATGATACTGGCCGGCTTCAAACTCATCTTCTATTTCCAGCCCTAATTTTTTTGCTCCGATTCCCAGCAGATCGGGCTTAACCCTTTCTTCTGGCGGCGGCCCAAAAGGGGAAGACACATTTTTCCATTCCACCACCAATAGTTTTGCCCCCTTTTTTAGCATCCTAATAGCTTCCCGCAAAATTTCAACTCTTTTTTTAGACTGGTAAAGGGTATTTATAAGCAAAACTGTATCAAGGCTGCCTGACTCTATTTTTGTGGCTGTAAAAATTTCTAAATCGCTCCAAACCGTCCTGATATTTTCTATATTTTCCTGCTTCACCCTTTTATTAATTTCCTCCAAAACCGTTTTCAAGATATCAACGGCATAGACAATGCCTCTCTTACCGACTATTTTCGCCGCGGGAAAAATAAAATGCCCGGAAGCGCCGCAACCCAAATCAGCCACTTTTATATTTCCTGTGATTTGTGCTTTGCTTAGTATAAAACCAGCATCAAGCAAAGCATTTCCTCCTGTAACTTTAAACATAAAATTGACTACAAATGCTACCAGCCTCGCTCGCCTCGCTTTCGCTCCAGCGAAGCGGGCCAGCTCGTCTAGGCGGGCGAATAGGGCATTCTAATTAAATAATTCACGCCCTGTAATCTTTAGCTACAGGGCAATTAATAAAATATATTTTATTCGTTTGCCAATATTTGCCGGTAAAGTGTCACTTCCCGCCCGTACTTCTTTTTAGCAGTTATGGTTATAGTATTTAGCCCTGATTTTAAATTAATTTTTTCCGTGAAAAAGCTCTCCTTTTCTCCGGAACTTAAGGCGACCAGCTCTTCGTTGATCTTTACCTCGGCCTCTGGCTCCGTTTTCCCGAAAACAACCACAAAATTATTATCAGTGACTAAATTATCCAGCGGCTCAATTATCTCCAACATCGGCGGCGAAATTATCTTCTTTAAACAAAAACCTAAATAGACAAAAAGGGCAAAAACAATAATTATTATGACAAAACTCCTTACTATCTTGGGGACAACTAAAAAATTATACTTCTTCGCAACCTGCTGGGAAAAAATCTCTTTGCCCTTTCCTGCCCCGCCCAAACTCCTATCCGTTTCAAGTTCTTTTAATAGTCTCTTGGGATTAAGCCCTAAATAAACGGCATATTCCCTTAAAAAATTTTTTCCATACACTCCGGCCGGCAATTTATTATATTCTCCGTTCTCCAAAGCTTCAAGATATTCATACTTTATATTTAATTTTTTAGCTATATCTTTTATTTTTAAATCGCTCTCCTCCCGCTTCTGGCGCAGTTGTTCCGCTACCGCTTCAGAAGCGGAAAATATTTTATTCGGCTTAAATTCATTCATAAAAACAATATAAGTTCTTACTTAAACCAATTAGAACTTGCCCAATTTTCGCCGCCCGGTATATCAAAGGCGGAAAAAACAAAACCAATAATCATGTAAGCAGTAAAAACAATTACTAAACCGATAATAGCATTTTCTATAGCGTCTTTGCCTATATTAATTTTTTTATCTTTACCGCCTTCGGCCCTGGTGCTCACGCCAGCCAAAATCATCATCAAACCCCCATAAACAAACATAAGCAAAGCCAATGAGCCCACGATGCCCAAAATCCACTTAGTGACATTTATACCTATTTTAACAAAATCGTTTAGCTCATAGTTCCCAGTAGCTTTTTTGCCTTCGTCAGGAACAATTCCTCCTTCTGCCCAACAAAAATTAACGGACAAAACACAAAAACACAAAAACACAAAAGAACAAAAGCACAAAATTAGTTTTTTATTCTTAATAAAATTCATAATTCTAACTTCTTAATTCTTTATTCATACTTCACAATTCTTACTTCGTTATCGTCTGCTGAATTCTTCTCGCCCCTAAATTTATAATTCCTTCAATTTTGCCTTCGCCCGCAACCGCTGAATCAATCATTTCTCCCATAATTAGCTCAGCCGCATTGGCGTCTTCGCCATGATACCAGCTCTGGGCTGTTAATATCTGACTGGCAAAAACGCTTACATCTTCGTCTTCAATCTGCTCATTAACTAAGGAGCGCAAGGCAGTCGGTTTTTTTGTCTTAGTTAAATATAATTTTGCCTGGTCAGCTTTTGCGGCAAACTGGATAAAATCCCAGGCCTCATTTACATATTTGCTTTTATTAGAAACCGTCTCCACCCAATAATTGGCAAAGTTGATATTGCCCGAGTTGTCCTCTATCTGCGGTAACTTAGCAATGGCGAAATTCAGTTTCGGCGCCCTTGCCTCTATGGTTGGCAAATGATAGGCATAGCCGAACATCAAGGCCAGTTTGCCGGCAATAAACATTTCCATGGAATTATCCAAACTGCTGTTCCAGCTATAAACCTCTTTGGCTGGATTGGAAAAATCCGTATAAAAACGCAAGGCCTCCAAACCCGGGCTGTATTTCTGCTCTTTTAAGGCTTCCGGAATTCTGTCAAAAACAACATTACCGCCATCATCTGCCATAACCGCGCCATTCTGCATCATTAGGATAGATAAAATATCACTATAGCGCTCTACATTTTTGCTCCCGCCTAAAGCTACGCCTGATTGGATAATTTGCCCGCTGGTATCCTGCTTAGTCAATTTTTTTACGGTCTGCTGAAATTCCTGGTTCCAAAAAGAAGGCGGCTCGGCAATCCCGGCATTATTAAAAAGGTCCTTATTATAATACATAACTAAAGTATCAAGCGCTAAAGGCAGGCCAAATATCCCCTCGCTCGTTTTGCCGGTTTTTTCGTCCTTAACCGGCAGGACTACATCATCATACACCACATCAATAAAATTATTTTTCAAATCCCGGAAAGTAAGACTTTTTGTTGTCCTTAATTCTTGCACGACTTCTTTTTTAATCGTGCCTTTTTCTACCGGATAAACCATAGTAATTTCCGCCGGCAAGGGCGCCAATTTGCTTTGGTATTTTTTTATCCAAGTATTGTGCAGAGAAAGAATATCCGGCCCTTTATCTTCGGCCATCGCCTCCAGGAGCGCCTGTTCATATTCGCTATAACGCAATTTACGGTAATTAATATTGATATAAGGATGCGACTGCTTATATTTCGCGATAATTTCCGAAAAAGCGTCCGGGCCGTCCCAAACCCGCCAATAATTTAAGGTAACCGGTTTCATCGCCTCCTGGGTTGCCTTATCCGCTCCCTTGCAGCCAAAACCAGAAGTTAAGAGAAAAGAAAAAATAAGCAAAAGGATTAATAATTTGTTCTTCATATATGCTATTTATTCCTACAAATTACGAATTTATTATCGACCGCCTTGCCACGCCCCGCCAAAGGCGAGGCTCCGCTATAGCGGGGCCGTGGGGCGGGATCCTGCCCTCAAATAATTTTATATAAGTGGCGGGACGAATTTACGAATTCTGGTGTGAGAAGTCTATATAATATTTGTAAATTTATAAAAGATTTGTAATTCGTAAGGTATGTTAATATTATAACAAATATAGAGAAAAATAGAAAACTCTCACTCAACTCTCGGCCGATACTGCAGGGCCTCGGCAATATGCGGTGTCAAAATTTTTTCCTCACCGGCTAAATCCGCAATGGTCCGGCCTAATTTCAATATCCGGAAATAAGCCCGGGCGGACAAGTGCATTTGGTCAACGGCGCTGCGCAGAAGCTGATACGAGGAATTATCAATCTGGCAGAAGTCTTTTACTGCTTCTGAATTCATTTCCGAATTAGTTATAAAGGGCGCATCTTTAAATCTTTCCGCCTGAATTCTTCTAGCTGCCTCAATCCTTACTTTTATAGAATCAGATTTTTCTCCCGTGCCTTCACTTGTTAACTTATCAAATTTTAAACGCGGCACTTCAATATGAAGGTCTATGCGGTCAATAATCGGACCGGAAATTCTTCTGCGGTAATTTATAATTTGCCCGGGCGCGCAAGTGCATTGCCTTTCCTTATCCCCGTAAAAACCGCAAGAGCAGGGATTCATAGACGCCACTAAAATAAATTTGGCCGGAAACCTTAAATTGCCCGCGGCCCGGCTGACATTAATTATCCCGTCTTCCAGGGGCTGGCGCAAATTTTCTAAAACCTGGCGGGGAAATTCGCTAAATTCATCTAAAAAAAGAACGCCGCGATGAGCCAGCGATATTTCGCCTGGTTTGGGCCAGGTGCCGCCGCCGACTAAAGCCACGCCCGAAGCCGTATGATGAGGGGAGCGGAAAGGCCGGGTTGTTAATAAAGCCGTTTCTGTCGGCAGCTGGCCGGCCACGCTATAAATCTTGGTTATTTCTAAAGCTTCATCTAAAGTTAAATTTGGTAAAATTGACGGCATGGTCCGGGCAATTAAGGTTTTACCCGACCCGGGCGGCCCGAACATTAGAACGTTGTGGGCCCCGGCGGCGGAAATTTCTATCGCCCGCTTGGCATGCTCCTGCCCCCGGACATGAGCCATATCGGAAAAAATTTTTTCGTTGGAAAAATTAAATTCCTTGTAATCGGCAGGCGGAATCAATTCCCGGCCGTCTAAATGCCGGGCTAGCTGGCCTAAATCGTCAAGGGGAATAACTTCTAATTCTTTAATCAACTTAGCTTCGGAAGCGTTTTTCTTGGGCACAAAAATAGTTTTTATGCCTGCCTGCTTCGATTTTAGGGCAATCGGCAAAACGCCATTAATCGGCCGCACCTGGCCGGACAAAGCCAGTTCGCCGACAAAAACCATCTTCCGACTGTCAGAAGAGAAAGAAACCCCGCCGGTTTTTACTAAAACGCTTATGGCAATGGGCAAATCATAACTCGGGCCGTATTTTTTTAAATCCGCCGGCGCTAAATTAACCGTTACTTTCACCCTGGGAAAGTCAAATCCTGAATTCTTTATCGCGCTTCTTACCCTTTCCCTTGATTCGGAAACCGCCGCGTCCGGCAGGCCGACAATAGCGAAAGTGCCAAGCTGTCCGCCGCCCGTATCCGCTTCCACTTCCACCAATTCCGCTTCCAAACCGACTACCGCCGCCGATATTATTTTTGAAGACATATTTTTATCAATTTTCAATTTCCAATTCTCAATTTTCAATTTTCAATTACTTTATAACTTTATAAACTTTCAAACTTTTAACTAACCCCATTATACCACAAAATAAAAAACCGCCCCGCAATACTGCGGAACGATTTTTTATTTTTCGTTTTCTATTTTTTATTTTCTTTCGCTTCTTCCAATTTAATCGAAAGCAACTTACTTACCCCGTCGTCGCCCATAGTTACCCCGTATAAAATATTGGCCCGGCGCATGGAAGCCCGGTTATGGGTTATAACAATAAACTGGGTCCTATGGGAAAGGTCGTCTAAAATTTTAGCCAGGCGCTCGGAATTAGCTTCGTCTAAAGCGGCGTCTACTTCGTCTAAAACCACGAACGGCGAAGGATTGGCGCTGATAATGGCGCAGATTAAAGCGATGGCGGTTAAAGCCCTCTCTCCGCCAGAAAGCATAGCCACGGATTTTATTTTTTTACCCGGCGGCGTGGCCTGGATTTCAATCCCGGCCAGACCGGTGGCATTATGCTTTCTTAAAAATTTTATTTTCTTCACATCCAGCCCAGACTTTTCTACCTTTTCCTTCGTGCCATCGTCCGGAATTTCTTCGACTAAATTACCTTCCTCATCCTGAATTTGTTGGATAACTTCCTTTTCCTCTTCTTCCATTACCTTTATGATTTTAGCCATTCCGCCGTTAAATAGAATTTTAAAATATTCCTCGAACTTTCCGGAAATAATTTTGAATTCTTTGTCAAATCTCTCCCTTATAGTTAAATCCAGCTCCCCAATAATTTTTTCCAGAGACTTAATGGCGGACATTAAATCATTAACCTGGCCGGATAAAAAATCAAAACGCTCCTTGGTTTCTTTGTATTCCTTGGCAGTTTCCGGATCAATCCCGCCGATTAATTCAAGCTGATGTTTTAATTGGCCCATCTTTTCTTTAGCCTCGTCCAGATCCATCGCTTGAAAAAATTTTTCCTGCCTAACTTCTTTTAAACTCCCGAGGTTTTCCCTTATTTCAACCTCTAAATCTTCTAAGCGGGTTTCATACCGCGTAGAATTAATTTTTAAATCGCTAAGCCTCCGATTTAAATCATTTATTTCGTTCTGCAGCTCGTGGATATTTTTCTGCAAAGCGAACAAGCGGTCTCTGGCCTCTTCTTCCCGGGCGTTAAGATTATTAATTTTTCCATTTATTTCCTTAACCTGCGCTTCTATCCCGGCCAACTTATCTTTTAAGCCCCTCCTCTCCCTGTCTGTTTCCCCGGAACTAAGCTCGGACCGGTTTTGCTTTAATTTTCCCTCTATATCGTCTATATCTTTGCGCAACTGGCTCTCCCTTTCCCTTAAAAGCTTAGCTCTTTCTGTCCGGGCCGTTATCCTTAAATTAGTTTCATTGATTTTCACAATTAATTCCTCTTTGGTCTTTGTTAATCCAATGATTTCCTCGCGCAGGCTCTCGATTCCGCCCCGATCTTCTTCTCCCAGCCGCCCGATTGCTTCTTTGAATTCATCTTTTATCTTTTTTATAAGCTCTTTAAGTTTTTTTATATCAGTCTCCTCCCCGGCTTCTTCCAGTTTAACCAACAATTTTTTAAAAACCTCGTTTATTCTCGCTTTCTCCCCGGCTTCTGGCCCGGAACTTAGTTTAACTAGGCTGTTACTGCGCTCATTTAACTTTTTATCAACCTTGTTTTTTTCATTTTCAAGCTCCTCAAAATCATCTCGGCTATATTTTATGTTTTTTTCTAGAGACTCAACCTCTTCTTTTATCTTTATTATTTCCTTATTAAGCTCTTCCTTCTTATTATTAAGCCAGGATAAATCAAACTGGCCCCGGGCTTCTAATTTTACCTCCAGCTGCGCATCCAGTCGGGCTATCTGCTTTACTACCCCCTCTCTTTCCCCTTGCAAATCAGAAAGGAACCTCTGCCATTTTTCAAATTCCAAACTCCTTTTGTCTTGCTTCTCTATTTTTTCCAGTTCCTGGTTCAATTGCTCTAATTTTTTCTCCTTAGCCAATTTAATTTTTTCCAAATCCAAAAACTGGTTATTAAATTCATTAAATTTATCATTTATTTCGTGCCAGACCTTGCGGTAATAATTTAGCTGCAATTTCTTAAGCTCGGCTTCAATTTTTTCCCTTTTTTCAAGCTTATTAACCTGCCTGGTTAAACTTCTAAGGCGCGGTTCAATTTCAGATAAAAGCATATTAACCTGGTTAAGATTTTCATAACTATTCTGCAGCTTGCTTAAAGAATCATCCCGTTTAATCTGAAACTGTTTAACGCCGGTCGCTTCGTCAAAAAATTCTTTTCTTTCGGTTAAACTCGTATTTAAAAATCCCTCCACCATGCCCTGGCCGATAACGCTATAGGTTTTTTGCCCGAATTTAGCGCGAGCTAAAAGCATCTGTATGTCAGCCAGGCGGGCCCGGGATTGGTTTATTAAATATTCGCTTTCGCCGTCCCGAAACAGCCGGCGGGTTAAAATAACTTCGGAATAATCTATCGGCGCTTTTATACCTGCCCCGCCCTGGCGTGGGTCTTCATTATTTAAAAATAAAGACACTTCCGCCATACCTAACCGGCCTTTCCTGTCCGAGCCGGAAAAGATAATATCTTCGCTTTTTTTGCCGCGCAAAGTTTTCATGCTCTGCTCCCCCAAAGCCCAGCGCACCGCATCGGCAATATTAGATTTACCCGAACCGTTTGGCCC
>Ga0265595_1002728_pt1 | contig 11589 bp, 9 predicted proteins | sample saktaG_15_FD_190148 | JGI IMG/M metagenome (GOLD analysis project Ga0265595, IMG submission 190148) | Saline water microbial communities from Sakinaw Lake, British Columbia, Canada - sak_2013_06_06_50m | ecosystem: Environmental > Aquatic > Non-marine Saline and Alkaline > Saline ... | reverse complement strand
CACCGTTTAACCCGCGCCGCGCCGAACTGCACCTGCCCAACCGCAAGGCGCCCACGCACAGGCTCATGCAGAAGCTCGGCCTGACGGGATTCGTCAACGTCGGGCCGCTGGTCGATGAGCCGCTTGCCCCGCGGCGCGTGGGCATAAAACTCAAACAGCACGTCGGCGCGCCGTGCGAGCCAGCGGTGACTGTGGGCCAGGTCCTGCGCGTCGGCGACGTCGTCGGGCGAGTGCCCGTCAAGGACTCCAAGCCCGCCTTGGGCGCACCCGTGCATGCCAGCATCGACGGCGCCGTTACCGCCATCGACGCGGCAACGGTGTGGATCGAGGCCGGCGGCCCCAGCCGGTAGGAACGAGAAACATGGCCATCCCGAAATCCATTGGCGCAATCGAGCTTTCCAGCGTGGCTGTGGGCTACCAGGTGCAGGACGCCATGCTCAAGGCAGCCAACGTCGAGATCCTCATCGCCCGGACGATATGCTCGGGCAAATACTTCATCGTCGTGGGCGGATCGGTCAGCGACGTCGCGTCGGGCATTCGCGCCGCACTGGCTGCCCCCAGCGAGTCCATCATCGACCACGTGGAGATCCCCAACGTCCACGAGTCCGTCTTCCCGGCCCTGGGCCAGTCGGTGACCATCACCAGCTCGGACGTGGGTGCCCTTGGCATCGTCGAGACGTTCAGCGGCGTAAGCGTCCTGGCCGCCGCCGATGCGGCCGCCAAGGCCGCCAAGGTCCAGTTGTTCCGCATACATGTTGCAATGGCGCTCGGCGGCAAGGGCTTCTGCCTGATGACCGGAACGGTCGGCGACTGCCGGTCCGCCGTCTCCGCCGCCGCGGCAGAGGTGCGCAAACGGGGACTCCTCGTGGCCGAAACCGTCATAAGCCGACCCAGCAGGGAACTTTTCAGCGAGTATATCTGAGCGGTCCGCCGGGCTTGCCATCTGCGGCAGTTCAGGCGGTTAACAAGACTTCAATGCCAGCCAAAGGGTTGCTGCACGGTTACGCTTTGTCGAGGGGGCGTGTATAATGCACGGGAAAGGGCAAAGATGCATACGTTGAAACTCTACATCGAGACATCGGTCTGGTCGCACTGGTTTGCGGATGACGCTCCCGAACGCCGCGAATCGACCCGGGACTTCCTGTCCCGATGCCAGGACAATCCTGCCGCCACACGTATTTACATTAGCGCCTTCGTTCTGGACGAGATTCGTGGAGCCCCCAGCAGATTGGCCACCCACTTGGAAACATTGCTGGATGACTTCCGTCCGGCAATGCTTGAGCCCGCGCCGGAAGTCTATGAGCTTGCCCAAACGTACGCTGATCTCGGCGTGATCCCGGCCGGCAAATTGGCAGACCGCCTCCACGTGGCTATAGCGACGGTGGCTGAAATGGACATGCTTGTCAGTTGGAACTATCGGCATCTCGTGAACGTCAGGCGACGCGAGATGGTGAATGCGGCAAACCTGCTTGCGGGATACTTGAAGCGACTTGAGATCACAACTCCTCCGGAGGTGCTCGAAGATGAAGTACAGTAAGAGACAGATAGAGGTCTGGAAGGCCCGAGAAAGTCTGAGCGAAAAGCTGGCGCGAATGACTCCAGACGAGATTACCGCGCACGCGAAAGAGGTTGCGGGCGATTGGCAGCGGAAGATTGCGGCCAAACGGGTCCGGACCAAGAAGTCCCGCTCCTCCCCAAAGGTGTCGAAAGCGTAAGGACCGGCCCATGAATGAGGGTCAGGAAACAGAGCTATGGTCGGTGTGGCCACTGATCTATTTCGATCCCCAGTGGAGCGGGTCTGTGTATGACTGCTTCGGCTTAGGCGTGAAACTGGTCAGGGCGGACAGCGATGCCCTGATTGCGATGAAGGAAATTGTTGGGCCAAACGCGCGGTATCCGGGCCAATTTGTGTTCGACAGCGACGTTCATTGGCTTTTGGCCATTCCCGTTGGGAAAGAGTTCGAGTACGTAAAATCTTCGCAGATCGGGATGTCAACCCGTGAAGAAGTGGCATGTGCTTTGGCAAGCACTTTCGTGTTGGGACTTCGTCTTCTTCGCCAGACGCCGGCCGTGTGCCCTGTGTGGTTTGATGCCGAAGTGGATGGTGATGAGGTTCGCTTACCGCGCGACCCAAACATGTCCAGGGACTACGATTTATTAGACTGGGACCGCCCAGACATGATGGTGGCAGATGGCGAGAGGGACGTTTTCCGGGACGACGATCTGGTGGTGCTCGCAGAAGTCTGGGACCGCTTGGTGACCTGCTTTTCTCTTGCGGACCTCCTTGCCAAGGGTCAATCCGAGGCCTTCTGGCAGGCGATCGACGGGAAGGCAACCCGTGATGTGCAGGGGCTGTTGCGCGCCCAGTTGGCACAGATTACAGATGATCCGCAGCGTACGGAACAAGTGGTCCGCGTGTTCGAACCATACAACCAAGGGGAGCACGCCGAGGCCTTCAGAACTGGGCTCAGGGCCCTTATGGACGAGACGTTTCTACGCGCTACGCGGATTGGCAGGGCCTTAAGTCTGTTCAACTCCGGATTCGATTCCGGGCCGATCGGCGGCTTCCTTCTGATGTGTTTCGCCTTGGAGGCTCTATTCACCGTCGAGGAGCGAAAAGACAGAAAAGGGAAGATGACGGAAAGACTGATCAATAGGTCCTCCAGGATGGTCCTGAACAAAGGGCAGGATGCCGAGGAAGAAAAGAAAAGGGTGAGACGAGTCTTCGAGGAGAGAGGCGACATCGTTCACGGGAGCAAAGGCATAGACAGCGTTCCGTTGGAAATCCAAAGAGATGCAGTTGACATGGCGAGGTCGAGTCTTCGCAAGATTCTGTCTTGTGCGAAGCTCCTCGAGCTTTACCGCGGTGAGGACATGGACAACCTAAGAGGCTTCTTTCGCAACCTAGACGCAGGAATCTAGCCTCTTGACGAAGGCGAATGACCACATGCCTTCTTTCCAATGTTCCGGGTCGACCATCAGCAGTAAAGCGTAGACGCCGATGGAATTCACGCGATTCGTGCTAACCCCGTCGATGAACAAGCGTCTGGCCAGCGCTGCTGCCGCCTTATTTCTGGGATTGAGTTTCGCTGCCTAAATGCGATACTAACCACATGGCAACCAAAACCGGATTCCTCGAACGCATCGCTCGCGTGCCGCTTATATTCGACGGCGCGATGGGGACGATGATCTATGAGCGAGGCGTGTTCATCAACGCCTGCTACGACGAGCTTTGCCTGGCCAGGCCGGAACTCATCCTGACGATCCACCAGGAGTACGTCGAGGCCGGGGCGGATGTGATCGAGTCCAACACCTTCGGCGCAAACCGCATGAAACTCGCCGCCTTCGGCCTGGCTGACAAGGTCGAGGCGATCAACCGCGCCGGCATCCGCCTGGCCCGCCAGGCCGCCGGGGATGATGTCCTGGTGGCCGCGTCCGTCGGGCCGTGCCTCGACGCCGATAAGCCCTACGAGCCGCACCTGGCAGAGGAAATGGCCCAGGCCTTCGCCGAGCAGTTTGCGGCAATCGCCGACGAAGGCGCGGACCTGGTCGTCCTGGAAACCTTCGACAAGCTCATTGAGCTTCAACTGGCCGCCAAGGCCGCCGCGGCTGCGGGACTCACCGTGGTGGCGTCATTCACCGTTCGGCCCGAGCAGGGCAGGATGATGGGCCTGGAGCCTGAGACGTTCGCCGCCCAGCAGCTCCAGGCCGACGCGAATGTCCACGCGATCGGCATGAACTGCGGCACCGGCCCGGCGGGGTATCTCGATCGGCTTGCCCGCGTGCTGGCTGTGGCGACGAAGCCCGTGATCGTCATGCCCAACGCCGGCGGGCCAAGAGAGCTCGGCGGGCGGATGCTCTACCTCAACAGCCCCGAGTATTTCACCGAGTACGCCAAGCGCTACGTCGAGATGGGGGCGCGCGGCGTCGGAGGCTGCTGCGGCACCACGCCACAGCACATACGCATGGCCGCCCGCGCCATAAAGAACCTCAGCGGGGTAAAGCAGCACGTGACCGTCGCCTCACGCGCCGCCGATGAGGCCAATTCCGGCGCGCCGGGACTGGCCGCCAAGGCCCTGGCCACGCGAGACAAGGGCAGGTTCGCGGCGAAGCTCTGCGCCGGACAGATCGTCACCAGCGTCGAGATCCTGCCCCCGCGGACCGGCGCGGCCCTGAGCAGCTTCCTCGACAACTGCCGCCAGTGCGCCGACGCCGGCGTGGATGCCGTCAACATCCCCGACGGCCCCCGCGCCACCGCGAGAATCAGCGTGCTGTGCAGCGCCCTGGCGGTGCTCCAGCAGACGAACATCGAGCCTATTCCGCATTACTGTTGCCGCGACCGCAACCTCATCGGCATGCAGTCGGACATCCTCGGCGGCTGCGCGATGGGGCTGAGCAACTGGCTGTTTATCACGGGTGATCCGCCCAAGCTCGGCGACTACCCGGACGCCACCGGCGTGTTCGACCTCGACGCCATCGGCCTGACGCAGCTTGTCCACGGCCTGAACCACGGTTACGACGCGGCCGGGCTGCCGATTGACCCGCCGACGGGAATCCTTATCGGCGTCGGCGCCAACCCGGTGGCGGTCGAGATGAAACGCGAACTCGACCGCTTCCGCGCCAAGATCGACGCTGGCGCCGAGTACGCCATAACCCAGCCGGTCTTCGATGTCGATGCGCTGCTGGGCTTCTGCGACGAGGTGGCGAAGCATCCGCGAGCGATCCCGATCGTGGCCGGGCTGTACCCGCTGGTGAGCTTCCGCAACGCCGACTTCATGAACAACCACGTCCCCGGCGTGGTCGTGCCCAAGGGGATCCTCGACCGCATGAGCCGCTGCAAGACAAAGCAGGACGGCATCGACGCGGGCATAGAAATCGCCCGCGAGATACGCCAAGCCCTCGTCGGCAGGGTCGCGGGCTTCCAGGTCTCGGCGCCCTTCGGGCGAATCGACGTGGCGCTGAAGGTGCTGGCGGACTGAAGAAGCAGAAGAAGAAGCGTGAACTTCTTCTGTGTCTACTCCACCGTCACGCTCTTGGCGAGATTGCGTGGCTTATCGACGTTGCAGCCTCTGGCCACGGCGGCGTGGTAGGCGAGCAGTTGCAGGGGCACGACGGTCAGCAGCGGCTGGAGCGGCGCCAGGGTGTCGGGCACGTAGAAGACGTGGTCGGCGTACTGGCGGATCTGCGTGTCGCCCTCGGTTGCCACGGCGATAACCCGCCCGCGGCGCGCCTTGACTTCCTCGATGTTGCTTATGATCTTGTCGTAGGTGCCGCATCGCGGCGCGACGAAGACCACGGGCATTCCCTCGTGGATCAGCGCGATGGGCCCGTGCTTCATCTCAGCCGCGGGCAGGCCTTCGGAGTGGATGTAGCTTATTTCCTTGAGTTTCAGGGCGCCTTCCAGGGCGATGGGGTAGTTGTAGCCGCGCCCCAGGAACAGCCAGTTTTCCCGGTCGGCGTACTCCGCCACGACCTGGCGGATGGTGTCGCTGAGAGCGAGGATGGTCTCGATCTTGTCGGGGATCTCGTTGAGGGCGTTGAGGTACTGGCTCATCGTGTTCTGCGACATGAACCGCCGCCTTCCCAGCGCCAGGGCGATCATCGTCTCGACGACCACCTGGCACGTGAATGCCTTGGTGCTCGCCACGCCGATTTCCGGCCCGGCGTGGATGTACACGCCTGCGTCGGTCTCGCGGGCGATCGTCGAGCCGACGGCGTTGACGATGCCCAGCACCAGGGCGCCCTTTTCCTTCGCCTCGCGAAGGGCCGCGAGCGTGTCAGCCGTCTCGCCGGACTGGCTTATCGCCAGGAAGACCGTGCCGTCCTCAATGATCGGGTTGCGGTATCGGAACTCGCTGGCGTACTCGACCTCGGTCGGGATGCGGGCAAGGTCCTCGAAAAGGTACTCGCCGACCAACCCCGCGTGCCAGGCCGTGCCGCAGGCGGAAATGACGATCTTCCGAGTCTTGACCAGATCGCGGGAGATGCCGCCTAGCCCGCCAAGCTGGATGCGGTTGTCGCGCAGGTCCAGGCGCCCGCGCAGGCAGTTGCGGATGGCCTCGGGCTGCTCGAAGATCTCCTTGAGCATGAAGTGGTCGTAGCCGCCCTTGGCGATCTCCTCCAGGGTCCACTCGATCTGCTCGACCTCCTTGGTGATCGGCACGTTGTCGGTTGTCAGCGTGCGCATGCCATCGCGGGTGAAGACCGCCATCTCGTTGTCGTTGAGGTAAATGACGTTCGACGTGTGGGCAATGATGGCTGAGGCGTCGCTGGCGACGATGTACTCGTCGGTGCCGACGCCCACAATCAGCGGGCTGCCCTTGCGGGCCGCGACGATCTTGTCCGGCTCGTCGGCGCACATCACCGCTATGCCGTAAGTGCCCGTCACCTCGCGAAGGGCCGCCTGCACCGCGGCCTCGAGGCTCTTGGCGCCGTCGTTGTATATCTCGCTGACCAGGTGAACCAGAACCTCCGTGTCAGTCTGGCTGCGGAAGACGTGCCCCTTGTTCAGGAGGAACTGCTTGAGCGTGGCGTAGTTCTCGATTATGCCGTTGTGAACCAGCGCGATCCGCCCCGGGCCGTCGAAGTGTGGGTGGGCGTTGGCCTGGCTTGGCTCGCCGTGAGTAGCCCAGCGAGTGTGCGCTATGCCGACCGTAGCGAAGTTGAACCGGCTGTCTGCCAGCACCTGCTGCTCGACGTGCATCACCCGCCCGACGTCCTTGCACACCACCAACTCGCCGGCCAGACAGACGCACACGCCGGCAGAGTCGTACCCGCGGTACTCCAGCCTCTTGAGGCCCTCGATCAACACCGGCGTAGCCGGTTTGCCGCCGATGTACCCAACGATTCCGCACATGTGCCGATCTCCACGATTATCCGGCGCCTGGCAGCGCCGGTGACTACTACAGGATACCCTTGCCCGCCACCGCTCCAAATCAATCACGCGGTGCCGGAAATCCGAAACTCGAAGCACGAAATCCGAAACAAATCCAAATCTTCAAATACGAAAATCCAAAACGCTCCGCAACAACCGGCGTCCACATCTCCCATGGCTTGCATAACTGCCACTGGCGTTTTGAGCATTCGGATTTCGGTCACGGCCCGGTCTTTGCCCGGTGGATTTTCCAGAGGCTTCGCCAAGTCGCCGCGACGCGGTCCATCAGCCCCATGTTCTGGAGCGACAGGGCCAGGGCGGCGCGGATCTGCCCGTCGTCGGTGTTGTCTGCGGCTGCTTCCATGTGGCGCACGGCCCGGTCGAATTCCGTGCGGTTGGTGTACAGCAGGCCAAGGCGGTAGTGCATGTCCACGCAGTCCGGGCGGATGTCCATGGACTTCTGGAAAGTCTCGATCGCGTCATCGACCAGGCCCATCTCCTGCTGCGTTATGCCGAGCTTTATCCACGCCTTGAGGAACGCCGGGCTTATCCGCACGGCCTGGCTGAACTGTTCCATCGCCTGGGGGATCTGCCCGGCTGCGCGGAGAAGCACCCCGTAGCGATACCTGATGTCGGCGTGGTTTGGCTCGTTCCGCACCGCCTCGGCGTGGCGCTCGATCTGCTGGGCGAGAAGCTTCTCGTTGAGGGCCCCGATGTCGCCAGCGGCGCAGTCTTCGTGGCAGAAGCCGTGGGTGAACTCCTGGGCCGCGGCGGACCGCAACTGGAGCTTGGCCATTTCCGCCAGCAGGATCGTGCTGTTGGGCTCGATGGCGCCGGCCAGGTCGAAGCTGTTCATCGCCTCGGCCTTGTTGCCCATGGCGGCCTGGGCGACGCCCATCCCGACGTGGCATTCCAGCACGGCGTCGCTGAGCTCCACGGCCTGGTGGAACGCCTCGGCCGCCTGCTCCCACCGGCCCTGCGTGAGGTGCTGCGTGCCGGCCTTGACGGCGGCTTCCAGGTATTCCGGCTGGAGCTCCAGGGCGATAAGGTAGTTCCGCATCGCCGACTCGTCGTCGCCGACCCGCCCGTACAGGTCTGCCAGGCGGACGTGCAGATCGGCAAACGGGCCCTGCTCGTCGATAAGCAGGCAAAGCCGCGCGATCGCCTCGGCGAATTGACCGTCCGCGGCCAGCGCCTCGACCTCATCGTCCACCAGCGCCCAGTTTTCCGGCTCCATCGCGATGGCGGTCTCGAACTCCTCGACGGCCTCGGCGTACCGCCCGGCCCGGTGGTAAAGCTGAGCCAGCGCCGGACGGTAGGCAAGCTCCTGCGGCTCCATGTCGCGAAGCTGGCGGTATTGCTCGATCGCCTCGTCGAGGTCGCCTGTCAGCACGTCGATGGCCGCCAGACGCTGCCGCGCCGCGAGCGGGGCGGAGTCCTTGGCAATCGCGTCGCGGTAATACTCCGCCGCCTCAGTCGCCCGGCCTAGCTTCTCCAGGCAAAAGCCGATTCCGAACAGCACCGGCCCCTCGCCGCTGTGCGTGCTGTTGGCCAGCCGAAGCTGATCGAGGGCCTTTTCGAACTGCCCCTTCTCGTCGTACGCCGACGCCAACGCAAGCCTGGCCGCCAGAAGGTCCGGCTTCAGGTGGCACGCCAGGCTGAGATGCGAGATGGCGCCGTCGATTTCCGCGGCGCGGAGCTGCACCAACCCAAGCCCAAGCGGCCCCTCCGCGCGCCGGGGCTCGCGCCGGCACGCCTCGGCGAGCTGCTCGGCGTCCTGGCTTGACGGCGACCAGAAGTACCGGTCCAGCACGTCGCCGAGGTCGCTGCCAAGGCCCCGGCCCAAAAGTTCCAGAAGATGACTCATGCCGCAAGTGCCCTCAAAGCTTCGCTGGCCGGGCTGTAAGCGGAGTTTAGCTCCAGCGCCCTTCGCAGGTGCCGCCTTGCCTCCTCCAGTCGCCCGCAGGCAATCAGCGCCTCGCCGGCGTGGAGATGAACGTCTGGCCAGTCGGCGCCGTCGCTGACCGCCCGCCGGTAATGGCCTGTCGCCACGCGGGCCCGCCCGGCAACGGTGCATAGCTCCGCCAGATGCAGTCGGGCGCGAATGTAGGCGGGGTTGATCTCCAGCGACTTCTGTGCCCGCAGCTCTGCTGCCTCCCGCTGCCCGAGGCGCAAGTACACGCGCGAGCCCGCCAGGTGCAGGTCCGCGTAGCGCGGATGGGCCTCGATGGCCAGCTCGACGGCCCCGGCAAGCATCGAAAACAGTTCATTGTCCAGGTCGCTTTTTGGCAGCGAGCACAGGGCCTCGACGAGGTCCGGCTCGTCGGCGATCCGTCGTGCCAACTCGTGCAGGTCGCCCTGGCCCACTCCGGCCGATGGGGATGGCAGGCGGACGACGATCTTCACGCCATTGGCCCCGGCTGCCCTTGCTGCCAGCGAGAGCTGATATGCCAGCATCAGGTCGTCGGGGCACAGGTCCAGCGCCCTCTGGAAGCTTCGCGCCGCGGCCGGGGCGTCGCCCATCGCCGCATCCGCCAAGGCAAGGTAGCGGTAGGCGTCGGCGCTGTCGCATTCGAGTTGTGACGCCAGGGCCAGGTGATGGCGTGCCTCGGCATACTGTTGCTCTGCCGCCAGGAACAGTCCCCACTGAAGATGCAGGCAGCCGACGCCGCCGAAACGGCGCAGGCCCCGCCCCAGGGTCATGTAGGCTTCTTCGTGCCGACCGGCCTGCCATTGGGCCTGGGCGAGCTTGCGGGTGAAGTCCAACGAGTCCTTGCCGGCCGAGATGGCGGGGGCCTTCTCCATCTCTCGCAGACATTTCGCAGGCTTGTGGCCACGGGCGTACAGCCCAGCCAGCAGGCCGCCAAGTCCGGCGCGGGCGCCGACGGCGTCCATGGCTGTCTGAAGGTGGCGCTGGGCGGTGGGGAAATCCCCGCACGACAACGCCTGGCCGGCCAGTGACCTGTGGGCAAGCGCGTAGTGATAACGCGCCAGCAGCCCGAGCGTGTCATCACGCCCGATAAGCTCTTGCAACTGCCGGGCTGCCTGGTCGAAACTGCCCTGGCTCCGCAGCAGAAGCCCGCGGGTATACCGGCCGACGGCGTCCGCGGCGTCCGTTGTTGTCGCGTCGTTTCCTGACAAGGGCGAGTTCTCCAAAGCTTGTATCGGCTCTTGGCGGCGGCGGATAAAGCAAGGGACGCCAAAACGGTTGGCAGGGATGCAGGGGATGAAGGGGATGCGGCATTTGGCTCGGGGTCTGCAACAGGTGCAGAAAGCCACTAACCATGCCCTGCCGCCTCGACGGCCGTATCTGCTTCGCGGCCACGGCAAGCTACGCGACGAAGCAGGACCATTGGATGAAGGCGACTCGACCATTTCAGGGAGATTTTAGCGTCGCAACGTATTGCCGGGTGTCTGCAATAAGGCGCGTTACTTCTTCGCGTGTGGGCACCCGGAGATTCACACTTGGGGGATGACCGCAGCAGTTACGGATGAATATCAGGTGTTCTATCGGCTTCCGCTCAGTCGGTTGTATCACTCGTTGCCCGATCAGCCAGTCCATATACCGCTGCATACCGTCTGCCTTGGGATTGCGGGTGTACTGGACCCCTGCCGGGACCGTGGGATTTGTCTTATCAACAAGGTCCGACAGGTGTCGCTCCAAGACAACTCCGGCGATTACGCCGGCCGCCCTGAGTATGGCTTCCTCATGTTGGCCTTGGACACTTAGCAACTGTTCAGCGTGGTCAAGTTCATCGCCCGTCAACTGGGTTCTTATTTGCTCTCGAATGTCGGCGGTCATTATGGTCAATTCGGGTAAGACAGATCGCAGCTCGTCTAGCAGTGCCTCTATGTCGCGAACAAGGAATACACCACCAATTCCAAGTCGTACATCGACCATGAACCGCAGTTGCTTTGTACGTCGAGACGTATAATCCCACTTATGCTTGGACCATTTAGCAATACAAGCATCGACTTGACGAGTCCAGACGCGGCAAGCACTGAAGAAGTGTCTGGTTTCAGGGGTGAGATCACAAACAAAACGGCATGGATCAAGAATGCTCCCGCTGCCCATTGCCATCAGGACATATTTGATCTCCAGACCTCTAAGGATTAATCCACCGATCATCTGCTTCAAGGCGGAATGCGACCCGTCATTGGCAATCTGTTCTTGACAGACAGCAATCTCAGCTTTGAGGTCATCAAATGCCGGATGAGGTTCCTTGTCTTTGATCCAGAATTCGCAGTCCAGAACCCAATCACTTGTGAAGCTGTCCATTATGCGGCTCCTCGCCCATTGGACGGTATCTTCGTCAAGAATGTCGTGTTCTCGCCCATTTTGGGTAGAACCACACCCATGCTAACCATCGCCATTCTCGTATGGCTGGGGGGTGGAGTCAAGGACCGGGTTGCCAGACTTGCGGCTTTTGTCTGGCTCTGTCCGAATCGGCCTTGACGTCTTGCCTGGGCGTGGTACGATAAACGCATAAAGGCACCGCTCAACGTTCCCGGCCTTAAGAGGTCTGCAATGCTCAAGCGTGCTCACGGTGAAAGGTCTGTCGGCACTCTTGAAAAGGGCAGAGCGATGAAGGCCAGGAACATTCTGGCGGCGGTGGTTGTGCTGGCGATGGTCGCGACCGTATCCGCGTAACGCAGAAGGGACAAGGTCATGTTTGGCACAGGTTTCAACGACTACGAGAACCACGTGTTTGAGC
>Ga0265595_1002727_pt1 | contig 11593 bp, 13 predicted proteins | sample saktaG_15_FD_190148 | JGI IMG/M metagenome (GOLD analysis project Ga0265595, IMG submission 190148) | Saline water microbial communities from Sakinaw Lake, British Columbia, Canada - sak_2013_06_06_50m | ecosystem: Environmental > Aquatic > Non-marine Saline and Alkaline > Saline ... | reverse complement strand
ACCATCATTCTTGATGCGGTTGATAATTTGTTCTTTAACCTCTGGGGCTATTTTATGTGTTTTCATACTTGTATATGTTATTAGTAATTATACAAGATTCGTGTACGAAATTCGGGGTCCGGGCCATAGTCGGAAAAACTTAAGATTAAGGCTGATCAAGTTAAATTCAAGTATTGGGGTAAAACCAATATAGTTTTTCACTCCAGGGAAATAGGTCGACGGGAAAATGACTTTTCAATATTGAAGGATCCAAGTGCTGAACAGAATTTTCATAAAGATTTGTCGATGTTTCTCACATCTGGTGGTGGACGATGTGTAATTGTAGTTGTAAACAAGAAAAAGGCACATAATCTGAAATGGACCGTGGCTGATGTTTATCGGAATGCTTCGAATGAGATGCTGAGAATCTTTATTGAATATCTAGATACCAAGAATGATCAAGGGCAAATTATCATTGAATCAGCTGGTGCTAAAAAAGACATTCTGTTTTACAAGGAGTACATATATTTTTTAGCAAACGGGATATTATCTCTAGGGCTGGATCATAAAAAGATTAAGCAGATCCTTACTTCAATCAGTTTTGTGAGCAAAAATAATCAAGATATTGAAGCTCAAATTGCTGACCTACTAGCATATCCGGCAGGGCATAATTGTTTGACATCTGACGGCCTTAAAAAAGTTGTGCCAAATAGTTATGAAGATAACATGTGTAAGATTTTGAACACCAAGATGTTGAGATTTGTAAACAAGAAAAATAAAATTTCTCGAGAAGGATTCATCAGTTTACCCTTATAATAGCGAAAAACGGGACTTGCCCGTTTTTCTAGATTGGGTCGTGGCATCTCGCTCACTCACCAAACTGTTGGTTTATCCTACCACCGCTTGTATTGAAAAGTCAAGGACCATATGGGGATAGAAACGCATCTTTAACTAAGTAACTGATGGTATATCATTTACAGCTCATTTCCATCATTTAAGCCACAGGAGTTTTTTGATTGCTTTTCTGATTACCACCGAACTCCGCCGAGAAGCGGCCGACTTTCGCTTCTTCTCACTAAATGTCATTCGCGTACGGCGGAAGTCGGTTCGGCGATAGCCGTACGGACTGACGACGGGCGCGCCACAGAACTCTCTAGAGGCGGAAGTGGGCCGCTTCGAATGTTGCGATTCTTGTTCTTTATATTTCACGTTCCTTTGTTTCCGCCCCTGCCCGCAAAAATAGCGGAGGACGGCACGGCATTCCTCCCCTCAAACCCCTCCTGCCATGCCGTCCGACTCCTTTTTTGAGATTGCGACCAAAAAGAAAACAGCCGAGCGAAGCGAGTCCGCATTTCATTTAAGAAAAAATCATTTAGGATTTTCAGCAAAAAATGTTCGAACTTCAAGTAAAAACTGCCGCATGTGATCCGTACCCCGTAAAGTGGACACTGAATGCAGAGTTGCATGGAGAGTTATGTTCGCCAGATGACTAATATTTAACTCCGGTTTTGCTATACTTGGATCATGATATTTAATAACCGAAAAGCCGCTGGAAAACTGCTGGCGGAAAGACTTATGAAATATCGTCGAAAAGACGCGGTGGTTTTGGCATTACCGCGTGGTGGAGTTGTTGTCGGCTATGAAGTCGCAAAGGTCCTAAATCTTCCGTTTGACATAATAGTTGCTTGCAAAATAGGTCATCCCAATAATCCTGAATTCGCGGTCGGCGCCGTCGATGAAAAAGGAATGTTCGTGTACGATGAATCAGAATATAGTTTAATTGACAAGACTTGGCTCGCGAAAGAACTTGAACATCAGAAACAAAATGCGGCGCGCCGTATTGTCGCATACAGAGGAAAAAATAAAATGCCGGAGATCAAAGAGAAAGTCGCTATTATTGTTGATGATGGTGTGGCAACCGGTCTCACTATGCGACTTGCGATCGCGAAGGTAAAGGAGCAAAAACCAGCGCGTATAATTGTCGCCGTGCCGGTTGCGCCCTTAAGTGTTGTGAATGAGTTTAAACGGGAAATATATGAGTTTATCGTGCTTACATTGCCGGAAGAATTCGCCGGGGCAGTTGGCGCGCATTATCGGGAATTCAATCAGGTGGATGATGATGAGGTTATTCGACTTTTGAAATAGTCTTGTAATATCCTTTTACGCTATAATATATTCATATTTACCGATAATAATATTCAAAAATCATGATGAATTCATTTTTGTTAGAACATTCGTGGAGCGCGGGGCCGTGGTGGATGGCGAATATCAGGGGACTGGGTATAGTCCTTGCTCTTATATTTATTCTAATAATCATTGCCCTAAAAGGGTATTCGCTCTGGATTGCCGCCAAGAGTGATCATAAGTGGTGGTTCATAATTCTCCTATTCGTCAATACTCTCGGAATTCTTGAACTTATTTACCTATTTTTTGTCGCGAAAAAATGGCATAAGGATGATACAATACCATCATCAACAAATACACCCACAAGCCAACCTACGCGATAGTAATAATGAGTCCATATATTCATGTCAACAATCACCGATAAAGAGAAAATAGAAGAAATGTTCGCTCGCGGTACGGTCACGGAAATTTTACCGAACAAGAAAGAATTCTTGGAGAAACTGCTTTCGGGTGAACGGCTGAAAATGTATATCGGCTTTGATCCGACATTCACGGCTTTGCATCTGGGACATGCGAAAAACATCATGTTCATGGAAGAACTTCGCGCGCTCGGGCATGAAATCATTATTTTATTCGGAGATTTTACGGCCGAGATAGGGGATCCGAGCGACAAAACCGCGACGCGCAAACAGCTCACGTCCGATCAGGTCAAGAAGAACGTGACTGGTTGGATGGAACAAGTCAAGCCGCTTATTGATATCAATAATTCCGAAAATCCCGCCAAAGTTTTATATAATTCCGAATGGCTTTCCAAGTTAACATTTTCCGACGTTGTAAATCTTGCTTCCAATTTTACGGTTCAGCAAATGCTTGAGCGCGACATGTTCTCCAGACGTCTCAAAGATAATTCACCGATACATCTGCACGAATTCATGTATCCACTCATGCAAGGTTATGATAGTGTTGCCATGAATGTGGACGCGGAAGTTTGCGGCACTGATCAAACATTCAACGCACTTGCCGGACGCACGCTCATGAAACGGCTCAAGAATAAAGACAAGTTTGTCATTGTCTTGAATTTGATCGCCAATCCGAAGACTGGTGAGCTCATGTCAAAATCAAATGGTACAGGAGTTTTCATCGACCAATCGCCGAACGACCTTTTTGGTTCTATCATGTCTTTACCTGATCCGATGATTGAACCTCTATTTTTGCATTGTACGCGTATACCGATGATTGAAAAAGATTCAGTTATGATTTTGGGTCCGAGGGAAGCAAAATCGCGCGTGGCGTTCGATATCGTGAAAAGATTCCACGGCGACGACGCGGCGAAATCAGCCGAAGAATCGTTTAACTCGACTTTTTCGAAAGGTGGCGTGCCGGAAGATATTCTAGAAATTCAATATTCAAAAACCGGCGAGGAATCTTTAGCGGAATTGCTCATAAAAGCGGGCATTATTCCTTCCAAAACGGAGTGGCGAAGGCTCGTAACGGATGGCGCGGTCAGAAATGAAAAAGATAAAAAAATTACCGATGTGAATTTCTCACCGACGGAAACGATTGTCCTGAAAATAGGGAAAAGGAGGTTTGTGAAAGTCATTGTATAATTCCTCGTTTGTCCGCAAACAAAAAGTCATATATCATTTCTTCGAAGTTGCGGAACTGTTCCTACGGATTATTTTTATTCAACCGTTTTTTTGTTGTATATCATTCTGAGACAGCGTGACAATCGCAGTCCTCACCTCGAAGAAATGATATATGACTTTTTGTTTGCGAAAATAGCGAATTAATGCGCCAATGACAAACCGAATACATTTTTGAATCCGGCATTTTGAAGTGTTTCCATCGCTTCTTTCATGGTGCTTCCGGTGGTAATAACATCGTCGATCACGATTATAATCGTATTATCAATGTTATTTTCGCTGTTGATTATTTCCAATTCATTTCCGATTTGATTATCTTCATTCATAATTCTTTTTCTTGTTTCCTCATTCACCGTGAATATACCCTTAGCGCTTTCCAATCGATCCTCGCGATTTTTCAACGTTTGCCGCGACAAATGATGGACACGCCCAAGCAAATCTTTGCAAATTATGAATTTCTTATCAATATCTAGCCGTTCTATCTCATTCACCAATAATTCACATTGATTGTAACCGCGCTCATTTTTTCTTCTTTTCGTTATTGGAATCGGAATGATCACAAAATTTTGAAAAATTGAAGTCACGTGTTTTTTGATGAGTTCAACAAGTCGCAAGCGCAACGCGTATCCGCCGATCGCGATCGCCTTGGCCGATTTCTTGTATTTAATATTCCAGACAAGCTTCGCGACTTTCTCGTCTTTATAGGCGAATATTGAATCGGTTCTCGGGAGCGGTGGCCGTGGCGCGTGCGGAAGTTTCTGCCATGCTTGTTCCGGAGAATATGAAAGTGATTCCAATTCCGAAGTGGTGCGCGGGAATAGGGCATCGAGAATCGTGTTGAATATTGTTTTAAGTATTGTCATTCGTTTGTTGATTCCGGCATTGCCGAAATTATCCGTTATTCTATTCCGATTGGTGCTTTATTCAATAGTGACTTATAATACTAGCATGTCGTTCTGGTCATCATTCTTCAAAAAAGAAAAAAGCGTTCTTGGTGTGGATATCGGTTCTTCTGCCATTAAAATCGTCCAAATCAAGAAAAAACGCGGGCGAGCTGTACTCGAAACATACGGCGAACTGGCGCTTGGCCCTTATGCCGGAATAGAAATCGGCCGATCAACAAATTTACCGACGGAAAAAATCGTGGAAGCCACGAAGGATATCATGCGTGAAGCCAAAACTTCCACGGTATTTTGCGGCACGGCCCTGCCTCTATCTTCCAGTTTGATCTCGTTTATCACTATCCCGCCTATAGATGAAAAAAAAATATCCGAAGTCGTGGCGCTCGAGGCCAGGAAATATATTCCCGTACCTCTCGATGAAGTCATGCTTGATTATTCCATAATTCCGCGAGAAGAAACTTATGTGACGGATGATGAAGCGACGAAAACGGAAAAACAAGGTAAAGACGTGCTCGTCGTCGCGATCCACAATGAATATATCAATCAATATCAGAATATCATGGTAGGAACTGGACTTACGCCGAGCTTTTATGAAATAGAGATATTCAGTGCCATACGTGCCGTTATTGATCAGGGCGTCGGTACGAACATGATTATTGATTTTGGCGCGCGCGCCACAAAACTCTATATAGTTGAAAGGGGAGTGTTGCGTTCATCTCATATTATCAACAAAGGCAGTCAAGATATCACTCTAGCGCTTTCGAAGACGCTATCTGTTCCGGTGAGCGAAGCCGAGAACATGAAACGCGTCTACGGCTTGAAAGGCGGTCCGGAATACAAGGAATTGACGGAAATCATCACGGTGAACCTTGATTATATTTTTTATGAAGCCAATGCTGCGTTGCTCAATTATCAGAAAAAATCCGCTAAGAATGTCAGCAAAGTTATTCTGACCGGCGGCGGCGCCCAGCTCAAAGGCTTCACGGATCTGGCGAAAATCAGTTTTCAAACCGATGTTACATACGCCGATCCGTTCGGTAAACTCGAAACTCCCGCGTTTCTGGCCGAAGAATTCGCGCAAGCCGGTCCGGAGTTTGCCGTCGCGATCGGCGCGGCGCTTCGAGCGCTTTCGGAGATGGAATGATCGCGTTTTATATTCATACAGAACCGCAAGGCATACTTAATTTTTCCAAGACCGCGGAACTGCTCCTGTATGTGTTTTAGTTATTCGGTTATACACAGCCACAATTACTCATGTTTCTGCTATAATTCAGTTAATCACTCATCATGGAAACTAAATTTCAAACTTCTTTCATTCCGAAAAAACCTATAACCACCATAGGTGGAGCTGGGACGAATTTCTCGCCGCAAACGCGTTCACGGAAATCTCACAGCGTATTTTTCAGCATTGCCCTTTTGATTTTTATCATATCGCTTGGGATTGCCGGTGGCGCGTTTGCGTGGGAAAGCATAACGATTTCCAATCAAGATGCTCTGAAACAACAATTAAGGAAAAAGCAAGAGCAATTCAATACCAGTCTTATCGCGGATTTGAAGCGTGAAAATGTGAAAATCGATATGGCCAAGAAACTTATGGAAAACCATTTGGCGTTATCGAATATTTTTGCCATAATTTCCAGTCTCACAACCGAAAGAGTGCGTTTCAACTCTTTGGAGCTTACGGCTCCTAACGCGCAATCGAAAGACATTACAATCTCCATGAAAGGAGTTGGCGCGGATCTGAGCGCTGTAGCATTCCAAAGCGATGTGTTGAGTAAACTCGATCAATTCGGTTTGCGTAAAATCGTGAAAAATCCGATTTTATCCGATCCGACGTTGGATACAAGCAGTATGGTTTCGTTCGGATTCTCTGCGGCGGTGGATCCGGCGACTTTGTTATACGCGAACGGTATTCAGGGTACAATTGGAACTCAGGCAAAAACATCAGAAGCGTCATCCGTGATTCCTCCCGCCACCGTACAAACCCAATTGGATTCTGAATAATATTATGAACAAAAATATTACAGCGACAATTCTCATAGTTTTAGCGATCGGCGTATACGTGACTTTCACGCAAAAAAAGATTGCGGAGGTCAATGCCGTGCGTGAAGTCAATAATGAATATAGCCAAGCTATAGCGAACGCGGACAATCTGATCAAGGTGCGTGATCAGGTTCTCAAGGATTTCAATTCGCTTTCGGTCGAAGATCGCAGTCGTCTGGACAAGATGGTACCGAACACAACCGATAATATCCGATTAATTATTGACTTGAATAGTATAGCCAGACGCCGTGGAATGTCGTTAAAGAATATCAAAGCGGTTGCCGCGGACAAAACGGGAAGTTCACAGAAACCCGCAATAATTGCGGTGCCGACGGGTGTGACGTCAATGAACATGGAAGCGAACAGTATCGGTAATATATCAACTCCGACCCTTGATACGGTGAATATTTCATTTACCGTTAGCGCGCCGTATCAGCAATTCATAGAGTTTATGCGTGATATCGAATCAAATCTGCGCATAATGGACTTATCCAAGCTCACTGTTACGGCTAGCGATACCGGTATTTATGATTTCGGCGTGCAGATCTCAACATATTGGATGCGCCAACAATAATAATATGAACACGCAACTTTCTTCATCAAAAAATACTATGTACTGGATTATCGGCATTATCGTCGTCTCTCTAGTCGTGTACTTCATGTTTTTCACTTCGCCAGCCGACACGGGATCAGGATCGATGCTTGAATTTGAAGGCGGCAAAGAGTCTATCGGCGCAGACGTCTTGGGCTTGTTGAATCAGATTCAATCGTTGAAAATAGATTCATCAATCTTCCGGAGCGCAGTTTACAAATCACTTCAAGATTTTAGCGTGGAAGTACCGCCGGAAGGTGTCGGTCGCGACAATCCGTTCGCGCCGTTTCCCGGATATATTGGCTCACAATCAGCCGTGACGAGCGGGAGATAAAGTCGTATAATTCAATAATATGAGCATTATCGACATTCTTCTCGATAAGAAATTAATATCGAAAGGGGATTTGAGCGACGTTAGCAAGCAAACATCCAGGGGTATTCCTTTGGATGACGTTCTTATGGCGCGAGGAGTGAAACCGGAAGATATACTCGTGGCGCGCGGTGAATTCATGAATATGCCGACCAGGATGATCAATGAATCCTCTATACCTTTCGATGTCTTGGACTATATTCCTGAAGAATCGGCCTTACATTATCAATTCGTCCCAATCGGCATGGCGGATGGCGTGCTCGAAGTCGGTATTGTCGATCCCGATAATATGGAAGCTCGCGACGCTCTGAGTTTTCTCACGTCCAAGAATAATATTCCATACAAAATATTTCTTATTACATCCGATGATTATAAGAAAGCGCTTGAAGCGTACAAAGGTATCACGGGGGAAGTATCGAAAGCGCTTTCGGAATTGGATTCTGAATTGTCCGAAGAAGCCGAAAAAGTGGAAAAACCGAAAAGAGGCGAAAAACCGCCGACCGGCGAAGGCGAAGCGCTCATTATTGAGGACGCTCCCGTCATCAAGATTGTGGCGACTATTGTTCGATACGCCGTTGAAGGTGAAGCGTCTGACGTGCATATAGAACATATGCGCGAAAAAGTTCGCGTTCGTTTTCGTGTCGATGGTATCTTGAATACAAGCCTAGTTTTGCCGGCGCAGGTGCATTCGGCCGTGGTCGCGCGCATCAAAGTTTTATCAAACATGCGTCTTGATGAGAAGAGAAAACCGCAGGACGGGCGTTTCTCGGCAAGAATAGACGGCAGGAAAATCGATTTTCGCGTCTCAACTTTTCCCGCGTATTACGGCGAAAAAGTCGTGATGCGTATTCTAGATCAGGCGAAAGGGATTCGTTCGCTCGACGATCTCGGTATGACAAGAATGAATCTAGCGCTTTTCCGCGAAGCCATGGCAAAGCCGTTCGGTTTGGTTCTCATCACTGGTCCGACGGGTTCCGGCAAATCAACGACACTTTACTCTGTTTTGAATGAAATAGACAAAGAAAGTTACAATGTTCTGTCTTTGGAAGACCCAGTTGAATATCAGGTCGAAGGCGTTAGTCAATCACAAGTTCGTCCCGAGATCGGCTATGATTTTAGCACCGGTTTGCGCACGACATTGCGCCAAGATCCCGATATTATCATGGTCGGTGAGATTCGCGACAAAGAGACGGCTCAGCTTGCCATTCAAGCCGCTTTGACCGGACATATGGTTTTCTCGACTTTGCACACCAATACCGCGGCGGGCGCGATACCTCGTCTCATTGACATGGGCGTTGACCCGTATTTGATAGCGCCGACCTTGATACTTTCGGTGGCGCAACGTCTCGTCAGTACTATCGTCGGTGGAGAGGAAATACCGGTTGAAGGAAGTATAAAGGCAATTATTGATCATCAATTCACCGATCTGCCGGAAAAATTCAAGAAGGAAATTCCTTTCGCGAATTCGGTTCTGAAGATCAAACCGACTCCTGAATGTCCGAAAGGCACGCGCGGACGCATGGCGGTTTTCGAAATGTTTGCCATGGACAAAGACATTGAACAAGTTATTTTGAAAAACGCCAATGAATCGGATATTTGGAAACTTCTGCGCTCCAAAGGCGCTCTCTCCATGAAGGAGGATGCGATCGTGAAAGCGTTCGAGAAAAAGATTTCATTCGAGGAGGTGAATAAATTATAGTTTTTGTCATTTGAATATGGGACAAGGAGAAACGATAAATAATACAAAGTGATGTATGATAAGATTCGTCCTATGAAGCTGTATTTCATCACGCCGATAATATTACAGAAATTAATTTGGTGGCCGACTCGGCTTCTCTTAGAATTCTTCGGTCGAATACGGATTCAAGGCCTGGAAAATTTACGGGAAATAAGAGGACCGATAATATTCGCCTGTAACCATTCAAGCGAAACTGACGTCTTTTTCATTCCGGCGACTTTGCCCTTTTTCTCAAGATTTTCGCCGATCTTTTTCGTTTCGCGAGAAAAATCCTTTTACAAAAATTCCGGCTGGAGACGAATGTTTTACGGCGGAATTTTCTTCAAGGCCTGGGCATCATACCCGGTATATGTCGGACTTCATGATTACGCGAAATCGCTCAAGAATCATATAGAAATCGTGAAGGACGGCGGTAGTGTCTGTATTTTTCCCGAAGGAAAGTGTAGTTCGGATGGGCAGATCAATGAAGCGCGTGGCGGCGTCGCGTATCTCTCGTACGCCACGCGCGCGGCTATTGTTCCGACGCGTTTCGGCGGCAATTTTAATCTGAATTTTTGGGATCTTTTTTTGCGTCGAAGACACCTTTCCATATCGTTCGGTAAGCCGCTTTACGCTATGAATGAAATGAATACTTCTTTGGTTGATGACGATTTCAAGATGTACGCGAATTTTGTCATGGAGAAAGTGAAGGGGTTGTGAAAATATAATCAGATATAATTTTCATGTCAATATAGTGTATGTTTGTCTTTGATGATAGACTTGTTGTATGTCACTAGTAACTATTCCAGAAGCATCAGAGTGGGCGTCCAGTTATCTCGAAAAAGAGGTTACGCCGACAAATATTTCCTATCTTGTTCAATATGGCAAGGTAAAAAAACACGGTGAGAATGGCTCCACTATGGTTGATTTGAATGATTTAAAGGGGTATTACAAGTCATGGCATGGAAAACGTGAGACAGATTGGAAAAAACAATTAGGTGATGATTTGAATTGGGCGCTTTCTTTTGACAATTTGAATGAAAAAGATACGACGAAGCATGTGCATAGACTGCACCCGTACAAAGGTAAATATATTCCTCAATTAGTGCAGTACTTTATTGATGAACATACTGACAATTTCAAAAAGCAAGTCTATTTCAAGCCGGGAGATATAATTCTTGATCCATTTCTTGGCTCTGGAACAACGATTATTCAGTCTATTGAAGACGGTATTCACTCAATAGGTATAGATGTATCTGAATTCAATTGTATGATTTCAGGATGTAAAGCTACTCATTATGACCAAGAGTACCTAAAAAAAGCGGTAAATAGATTACTTGTTGCATTAGAATCTTTTGAGCATGACAATAAAATCCATGAATTTGAACAGGAATTACTTATTGAACTTTCAAAATTTAATAATAAATTCTTTCCAGGTTCTGATTTTAGATATCAAATGAATCAAAATATTGTTAATGAAGACACTGTTGCATATAAAAAAGAAAGCGAGTTTCTTCCAATATATCAAAAACTTTTAAAGAAATATTCCGTAAAACTAAATCAAAATAAACTGGAGTCATTTCTTGATAGGTGGTTTATCGACAATGTTCGTAGCGAAATAGACCATATATTCAAAGCAGTAAAGGAGGAGAAAGATTTAAGAACAAGAAAACTATTAGCCTTGATCCTGAGTCGGACAATTCGTTCATGTCGTGCCACAACACATAGTGATCTGGCTACGCTCAAAGAACCTCAGCTTACGACTTATTATTGCTTCAAGCATAATAAAATATGTAAACCACTATTCTCAATAAAAGCAATGCTTAACCGCTATGTTTTCGATACATTACATAGAGTGAGGGAATTTGATGAATTACGTAAACCAGTATACCATTCAATTATTGCCAGTGATTCAAGAGTTGTAAATATCTTTGATAAAGTAGAAAAGAAGAATCTTGAATTTGCGAACCTACTAAAAAAGCAGAAAATTGCCGGGATATTTTGTTCGCCGCCGTATGTTGGCCAGATTGATTATCATGAACAACATGCGTATGCGTATGATTTACTGGGTTTTAAACGTAAAGATGATCTTGAGATTTGTACTGGACCCCTTTCTTAGTACACCAATCTTAACTTGTATTCTAAGCTTTTAACGCTTTTCTCGCAAATTGAACAGGTGACATTTTCAATGCTGAATGTATTCTTGTATTGTTGTATGTCCAG
>Ga0265595_1002724_pt1 | contig 11611 bp, 9 predicted proteins | sample saktaG_15_FD_190148 | JGI IMG/M metagenome (GOLD analysis project Ga0265595, IMG submission 190148) | Saline water microbial communities from Sakinaw Lake, British Columbia, Canada - sak_2013_06_06_50m | ecosystem: Environmental > Aquatic > Non-marine Saline and Alkaline > Saline ... | reverse complement strand
TCTATTTTATTGCCTTCCATCGTTCAAACCCCGCGATATCCTATATTCCCCATATGAATACTCTCATTAATTATACATGGTTTGATCTCTTTGATATATTAATATGGCTACATCATAGGGATGGGTGTGGCCGCGGTGAGACGATTGAAAGTCCTTGAGCAGGAAAACTGTAACCTAAAACAGCTGGCAGCAGACCTCTCGCTAGATAAACAGATACTTCAGGATATGCTAAAAAAGCACTGAAGCCTGTCCAGCTTCAAGAACTGGTTGATATATTGCAGGTTTTCTACAGAATTAGTAAACGGAGAGCGTGTCACGTTCTGAAATTTCAACGATCTTCGCGTTACTACCGAAGTGGGGCAAATGAGCAGGGAAATCGTAGAAAATAGATCCCTTTGTTGTATGAAGTCTGTCGGAAACGATTGTGAAAATCGTGGTAGAATATAGGGAAGAGTGAGTTTGCAGCACTAAGGGTGTAAAAGAATACGAGGGATTTGGGGTGGGCAATTTACAACACCTGATTTCAATATCTTGAGAGAATGCCGTTTTGGAGGTTAGTATTATAGAGTCCTTACCTTGTCCCTTGTCTTTTTGGGCAAAGAAAAACGTCAATCCTGAAACTCTCTATCCTCTCCTCTACCATATGATGGATGTTGCTGCGGTAACTTCAGAGATGTGGGAAACTTCACTTCATGCCGCAACAAGGCGCTTTTGCTGCGATCAGTTGAAAGCGACAGAGCAGCAATCTAAGTTTATTATTTCATTCTTTGCTGGTTTACACGATATTGGAAAACTGGTTCCCGCGTTCCAAAAACAAAGCGAAAGTACGCAACAGCAATTAAAGAGGGCTGGTTTTGATTTTCCAAATTCATACGTGCATCACGGTATTGCCACCGCCGCTATATTACCGATTCTGTTAAAAGATACGTGCGTTCCCGGTACTTGTCACCACATCGCCGTTACTATAGGAGGCCATCATGGCGTTTTCCCCCGCTCCAAAAACATCATAGAGGCACGTCGGAAGTTGGGTAACGAGTTATGGGCTAAAGCACGATCGGATATATTTATGCAATTCTCTAACGCCCTGGGATTTGACCATAGTGTATTACAAATTGATTCAGCTCATAATGTTTTTTTCATGCTCCTGGCTGGTCTAATATCGATTGCAGATTGGATAGGGTCTAACGAAACGTATTTTCCTTATACTAACAACTTGCAAGCACCTGAAAACCATCTTCAACAGGCCCGGAACCATGCTAAAGTAGCGCTGAAAGAATTAGGTTGGACCGGATGGAAACCGCCTCAATATGAAGCCCGCTTCGATAAATTATTCCCATCTATACAAATAATCCGTCCGCTGCAGGCAGAGATAATAAATATCGCAAATAAAATTAAGGATTCGCCCGGCCTGGTAATCATTGAAGCACCAATGGGCGAAGGCAAGACGGAAGCTGCAATGTATTTGGCCGACGCATGGCTGGCCAGCTTGGGTCAAAAGGGTTGCTATTTTGCATTGCCCACACAGGCCACCAGCAACCAGATGTTCGGTCGTGTAAAAGAATTCTTAAATCACCGCTATCACGATGAAAGTGTCAATATGATGCTTCTTCATGGACATGCGGCATTATCGGCAGAATTTGAGGATCTCAAGCAAAATTTTATAGCGCAGAACGTCGGAGAGACCTCAGATAGTGGATATGACACTGCCCCGGCAGGAGTCGTTGCTGGAGAATGGTTTACGTATCGTAAGCGTGGCCTACTATCCCCTTTCGGTGTGGGAACAATAGACCAGGCACTTCTTTCTATATTGCAAACAAAGCACGTCTTTGTAAGGCTTTTTGGGTTAGCTAACAAAACCGTAATTATCGATGAAGTACATGCCTACGATGCCTATATGTCTTCACTTCTGGAATATCTCTTGAAATGGTTAGCTGCTCTTGATTCCTCTGTAATTCTACTTTCAGCTACACTTCCGGAAAGCCGCCGCTGTTCCTTATTAGCGGCATACCAGGACGGTCTTAGTACAAAAGCCCGAATAGCCGCCGCTGTAAATTATCCACGTATCACGTGGATAACACAGAAATCATCCGGTTCTCAGCATATCGCAACGTCATCAGTGTCCGCGAGGAAAATACGTATTGACTGGGTTGAGGGCAATCTGCCAGAAAAAGACACCGCGTTTGATCTGGGGATAAAGTTACAGCAATCTCTGGCCTACGGGGGTTGTGCAGTAGTAATCTGCAATACAGTCGACCGGGCGCAAAAGGTTTACATGGCGTTAAAGAATTATTTCCCCGGTACAGCAGATGATGGATTTCCGGAACTTGATATCTTCCATGCACGCTATCTATTTGGAGAAAGGGACTCGAGAGAAAAACGTACTCTTCTTCGCTTTGGAAAAGCAGGATCTTCAATTAAGTCTGGCCGTAACGTCGAGAAACATGTTAAAAGACCATCTCGAACTGTGCTCATAGCTACCCAGGTGATTGAACAAAGCCTTGATCTTGATTTTGATCTAATGGTAACCGATATGGCTCCGATCGATTTGATCCTTCAAAGAACAGGCCGCCTTCAACGACATGCGCGATACCGCCCCACTTGTTTTCAGAATATTACCCCTACACTTTGGATTTGCCAACCTGGAGTAAAAGAAGATCACCTACCGGACTTCGGACGCGGCAATGAACAAGTATATGAACCCCATATATTACTCCGTTCTCTATTAGCTTTAAAAAACAAAGATTATTCAGACGGCATCCGAATACCGGATGATGTAGAAAAGCTAATAGAAGCAGTTTATGGTGACAACAGTTGCCCGGCGGATGCAGACAAAATGCTAAAAGACTATTGGACTCTTAGTTATGATAAGTTAATTACCAACAGACAAAGTCATGAGAGCAAGGCAGCAACTAATAGCATACTGCCGCCAAATTACGAAGACGATATTTTAGACGACTTTAACTGTCAGTTAGAAGAGGATAAACCAGACATTCATGAGACACTGCAAGCATTAACGAGGCTTAGTGATGGCACAGTAAATCTTCTCTGCTTATATGATGCAGTTGATGCACTATGCCTTGATTATCAATGCAACCGCCCGGTTAATACGCATTCATTCCCAAACTTAGAAATGACCAAAGAATTACTTAGCTGTTCTGTAGCTATTTCCCACAAAGGTGTAATGTGGTCGTTAAAGAAAAATGGCACGTTGATACCGGAATCCTGGCGGAACAACCCCCTGCTCAGGCATCATTATCTTCTATGTTTTAATCGTGATAGACGTTGCCTGGTTGGCGAATACAGCCTAAACCTTCGTGATGATATAGGTCTTGAGATAGTAAAGCTTTGAGATTACATTGGAGGTAGAATGTCCAGCTATAACCTTGTGACTGAGAAATGGATACCCTGCGTTCTACTTGACGGAAAGCCAACAAATATAGGACTTCATGAAATTTTAAGGGCGTCACATGAAATCAGGGAAATCTTTGACCCTTCTCCACTAATTACCAGTGCGATCCACAGGCTGCTACTGGTAATTTTGCACCGCAATTTTGGGCCTGCTAATCTCGGCGAATGGGAAAAATGCTGGAATAAAGGACTTTGGGATGAGGATATACTTAACGATTATTTCCGCAAATGGCACAGTCGTTTTGACCTGTTCGACAATAAATATCCGTTCTATCAATGCCATGAACTGAGCAAAGTTAAAAAACACCCCATCCAACACCTTGCAATGGAAGCATCATCTGGAAACAATGTGACTCTTTTTGACCATAGTAATGATGACAACCCTGCTGAATTTTCGCCAGCCAAGGCAGCCCGGTATCTTATAGCAACGCAGGCTTATTCCATTGGATTTGGCAGGAGTACCCCCTTTAATTTTAGAGATTCGCCACTTATCAGGGGGCTAAGTGTTATGGTACTCGGTAATACACTATTTGAAACCTTGGCCCTTAATTTCATCATTTACAACAAACAACGACCGTTTCAGCAAATGGGCAACGATTGCCCCGCGTGGGAATTAGATGAGCCGGTTGTACCTAATAAGGATGGCTCTCCAATAAAAGGTTACCTGGACTACTTAACCTGGCAAAGCCGCAGTGTACACCTTTTTCCCGAGGGTAACCCTTTGTCCGTACAATTTTGCCAGATTCAACAAAATTTAAGGTTGCCCGAACAAGAGTATTTTGACCCGTTTAAATGTTATAGAAAGAACGAAGAGCGTGGTTTCGTGCAATTAAACATTAACCCGAAAAAAGCTTTATGGCGTGACAGTCATTCATTGTTTCAGACTACCGACCATAGTTTCAAGAGGCCTGAACTAATTAATTTCCTGGCCAGAATACGGATAGATTGTCACGATATTAAAAGGAAAATTCAACCTGCATATTGGCTGGCGATCAATGGATTGGCGACAGAGAGTCGCAACCCCGCTAATGTCTTGTTGTGGCGGCAAGAACGCCTTCCTCTTCCACTCAAATATCTCGAAGATGAGGACTTGCTTGATGCCCTGAAAAATGCATTGGAGCTCGCAAACGATATTGCAAAATCACTTAACAATGCAACACTTTGTTTGGCAACGCAACTTATTGCACCGGATACTGATATTAAGAAAATTAATAAAGCTCAAAAAAATGTAATATCAGGTATTGCGAAAGGCTTTTCCCCAATGAGATCCTACTGGGCCACACTCGGTGTTAAATGTAATAATCTGCTACTACGCCTGCCAGATGACAAGGCCGTCAACAACAAACAGGTTATATACGGTGAAAAAGTCATACCCTGGTGGGTTATCGAAGCCCGCAATGCTGCGTACGATTCTTTTGAATTAGCCACTCAGAGTCTTGAACGCTCAGCTCGATCACTTAAAGCTGCAAGTCAGGCAGAGAGTCTACTAAGGTCTGATTTGAATCTTATTGTTAAGCCGTATTTGGATAATAAATCTGTACAAGGAGGTAACGTTGAATAGACCGATCGAGGGTGACCGTGCTTTTATCAAGCGTCTCGAAATACTCGTGACCAGTAAAGATCGTGGAGCCCTTGCGGCTTTAAGGTGTGGCCGCGGCAAGCCACCGGGGAGTGTCCGTGGAATGGATCAGTATGTGATACCTTTTCTGCCAGCTGAGATCAAGCAAAACAAGGAGGATATATACTACCTTGTGGCAGCGCTTTTTGCTTACTGGCATCAGGGACAGGAAGAAGCAATTTCCGGGGAGGGTAACATTGGAAGTTCCCTGCGTCTAATGGTAGAACAAGAAGCGCAAAAGGGTGTAGACGCCCGCGAAAATGCATCAAAACGGTTGGATAAACGTTTGACTGCGTTGCTTGACTCTCATAGCGATGACCTGCCCAACCACCTTGGTCAAATTGTAAGCCTGCTGAAATCAGCTGCGATACCAATCAATTGGTTGCAGCTATTACATGATTTGAAGGGTTGGGAATGGGAGAGCCGCGATGTGCAGCGAAACTGGGCTCGCGAATTCTGGGCAAGAAGGCAAAGAAGCATACAATCAGAAGAAACTGATACGAATGAGTCATCTACAATAATCGAAGTTTAAAAATTAAAAGGGGAGAAAACAAATGATAATTGAATTACACATCCTACAGAACTTCGCCCCGTCCTGTCTAAACCGTGACGACACCAATTCACCAAAGGAATGTCAATTTGGTGGTTACCGCCGTGCGCGTATATCCAGCCAGTGTATCAAAAGGTCAATCCGCGAGTCATTTAAAGAAAACCTCTTAATTCCTCAGGATACCTTGGCAAGCCGAACAAAAAAACTCATGGACATCCTGGTCACGCGATTGGAAGAAAAAGGTAAGCAAAGAGATAAGGCAATTATCGCGGCGGTCAATGCACTCAAATCGATGGGTTTTAGTATTAATGATAATGAAACCCAATATCTAATATTTATAGGTAATAAAGAGGCAGAAAAAATCGCAGATATAATACTTAAGCACTGGGACAAGTTCTTATCGATGGGTGAAACAGAAAAACAAAAGTCCAAGAAAAAGGAGTCCGCAGAAAGCCTGCCGGAAGCGATATCGAAAGAATTAAAGGATGCCATGGATGGAGGAAAGGCAGTAGATTTAGCACTTTTTGGCCGTATGATTGCAGATCTGAAAGAGAAGTGCATAGATGCTGCTTGCCAGGTAGCTCACGCTATCTCAACCAATAAAGTCGGCGTGGAGTTTGATTTTTATACGGCACTTGATGACCTGACAAAGAAAGCAGATGAATCTGGTGCTGCGATGATGGGTACGGTAGAGTTCAACTCAGCCTGCTATTACCGATATGCCAATATAAACCTTGATACACTCAAAAGCAATCTTGGTGGTGATTACGACTTAGCTAAAAAAAGTGTAGAAGCATTCATACGCGCTTCCGTAAAAGCTATACCAACTGGAAAGCAGAATTCTATGGCTGCACAAAGTCCGCCTTCGTTCATATTTGCTGTCGTACGTAACTCCGGCACCTGGTCACTTGCTAATGCTTTTATTAAACCAATTTATATAGGAAATGACGGTGACCTTATCAAGCAGTCTATTAATTCCCTGGTTGAATACTGGAACAAGCTAACGAAAGCATACGGTGAAAATGAAATCAAAGCGAAACCAGCAGTAACATTAGAGGATGTTAAATTGGATGGACTGAACAAGGCAAATAATCTCGACCTGCTTATACAAGAGGTTATGAATGCTGTTAGCTCATTGAGGAAATGATACGGAGGTTAAATATGGCTGTACTACTGTTACGCCTGGCGGGCCCCATGCAGTCATGGGGTACGCAGAGCCGTTTTACCCACAGGGATACCGATCTTGAACCGTCCAAATCGGGAGTTATTGGTCTGCTGTGTGGAGCACTGGGTAAACCCCGTGTGGAACATGCTGATAGCGCCCTACCGACTCTTCAACAATTAGCAGCTCTTCGGATGGGGATCCGTATCGATTGGCAGGGCACATTAGAACGTGATTATCACACAACTGGAGGTTTCCATAAAACAAAGGATGCCAGTTATGGGGTTTTCACCGCTGACGGCAAGGGTAAAAGAACGGTTACATCAGAAAGGTTTTACCTGGCAGACGCAGTATTTTTGATAGCCATTCAAGGGGACATGGAGCTGTTAGAAAAATTAGAGGTGGCACTGACTAAGCCTTTCTGGCAACTGTTCCTGGGGCGCAGATCCTTTGTACCGAGCCTACCGATACATCTCCCTGGGGGCCTTATGAAGGACGAGGTTGACATAGAAAAAGCCCTTGTAGTCTACCCCTATCTTTGCCCGACGAGAAAGAATGCACCTTCAACACTACGCCTTGAGATAGAGGTTGATTACGCCGATGCTGAAATAATGAAGCAAGACCAGCCAACATCCTATGCAGACCGACAATTTGCCCCACGGTATTTAAAAAGGGGGCAGGTACTCAGAGAAGAACTGCCAATAGCAAAGGAGGAGCAATGTTCCTTTCTAAATTGATTGTTAATTCGCGATCAGTAAATACGCGACAACTGTTGGCAAGTCCCTATCTGCTGCACAAGGCAATATGCCGTGCATTTCCTGATGCCGGCGAGGGAGGAACAGGACGAGTTTTATTCCGATTGGATGAGGAACCATACTCAGAAAACATATATCTCCTTGTACAATCAGAAAAAGAGCCCTGCTGGGAAAAGGCAGCGCTGCTTAATAAGCGTTTAGTGGGATCACCACAATATAAGAAAGTTGAATTACATGTTAAGGAAGGCCAAACACTTTATTTTCGCCTTAGAGCAAATCCTACGATCAAGCGTGAGGGGAAGAGACTCGGTATATTGCATGAAGATTCTCAAATTGCATGGCTAAGAAGGAAAGCCAAGGATTCAGGATTTTCGGTTAACTCTTGCACCGTGATTCCAGAAGGTATAGTGAAGGACAAGAAAGCGGAACTGTCTGCAAATTCTTTTAACATAAGTTTCATATCAGTTCGATTTGAAGGCGTTTTAAAAGTGGATGACGCTTCCATTTTCACAAATACGGTATCACAAGGAATAGGCTCTGGTAAAGCTATGGGCTTCGGTTTACTTTCGATAGCTCCATCTAAGGGGTAAGTCAATGCGTACGCTTTATGAATTGCCGCGTTTCCAAGACCGATGGAGCTATCTTTATCTTGAGATGGGGCGATTGGATGTCAGCGCCAACGGCCTGACATTTCACCAAGATAATGCCGCTACCGCTATACCCATAGACCAACTCAGCGTCATTATGCTGGGCCCGGGCTCAACAGTCACACATGCCGCCGTGAAGGCCTTATCCTATAACAACTGCCTGTTAGCCTGGACAGGGCAGGACGGTGTGAGGCTTTACGCGGCCAGTATAGGTGGCACATATAGCGCCCGCAGGCTCATAAGGCAGGCCAAATTGGCTTCAGATGAGACCAGCAGGCTGGAAGTTGCCTGGCGTATGTATAGATTCCGTTTTAAGGAATCGATACAGCCCGTCATTAGCATTGAAAGCATCAGGGGAATGGAAGGTATCCGTGTGCGTCGCTCCTATGCCGAATCGTCAGCCAAATATGGTATCGAATGGAAAAGTCGCCGTTATGACCAGACTGACTGGAGCAAGGCAGACCCGATCAACCGGGCACTTTCCGCTGCAAATGCCTGCCTGTACGGTATCTGTCACGCTGGTATACTATCAGCCGGATATTCATCGGCATTAGGATTCATTCATTCTGGCAAGATGTTAAGCTTTGTTTACGATATAGCCGATTTGTACAAAACCGAGATTACAATCCCATTAGCTTTTAAAATGGTTTCTCAAGATCCGCCTGAACTGGAAAGGGCCGTTCGCATGGAATGCCGTACGGCTTTTTATGAACACAAAATTATGGAAAGAATAATACCAGATATTGCGGAGGTTTTAGGTGTTAGTAATGATATTGGAGAAAGTGCCGATGAGCTTGAAGGGCGCATTGTCACGCTGGCTGCTGGAGCCTAAAACAGGGATTTTCCTTGGTAATCCCAGTGCCAGGATTAGAGATGAGCTCTGGAACCGGGCTATAAAAAAATCAGGGGAAACGGGTACAGTAATGCAGGTTTGGACAGATTATAACTCGCAAGGGTTCTCTTATCGTCAATCTGGAGAGAGGGGGCGTAAATTTATAGATTATGAAGGAATTGCCTTAATGCAATCACACAAAGCTATCGACACTAAAACAACTTAGTTAAATATAGAACCATTTTCGATCAGCTATAAATTTCCAGAGAGTTCCCCACGCACGTGGGGGTGAACCGCAAAAGAAGCATTGATTTTGTGCCTTGAATGGGAGTTCCCCACGCACGTGGGGGTGAACCGATTATATGAACGTGCCATTAATGAGATATCTCGAGTTCCCCACGCACGTGGGGGTGAACCGGAAGCGTTAAAACCTGCCGCTAAAGATGTTGCGAGTTCCCCACGCACGTGGGGGTGAACCGGGTGAAGTCATAAACATAGGCACAGGCCGGAGGAGTTCCCCACGCACGTGGGGGTGAACCGGTTCGTGCCCAAAGACAGCCTTCCAAGCTGGCGAGTTCCCCACGCACGTGGGGGTGAACCAGGACTATTGGATAAAAAGGAATTCGAAGTCACGAGTTCCCCACGCACGTGGGGGTGAACCGACTGGAGCGAAACTGGTCACCAAAATGGATGCGAGTTCCCCACGCACGTGGGGGTGAACCGAGTCCAGTGGAGGCCTCCGTAACATGCCATTCGAGTTCCCCACGCACGTGGGGGTGAACCGAACGCTCCGGGGGGATCTGCGAGGCCCCGAACGAGTTCCCCACGCACGTGGGGGTGAACCGTATTCAAACAGGACGCGGATCGAAACCTGATCGAGTTCCCCACGCACGTGGGGGTGAACCGGAAATGGACTCAGAAAACGTTGAAATGTGATCGAGTTCCCCACGCACGTGGGGGTGAACCGCAAAACAGTAGTGTTGAGGCTGAGAGTATTCCGAGTTCCCCACGCACGTGGGGGTGAACCGATTAATACTGTCATGTTGAATTAAATCCTAACGAGTTCCCCACGCACGTGGGGGTGAACCGGGATTTGGCGCGTGTCGGTAGTAAGTGCGGTTGAGTTCCCCACGCACGTGGGGGTGAACCGATACTCGGAGATACCAAGCTAATCGTAGATTAGAGTTCCCCACGCACGTGGGGGTGAACCAGGAAGCCCTGACGCCGCCGAAGCAGGTTCCACGAGTTCCCCACGCACGTGGGGGTGAACCGTGGCTTTGAGGGCGCCGGAATCCAAAAAAGGCGAGTTCCCCACGCACGTGGGGGTGAACCGTACAGCGAGGCACGTATTAAGGAAATCACTACGAGTTCCCCACGCACGTGGGGGTGAACCGAAATGAGTACAGCCGACGCTCAATGGGCTGTTGAGTTCCCCACGCACGTGGGGGTGAACCGGTCGTGATTAAATTCCCTATCTTTTCATCACTCGAGTTCCCCACGCACGTGGGGGTGAACCAGGCATACGCAAGGAGTGCGATCGGCTGTTTGAGAGTTCCCCACGCACGTGGGGGTGAACCGCTTCTTCCCATAATTTGGCCTTTAGTAAATCAGAGTTCCCCACGCACGTGGGGGTGAACCGAACGGCGCTGTAGTGTCGGCTATGTAAAAAGCGAGTTCCCCACGCACGTGGGGGTGAACCGGAAAAATGCTTTTTTGGGCTTTTCTCCCGTCCGAGTTCCCCACGCACGTGGGGGTGAACCGTTTTGGGCATAATCCACTTAATACAGGCATCCGAGTTCCCCACGCACGTGGGGGTGAACCGGACAAGTTGTTTTATCAGGAAGTCAAACCGACGAGTTCCCCACGCACGTGGGGGTGAACCGTCTGTGCTGAGTTAAAAATCGAATACGCTACAGAGTTCCCCACGCACGTGGGGGTGAACCGTAAATCCTATCACTGACAAGAGAAGTAATCCGAGTTCCCCACGCACGTGGGGGTGAACCGGGAGCACTGGCTGGAGACGATGAGTATGTGGCGAGTTCCCCACGCACGTGGGGGTGAACCGATAATCCGTTTTCAGTAACTACCAGCAAATACGAGTTCCCCACGCACGTGGGGGTGAACCGGCATCAGTAAGGCCACCAGGGCGAATTTACCCGAGTTCCCCACGCACGTGGGGGTGAACCGGTACAGAACATGGTATCAGCTAACGGGAACGCGAGTTCCCCACGCACGTGGGGGTGAACCGAATATCAAACCATCAGACAAGCGCAATTCGCGAGTTCCCCACGCACGTGGGGGTGAACCGTCTATCGTGTCCCGGATAAGGACATGGCCCGCGAGTTCCCCACGCACATGGGGGTGAACCGCGATCTCAATGCTTCGGTATCCCTAATAGTCAGTAGAAATCCAACTGCTACACCTGATAGACTTTAACTTGGGGTGAAAAATCTTTTCCACTTCAGTAATATGTCGCGGAATAACTCTATTTTCATTATTCCGGGGGTTTCGCACATCCCAACTTTACCATGACTGAAATCGTCGATTACTTAAAAAGCAACCTGACTGCCAGCTTCATCGGCAAGGAGCTGCATTACCTGGCGACCACATCTTCAACACAGGATATAGCAAGGGAGATG
>Ga0265595_1002715_pt1 | contig 11643 bp, 9 predicted proteins | sample saktaG_15_FD_190148 | JGI IMG/M metagenome (GOLD analysis project Ga0265595, IMG submission 190148) | Saline water microbial communities from Sakinaw Lake, British Columbia, Canada - sak_2013_06_06_50m | ecosystem: Environmental > Aquatic > Non-marine Saline and Alkaline > Saline ... | reverse complement strand
AAACAGGAATAATTCTACCAGTGTGGGTTAAACCATTTATAAATAATTTATTATTTATTTCTGGTATTTTTTCATAAACAGGATTAGAAAGAAAGAATCCATTCTGGTTGGAATTAACTTTTCCGGCTAGACAAACCCAATCATCTTTATTTAATGTCTTTGCAATATATGGTCGGCTAAACCAGACGACTTTTATGGCTCCTGTCTTATCCTGAACAATTGCTTGTGTTATAAACATTTTCTTTTTCCATGTTCGGGAAGTTTTTATGTCCAAAACTTTTCCTTGTAAGCAACAAGTTTCATTTGCTTTAACTTTGGAAATTGGACGAATATTAGAAAAATTTTCATATCTATGTGGGAAATGAAAAAGCAGGTCTTCAATAGTTTTGATTTTCATCTTTTTGAGTCGCTTCAAAAAAACTGGACCTACTCTTGGTATATTTTGAATGGGAGTGTCTAATTGCATAAATTTTGTGCTGTAATCATACACTTTGCTCGAACCTTTTTCGAACAGCAAACGGACTAATGCGCACGCCCCGCGTGCGTAGTGGCTCGAAACTAAATCGTACGCTCGTATCGTTCCGCCACTGCCTCGCTTCACTCGGCAACACCAAAGAAAAATGTCTCTTGCTTTCTTGATTTGACGGGGGTGAAATTTTTCTTGAAAGTGGAAAGGACATTTTTCTTTGGTGTTCTGCCCTCAAGGTCTCGGGCAGGTGGCGGAACAATGCGGACTCGGTTTTGCCAAAACTATTTTCTGGGGGAAAGGATTTGGCAAAACCTCGACTGATTTGGATTTCGCAAGCGGAGGATGAGGGGTCTGGGGAGGAATCCTCCGCTTGCTCCATCCGTTTTTTTGGCGAAATTCGGGGCGGGCATCCCTGTTACAGTATATCATATCATTGTGATATACTATACCCATGCGATATACTGTGGATAATGCAAAACGAATCAGCAAAACTTGGTTTGAACCTGAAAAGGATCAGAACCAAAAAAAGTATATCGCAGGGGGATATTGCACGAACGCTAGAAGTTAGTCGTGGTTTTATTAGTACCATTGAAAATGGGAAAACAAATCCAACACTTTCTACTATCACGAAATTAGCGAAAGCTCTCGGCGTTTCGACTGATGAACTTTTGAAATGAATTTATGAAAAAACGACATTCTCACAATCAAACTATAACTTGCTTGCTCGGAGATCCTGTAGAGCACAGTGTTTCCGATATTATGTTTCAATATTTTGCAAAATTGACGGGGGTTGAAAATTACAACCATCTTAAATTTAGGATTTTGAAAGACAATTTTAAAAATCTAAAACTTGCGATGCAGGCAATACCTACTCTCGGTATTGCAGGAGTAAATATAACTCTTCCGTATAAAGAAGATGCCATAAAATATCTAGATGTAGTTAATAAATCTGTACGACTGACGGGGGCTGTGAATACTGTCGTGAACAGAAAAGAAAAACTTGTCGGATATAACACCGATGGCCATGGGGCAATCAAAGCAATTGAGACAAAATTAAGACCAATTAAATCTTCTGATAAAATAGTTATATTTGGTGCTGGTGGTGCTACGCGAGCAATCATTGGAATTCTCCCTAGTGTTTCTGGTATCACTGTTTTGAGCAGAACAGTGGATTTAGATCGTACAAAAAAGCTCAAAAGAGATTTTGCACAACACCACATTAAGATAGAAACCAAATCTTCTACAGACAAAAACATCATTTTGGCGGTCAAGGAGGCAAATTTTGTTATCAATGCAACACCTGTCGGTATGTACCCCAAAGGCGACGATTCTCTTATTCATAAATATCATCTCAACATTATTGGTAAATCTGCAATCAAGAGAATATATTTTTTTGACGCGGTGTTTAATCCGTTTGAAACTGAATTCCTTAAACTAGCAAAACAATACGGCGCAAGAACTTGTCCTGGAATTTATATGATGATTTATCAAGGCATTAGGGCGTTCAAATTATGGACTGGCAAAAATGTACCGGAAGAAAAAGTCGAGGAAGTACGCAAACTTCTGCAAAAAATAATCAGCTCTAAGTATGAAAAATAAACTCAAAATTACAACAATTAACGATGAAATCAGCGACGATCTCAATGAAACGATTGAGTTTCTTAAACTGCATAAGATCAAATATGTTGAGATGCGAACTGTACATAAGAAAAACTTAGTTGATTACTCGTTGGACGAAGTAAGGGATATCCATAAGCTTTTGTCGTGCAATGATATATCAGTTTCTGCGCTTGCTTCCCCCCTATTCAAATGGTATCCAAACGACATAATACGAGAGTCACTAGAGAAAGTTGATACGTTCGGATTTAACCCACACTTAAGTTTAGCTGAGAAACAAAACTATATCACTAAAGCGATTGCCGTTGCTAAAATTCTTAAAACTCAAAATGTTAGGATATTCTCCTCTCTCAAGACCTCATCAACAAAATACTCTTTTGTCTCTGACCCTCTTTTTGAATTTGCTTTAAAAGAGGCACAAAAAGAGAGCGTGACATTGCTTTTGGAAAACGAGCCCCCTTGCTATATCAATCGAATGAGTGATATTAAACTTTTAGCAAAAAAGTTTGCTTCCAAAAATCTTAGAGTGTGGTTTGATGTATCAAACTTTTATAAAATCGGGGGACAAGTCTTATCGGGCGATTTGAAGGAATTAAAAAATAGTATCGGATATTTTCATTTGAAAGATTTTGATGAAAAAGGTAATTATGTTGCCATAGGTGAAGGCGTGATAAATTACAAGCGAATTATCTCTGACATCAGAGAAATATTTGGGAATACAGAAATCTTTTTGTCTTTAGAGACCCATGTTCGCTCTGATCCGAAAGGCGCGACAGAAAAATCATTGCAGATGTTAAACAATTTATTGTCAGAGAAAAGAATCGGATACGGGATTGTTGGTTGCGGTCAGGTATTCACAAAACACGGCTCCGCAGTTTCACGAAATAAATATAGTGAGCTTCGGTCGGTTTTTGATATTGATAAAAAGAAAGCAAAAAAAGTAGCGGTGCGGTTTGACTGTGAAATGAAACTAAATTTAGATACATTACTTAGTGATAGTGCAATCGATGTCATAAATATCCGTACCCCCAATGATACTCATGCGGATTTGGTTTTAAAAACACTGGAGAGCAATAAATATTGTCTCTGTGAAAAACCACTCTGTCTTACTGCCACAGAAGGTAAGAAGATACTCCGAAGCAAATTCTACAAAAATAATGTCACTGTAAATTTCCAAAATAGATTCAATCCGGCGGTGCAACAGTTGTTGAAGTATTTAGAAACGGGACAGTTAGGCAAAATTGTACTTTGTTCTGTTGACGTGCGATGGTGGAGAGATGATAAATATTTCGAAGACTGGCATGGTAATCCAAGACGAGTTGGCGGAATGTTATTCAATCAAGGTGCACACGCTATTGATTTGATACTCCAAATTTGTGGACCGGTAAAAAAGATCACAAAACTTACAAAATCTTTAAGAAAACACGTAAAAGTTGATGATATCTATCTTGCGTTGCTCCAATTTCAAACCGGAGCGGTTGGAAGGATTGAAGTAACGACTTATACGAAATTCCAAAACTGCGAAGCATCTCTTTTTGTTGTTGGCGAAAAAGGAAGTATAAAGTTGGGCGGCCATTCTTTTAATAAGTTGGAATTTAAAAGTTTGAAAAATGACGCTATCAACGGCCATGCTATCAACGATTCATTGACGGAAGTTGAAGATAGCCATTTCAAGTTGATTAAAACTCTCAATGCCTATCTGTTAAATGGCAAAAAAAGCAAACTTCTCGCTTCGGCTGAAGACGGCGTTAGTGTTACCGAATTTATTGAAAAATTATATCGTTAAACTTATTTTATGAATTTACACATCAAAGAAAATTCGATAAGCATCAATCAGCAACCGATAGAGATAGTTGAAAGAAAAGGGCTTGGCCATCCTGATACTATCGCAGATGGAATCGCTGAATCCATTTCCATTGAATACTCAAAATACTGTTTGGAAAACTTCGGAGCAGTTTTACATCACAACGTTGATAAAACTATAATATTAGGTGGCCAGTGTGATCTTGAGTACGGACGCGGGGCATTATTGAAACCATTTCGGGTATTATTTGGTGGCAGAATGAGCCGAAGTTTTGGTGATCAAGCGATTGATGGTGACGCAATACAGATAAACGCGACAAAAGATTATCTTCAAAAAATCCTACCAAGATTGAATGTTGCTAAGGATTTGGAATTTCATACGTTTACTTCTTCAAACTCCAGAATACCACATTGGTTTAGTCCGAGAACAACTGACGATCTTCCTGAACATAAAAATCCTCACGCCAACGACACAGCTACTGTGATAGGTTTTTGGCCGCTTTCTATAGTTGAACAAATTGTGCTCGCAAGCGAGAGATTTTTTTACGAATATGTCCCTCAGATTCATCCTCGTTTTGATTTTATTGGTGGGGACATAAAAGTTATGGCCTTACGCAAGGGACAAGATTTAGAGATTACTTTATGCGTCCCATTTCACGCAGACGAAGTGAATGACCAGAAAAAATATTTAGAGTACAAATTATCAATTAAAAGCGGGCTACACAAATTCCTTGAAGAAAAATTTGGTGAGTTGCTAAATATTTCACTTCGGATTAACACTCAAGATCAAAAAATTAAGAATGACAATGACGACGGACGCGGACGCTATCTCACCGTCATTGGTTCAGCGCTTGATTATGGCGAAGAAGGGATTAGTGGGAGAGGTAATCGATGCAGAGGACTTATATCTTCGATGAGACCATCAACCGTTGAATCGGTTTATGGAAAAAATCCTGTATACCATGTCGGTAAAGTATATTCCCTTATTGCCAATGTTATTGCCAAACAAATCGGAGAACATTTCGATTGTGAGACGACGGTAATAATAACTACTCGTAATGGAGACCCGCTCTATTTTCCATACAATGTAGTAATAGAAACATCGCGGACAGTCGATAAATCAGTTGTCCAAAAAATCATCTCCGATCAACTGGAGAAAAGGGATTGGACAACTCGCATTATCACCGAGAAAACATTTTTACCAGAAAACGAACTTCGCCATGAAAAATAACAAATCAAAATTTCAATGCGCCGTATATATGGGAGAAGAGGGTATTAACATCTATAGTGAAGATGGCCGTGTTTTAAACTTACTGAATGGCAATTTCGTACCTTTTATACCGGAGTGGCGTATAGAAAAACAAGAAGACACAAAACTACCCAATATAGAGTGCGTATTGGGCACTGATCATAGTATTCGATTTGAAGAACCAAACCACTTTTTTATCTCTGGACAATTTAACGACCTTGTTGAATCCAGTACCATTCCTTATCTTATTCACTACATTTTAGAATCGGAACGTGCCAAAAAAGGCAAGGCAACAATTCATGCGGCTGCCGTATCAAAAAATGGCAAAGGATTTCTAATACTTGGCAAACAAGGTTCAGGTAAAACATCAATAACTCTGGAGTTGTGCAGAAAGCACGGGTACTCCCTTATTGGGAACGATCTTGTTTTGGTTGGTATGCAGAACAACATCGGCTATTTATATGGTGGTACAAAAATATTCAGGATAAGATCGACTACGATTAAAGAATATAATAGTGATCTAAATCACTTCTTCAAATCTAGTGATAGCGATGAATGGACACGAGTTACGGTCATAGGGCCAGATAAAATCAATGTTCAGGTTGAAAGATCAGTTATCCCAATTCATGGAATTTATTATGTTCATCTTTATCCACAAAATTATAATTTCGTAGCAAGAGAAGTAGACAAATTATTTAGTAGAATATTTCTCTACCAAATTTTTTCCGAATATATCAGAGGCTCGGCAATTATTCCGCTTATTGGAAAAGATTTGAGGTTTAGCGATTATATACAATCGTTGGATACCAAGGGTAGTTTCCAAAAGCGGATCAAATTTATTAACTGGATAATTAACAATGATAACTACAAATATGTGGCCGGTGCCCTCGGAGATATTTGTAGTTTTATCAAAAAAAACACATGATTCCATATCAAACGTCAAAAGAAATAGAAAAGGCCATTGTATTTTTAGTTCAAGCCATTACTTCCTCCGGAAACAATCCTAAACCGGTTATTCTTCACAGTATTCTTGTCGGTCTAAGTCTTGCTAAGTTAAATTATCCCCTTTATATAATTCAAGCTGGGTTTTTACACGATACAGTTGAAGATTCAGACACTAATATCGATACTGTGAAAGAACAGTTCGGCGAGCAAATTGCTGCGCTCGTTTCCGCGTGCACCTATGATCATTCTATAAAGAATAAAGCGGAACAATATCAAAGCGCAATGAGTCGCGCTTCAAAATCCGGCAAAGATGCGCTTGTTGTTATGGCTGCCGACTTAATCCAAAACGAGCCTTATTACAATCAAGAAGATTTTACTCAATATCCATGGGATAAGATCGCCTATTTTATTGAATTTACTGAGCCAATCCTAAAAGACGAACCTATTTGGACTGGCTTGAAAACGGTCAAACAAAAAATCTATGCCGCGAGTTCAAAATAAAAAATTAGATATCATTGTTGGTATACCCACATACAACGAAGCCGATTCTATTTCTAATACGGTGCAAAAAATCGACAAAGGCTTGTCTAAATATTTTCCTGAATACAGGGCGCTTATTGTTAATGTTGATAGTCGAAGCTCTGACGGAACCAGTCGTGTTTTTAACAACATCAAAACCAAGACGGATAAGACGTCATTTTCAGTTAAAAAACAACCTCGTGGCAAAGGCGCAAACATCTTTTCTTTGTTAAAGTTAGGTAAAAAATTTGATGCAAAATATATTGCAACGATAGATGCTGACATTACAACAATCACGGAAGAATGGCCTAAATTATTACTAAATCCTTTAATTAAAGAGAATGTAGATTTTGTCACACCAATTTATACTCGCAACCGATACGAAGGAAACACAACCAACCATTTCTGTTTTCCTTTGTTGTACGCGTGGTTTGGACGGAAAATCAACCAACCGATAGGTGGCGATTTTGCTATGAGCGATCGCTTTGCAAGATATATTTTAGAACAACAAAAACCGAAAAAAGCTTTTCTCTACGGCGTTGACATCTTCCTTTCCACTCATGCAATGGGAGGAAATTTTGAAACGAGAGAAGTTTATTTGGGTAGAAAAATTCACAAACCAAGTTTTTCAAAGATCATTCCAATGTTTCAGCAAGTGGCTACGACGATGTTGTTTGTTCTGCCAAAATATAAAAAATGGATATCCAACTCAAATGTCGAGACGAAAGTTGGACGAAGGACTGATGACTTTATTCGAAAACCGGAAGCTACTAGAATTGCGTTTTTGAAAAAACACGCTTTCCAGAATTTACAAAAAATACCGGAGAAAAACATTCAAGAGTATTTAGGATTGAGTTCTCAAAGAATAACAGAAATAAAGAAGGCAAAATCGTTGATTTATGAAAAAGATTGGGTAGATATATTATCTGAAGTATCAAAGTATATTTCCAATCACGCAATAAGCGACAAGAGAGCTACTTATATCGCTTTAACTATTGCCCCTTTTTTCTTTTTGCGAGTGCTCGCATACTTCAATGATTTAGAGAAAACGAAAGACCAGAATAACATTGACGAACTCATTTTGGGACAAGCAGATAAATTACGGAATATTTTTGCCTCTCAAAGTAGTGCTATTGACTTAGGGGAGAAAAAGATTTATCCTTACAGTCAGTACAGTTCATTCCAAACCAAAAAGAAAGGAGATAGAAAGCTCATGAATTCACACTACTCTGTAACGCTGAGTGCGATTCCCGGAATTCCCTTGATCAAAGATGGCGACGACTTGCCCGCCATTATCCTCAAATGTGCCGGCGAAGATGGTCTTCATTTCGAGGACGGTGATGTGCTTGTTGTCACTTCCAAGATCGTATCAAAGGCGGAGGGTCGCATCGTGCCTTTGGCCTCTGTTCAACCGTCGGAGAAAGCTCTTGAAATTGCCAACAAAAGCGGCAAAGATGCTCGCGTTGTCGAGTTGATGATGCAGGAGTCGCAGATTCTGAACGTAGAGCACGGGGTAGTTGAAACGCTTCACCGGCTTGGATTCGTCTGCACGAGTGGCGGAGTCGATCGAGCCAATACCGCAAAACCGGAAGAAGAGAAGGTGAGTTTGTTGCCGATCAATCCCGACGAAAGCGCCCAGAGAATCAGCGATGCAATCGCTCACTCAACGGGTAAGCGAGTTGGTGTTGTCATCAACGACTCTCTCGGAATCAGGTATCGGGCTGGATCGGTCGGTCTCGCGATTGGTGTGGCCGCAATGCCAGCCATCCTCAAGGGATCTCCTGACGAAGTGGATCTCTACGGCAAGAAGCGAAATGTCAACATTTCCTTCGCCGACGAGATAGCCGCTACAGGTTCTCTTCTCATGGGACAAAGCAGGGCGGGACTGCCGGTAATTCTCATTCGTGGACTTCGGTATCCGAACGAGCAAGGCAAGCTGGCAGATCTCATCGTCACGGATCAGTTGAAAAACGATCTGGCAAAATGAAAAGGGGCACCTAACAATTTCTGTTGGGTGCCCCATTTTTATTTTCCTCCGTGGTTCACGAGCCATTGTCGAGCTCTTGCAACAATTTTTTCAATGTCGTAAGAACCTGACGCCGGACGTGGTACGGTCCGCCACTTGTTAGCGTGCTCATCCAGAGCGAACCTGGGAAAGCCGAAGAAAACCTCCTCAATCGGTAACTCTCCAGGATTCTTGTCGAAGAAATAGAGAGTATTTTTCATATACATCACTATCTCTTCGTGCGTCCCAACCCGAAAGACATTACCAACGGCATCCGGTGTTTCCAGATGATACGTGGTGATGTCATCGAGATAGATTGGTGTATAACCATACTTCGTACAGAGCCGATGATTAAACTCCCAATCTTCCGGACCCCAGCCGACGAAATTCTCGTCGAACCGAACCTCTGGAGACCACCCCACACTCACGTTACCGCTAAAGCATGCACGCCACGGATGCGGAGAAGTAAACCATTGCTTGCGCCTTTGTCTCTCGACTTCTTCGCGCTGTCTGCTTTTCTCGTCCACGAGGAAACCATCTTCAAGGTATTTGATTACCTCTTCAATCGATTCTCTCGGCAAGTGTTTGATGCTCGAAAATTCGCCACGCCACTTTCGATTACCCGCAATCATCATCTTTGACGAAGTGTGTGCTTCGACGTGTTTCCGTAACGTGTCCAATGCTGGCACCAAATCTCCATCAAGAAAAAGCAGTATCTTCCCCGATGAGATGGCGATGCCATTATTACGCGCCGTCGCCGCTCGAAAGTGGTGGTGTGGTTGCCACACATACCTTGACGATATTGTGCTTTTTCCACACTCCTCTTGGAAAGTGTGCAAGAGTTCCATTGACGAACCATCGTCTGTGACGATGATTTCGTAACTTCCCGAGAAGTCTTGCGCCAACAATGATTGCAATACGAGCCTGAAAGACTCTGGTTGATTGTAGACAACGACAATCACGCTCAGATCAACGGTTCTACTGTTCATCAGATACCTCCTTTCTGTTTTTGAGTTGGAAATGTACTTTGGGAAAAATCCCTCAATCTGTTAGAAAAGATAACATAAATAGCCTTATAAGTAAAGGGTTGGTAATGGGGAGCCCCGCTCGCATCCCCCTTCTCATTACCGTGCGCTTGCGCGCGGGGGAATTTTCCGACCAAGTTATGAATTGTGCCCTCGAGAGGAATCGAACCTCTGTCACAGGCTCCGCAAGCCCGTATTTTATCCGTTAAACTACGAGGGCATTGGATTTAAAATATCACAAAAACAACGATTTTTCAATTTGATTTATCAATATTTTGATGTTAATATAACAAATATCGGAGAGGTGGCTGAGCGGCCTAAAGCGGCACACTGCTAATGTGTTGAGGTTTTCCTCGCGTGGGTTCGAATCCCACCCTCTCCGCCAAGTTTTAAAATAAGAATATTGTTTTTATTATTTATTATGTTAAAATGGAATAATGGCTAAGTCGTTAAATTCTAAATACTTAAAAAGAGTTGTTTTCCCTTCTGGAGAGCAACATAATTTTTTATTGAAAGCGATTAACAAATTAGATATTTCATGGTTTTCTTTCGCAGATAAAATTAGCGTTCATAAAAGAACTCTTAACGATTGGAGAAGAGAACAATATTCACTGCCCATTGATATATTTTATAAAATATGTAAAATTGCTGAATTAAAGAAACCTAAGAATACAAAAATTAAAGACCCTTTTTGGTATATCAATAAAGGTGCTAAACTTGGAGGAGTAGCTTGTATTAAAAAACATGGTTGTGTTGGAGGAGACCCTGAATATAGAAAAAAGAAATGGCGTGCATGGTGGGAAGAGAAAGGAAAATTTATAGATAACCCTATATTTAAAAGAAAACCTATTAAAAAACCAAGGTTTTCAAATAGATTAGCAGAATTTAGCGGGATTATGATAGGAGATGGAAGTATTACAAGAAGACAGATTATGATCACAGTTAATAGTAAAGATGATAAGCAATACAGTTCTTTTATAAAAAATTTAATTCAAAAAACTTTTGATGTTCCTATTCCAATTTGTTATTATAAAAACAAATCAGCAATGAAATTAGTAGTTTCTAGAAGTAACCTTGTAGATTTTTGTAATAAAAAATTAGGATTAAGAATTGGCCATAAACTAAGACAGGGGCTAGATATACCAGATTGGATAAAAGCTAACAGCAGCTTTAGAAAGGCTTGTCTTAGAGGTCTTGTAGATACGGATGGTTGTATATTTAACGAATGTCATAAAATTAAAGATAAAAAATATTGCTATCCTAGGTTGGTGTTTACAAGCTATTCTAGGCAACTTTGTCTTTCTGTAATGAAGATATTAAAAGAATTGAATTTTACTCCTAAGTTGCGTGTTGACAGGAATGTACAATTAGAAAAAAGGGAAGATATTATAAGATATTTTCAATTGATAGGTACTAGTAATCCTAAACATAAAATGAGATTCAAGTCTTATTTGGAGGGTTGGCTGAGCGGCTCAAAGCGCTGGTTTTGAAAACCAGTGGGAGAAATCCCTCGCAGGTTCGAATCCTGCACCCTCCGCCAATTATTCAATTAATTCTTCACGAGCGATGGTAATACCAAAAACATTTCTGGCCCCAGCGTTTTTTAGAACTCGAGCGCATTCTTCCATTGTTGCTCCAGTGGTAAAAACATCATCCACTAAAAATATTCTTTTGCCCTGAATTTCATGGGCATTTTTTATTTCAAAGACATTTTTAACATTTTCTATTCTTTCATTTTTGGAAAGTTTAAATTGAGATTGTGTCTTTTTAGTTTTTATAAGGTTATTTATTAAAACAGGGATTTTCAGAGAAATAGAAAGTTGTTTGGCAATTTCTTCTGATTGGTTATATCCCCGCCACCTTTTTTTGAAAGAGGAAATAGGAACTGGAACTAAAAAAGAGTTATTTATATTTTCTAATATTGTTTTATTCTCTATTAAAAGAAAATGTGATATTATTAAATAACAAAAATAAGGAGTTAGCTCTCTTAAAAATGGAGGATATTTAAATT
>Ga0265595_1002713_pt1 | contig 11653 bp, 14 predicted proteins | sample saktaG_15_FD_190148 | JGI IMG/M metagenome (GOLD analysis project Ga0265595, IMG submission 190148) | Saline water microbial communities from Sakinaw Lake, British Columbia, Canada - sak_2013_06_06_50m | ecosystem: Environmental > Aquatic > Non-marine Saline and Alkaline > Saline ... | reverse complement strand
TCTCTTTTTTAAAATTGAACATATACGGCGAGGGGAGGATTCGAACCTCCGATACTTTTGCAAGCATAGCGGTTTTCGAAACCGCCCCAATAAGCCTCTCTGGCACCTCGCCAGATTCTGTGGACCCGCGGGGAATCGAACCCCGGACTCAACTATGCCATAGTCGCGTGTTACCGCTATACCACGGGCCCTTCTTTGTGCCCCCAATAGGAATCGAACCTATATCCCCACGTTAGGAGTGTGGTGCTCTATCCATTGAGCTACAGGGGCTCAAAGGACAATTTTCAATTATTAAGGTTAGCACAATTTTTCATTGTTGACAATTTCTTTATATGATAGAATGTTAGAATATGATAGAAAAATCACCGATTATTGAAATCGCAAAAAGGGTCTGCCCAGCAGTCATCACTATCGTCATATCCCGCGACCTTCCTAAAATAGAGGGATTTTATTTTTTCCCGTACGGAGAGCAGGAATTTCTCGTGCCTAAAATGCAAAAAGGCAGAAAGGAAAAAACGAAAATCGGAGGAGGATCCGGTTTTATCGTCTCTCAAGACGGCTATGTTATTACCAGCAACCATGTTGTCGGCGAAAAAGATGCTGATTACACCGTAATTTATGAACCAAAAAAAACTTACCCGGCTAAAGTAATTTCCAGAGATCCGATTAACGACATTGCTGTTTTAAAAATCCAGGGAAAGAACTTCCCATGTCTTGAATTGGCTGATTCAGATAAAGTTGAATTAGGAGAAACAGTTATCGCTGTAGGCAACGCTCTTGGCGAGTTCCACGACACTGTCAGCACCGGAGTGGTTTCCGGCTTATCCCGCTACATTGCTGCATTCTCTGGCTTATCAAAACAAGCGGAAATGCTGAGAGGATTGATCCAAACAGATGCAGCCATTAATCCTGGCAATTCTGGAGGACCATTGGTTAATATTGAAGGAAAAGTAATCGGTGTTAATACAGCCACAGTTATGGGCGCTCAGAATATCGGCTTTGCCATTCCAATTAATTACGCAAAAAGAGATTTGGAAGAAGTTAAAAAATACGGAAGAATAAAAAGGCCATTTTTAGGAGTAAAATACATTATTCTCAACAAGGAAATATCAGAGAAAAACAAATTGCCTGTTGATTACGGAGCCCTGATAACCAGGGAAACCCTGGGAGAATCAGCTATAGTACCAGGAGGCGCAGCTGATAAAGCAGGTTTAAGAGAATTTGATATAATTCTAGAGTGCCAGAAAGAGAAAATTACCGAAGAAAACCCGCTTTCATGTATTCTACAAAAATACCAAATTAGCCAAGAGGTTTCTTTAAAAGTCTTGAGAAACAAAAAAGAAATAACTGTAAAAGCAAAATTGGGAGAGAAAAGATAGTATTTATTTAAAAACAAAAAAATCCTGCTAAAATGCAGGAGTTTTTAATTATTATATTTAAAAAAACTACCATTCTAATAAGAATTCATGACATGTGTCGCCTTGATGAACGCATTTTAATTCTCGGCAAATGACTTTATTCCCTATTATCATTTGCACTAACGTTGAAAATATCCCTTCCATAACTCGGCATTGAATTGGATGAAAATAGTAGTTTTCTATTCTTAGAATTATCTTTTTTTGTTTTTTATCTAGTTCTATTACTTTTGCGTCTCCTGTCGTAAAGAATTTTCTCCACATTCTCGGAATTTCCTTTGCTGCCTTATCAAGAGAAACCAAATACTTCATAAGAATTTTAAGAATTATTGAAACTTTGGCCCTAAACTCTCCCATGCTTTGGAATTTATCGTCACCATACTGAAAGAGTCTTTTGAGGACTACAAAAGTAATGGCGAGCAACTTTGAAGAATAATAATCTGTTGCCTTTATTTTTTGGTAATTTATTGGAAAACCAAGCGCTTCCATTGTTTCTTCTAATTTTCTTAAACCTTCCTTACCTTCTTCTTTCAAAACAAACTCACCAGTATTTTTAATGCTATTTCCGGTTGTTTCACCCTTAATTTGCTCTAATTCCAATAATTCTTCTTTTGAAATTATCTGCTCCATATAATTAAACTACCATTTCAATAAATATTCATGATACTTATCTCCTCGGAAAACACATTTTGTTTCCTCACACGTCGGCTCAGCCCCCAATACCATCTTAAGAACGCTAGGGAAGTAACCTCTAAGGGTTTGGTGACATTGAATCGGATGGCAAGGGAAATTTTCAAGCCTTAAAATCATGTGTCTTTTTCCTTTATCGAGTTCTGCCACCTTTAGCTCTCCTACTGTGTAAGACTTCTTCCACATGTCGGGAACCTTTTTAGCCAGCATATCAATTGAGAAAAAATATTTTAAGAATATTTTAATCATTAAGGAGATTTTAGGCTGAAAACTTCCCAATTCATAAAATGTTTTTTCGTCGTAATTTAGAAATTTCTGCATGGCAGCTATAGAAAGAGCCTGGAACCCTAAAGGATAAAAATCCATTGTTGCTAATTCTCGATACTTTATCGGATAACCGACTTCTGCTAGAGCGTTCTCCACTTTCTTTAATCCTTCTTCACCGTCTTTTTTTACAATAAAATCTGCGTAGTTTTTAAGCGAAACTCCCCTTACTTCTCCCTTGAAAATCATAAATTCATCGGCTATTTCTTTTGAAAATATTTGTTCCATATTATCTTATCCTACCAGAAACCGCCTTCTTGAGAAAGCGGTTTCTGGTTTTTCGAAAGGTGGTCTAGGGGACGATGTTAGAACCTGTTTTAACTATTGTTGAATTCAAGCGCTTGACAATATCCTTTAATATTGCTAGCCTTAAAATAGAATCACTACGAAAAAGCACTTCTTTGGGTTCCGTCCCTAAGCGGTGCTTTTTCATTTATACTCCAATATACTCTAATCTTTTCTTAAGATTATCCATAAACCAAATCTTCTCTCTAGCGGCTTTTTGTAAAAGTACGGAACAATTCTCTTTATTGGGACTTAAGACTATTTCTAACTTTTCATTTTTATAGAGATATTCAACCAACGAATAAAAATCACCATCACTCGTGACAATAATTGCTTTAGAATATTCGTTATAATCAATCATTGATTGTAAAACCAAGTCTGCGTCCACATTACCCTTTGGCCCTCCTTTATCGTCTTTTATTACTGGTTTAAAAATAAGTAGATATCCGTATTTTTGTAAGGAACTATATAAATTTTTATTCTCTGGTAAATAACCAATAAAAAGATATGCCGTTTTCACGGAATATTTTTCTTTTAAATAAATCCTCAACTTTCTAAAGTCTAATTTCCAACCCGACTCTTGGACGCCCAAGTTTACATTCTGGCTATCAATAAAAGCATAATTATTTAATTCTTTTTGCATATATATTTTACTCTACCAAAAAACCGCCCGATTAGCGATTAATTGGCTCCTCTAACGGGGGAAATGAAAGGTGGTCTAGGGGACGATGTTAGAACCTGTTTTAGTCTAGAAACTTAAAAGTAGAAAGTATTTGGTCGAAAACAGATAAATAATTTTCTTCGTCTGTCTGAAACCATATTTTAGAAATTTTCTCTTTATCAAAAAAAACATTAGCTTCCCATCTAGTAGCACCCGTTGATTCTATATGAATTACTTTATAAGTAATTTTGATGGCTGGGAAATTATCTAATAATATCTCTTCTTCTTTAAAATTTACTACATTATCCGATTCATAAAAAATCCATTTTTTTAAATCAGAAATCGCCGTCTTTGAGTCACCAAGGTTTCCAATTATTACAATAGCCTTTCCTTCTTTTTCACCTAAAAGTGGTGTTTGTGATTCCCAATCTTGCGGATACTTTATTTCAAGTCCATAATACTCATCTTTATAAACCTTCCAATTGGCGGTTTCGTCTTCTGCGTCGGGACATGGTGCAAATTCGCAGTTAGGACCAGTGCGACCAACATAAGAACCATCGGGACAAAGTTTCGCCTCCATGGTACAAGCAACATTATCTGTTTCTTCTTTAATAAATTTAAAAGTAGAAAGTATTTGGTTAAAAAGTTCACGATATTGATTGTCTAGAAAGTCAATTTTGTAAAACACTTCACCACTTTGAATAACTACACTAACTATCACTGAACCTTCTAACACCCCTGGCAAGTCTATGGTCTGTAGAGTTGTATATTCTGTTGTTGCCCGATTATCGACAAAAATAATATCTTCTTTGATAAGTTGACTATATTCATCCGATTTAATTTCTGGTCTTTCAACATCTTTATTTATAGTCATTCCCAAAGTAATACTCCCCCCAGTAGCCCATTCTATTTCATTTAATCCTTTGATTATAGATTCGGGAGCGATAAGTAAAGATTCCTTAGAGTTAGGTGACTGACCAACACTCCAATCTAATGGATACTTAAATTCAATTCCATATTCTTCATCCCTGTAGGTTTGCCAATCAGCAGTTTCGTCTTGATCAGAGGTTGATGTAGGCGTTGATGGAGGGTTTAATACATTAGTGAGTTCTATCCCAGAATTTTGATTCCCAAGAAAGTAGAATATGGTTAAAAGTCCTACAACAAATGTAACAATTAATATAATTAAAATACTAGAGAAAGCTTTGTTTTTCATAATATTTTTAATTGATAATTATTATCCTATCCTACCAGAAACCGCCTTCTTGAGAAAGCGGTTTCTGGTTTTAGACAGGTGAGCGAGGAGATTCGAACTCCCCCTAAGAGTTCCACAGACTCTTGTGCTAGACCACTACACTACGCCCACCATGGTGCCCTCGGCAGGAATCGAACCTGCATATCCAGCTTAGAAGGCTAGTGTTCTATCCATTGAACTACGAGGGCAAGTTTTTAACGTATATATTCTACCTGAAATCAGCCTTTAGTCAATCTGAAAAGGATCAGAATATATTTTAGAACCAGCTAAATTGAAACTTTCTTCCCTTTTTTGCCACTCCTCCAGAGCCTTCTGCTGTCTATCAGTATCGAATTTCAACGGCTTTTCTCCACTTAATTCATCGCCAACGCCGAGAGAATAGCCAGATTGATAGTAATAAAAGATAAAGCCTCCCACAAAAGCAATAATCAGAAACAACATTATGAAAAACAGGAAACTGCGTTTGGCCAAACTTTTTGGCAATTTTCTCAATACTTCTTTTAATTTCGTTGATTTAAACTTAAACATTTTATTTGACAAATACTTTTATGGCAAAGCTGGCCTTGATATTGGTTAATCCTCCTTCTTCTTGAGCGCCTACTCTGCTGATGTTCATATTCTGCACGTCAATAAGATAAGGGCTGTTTTCCAACTTTTCCAACAGTTTTAAGAAGTTAAAGAAATAACCGCTGGAAACCAGTTGGAAAGTGGAATAGGGCCATACGTCTTTTTCTGTATTCTTTTCGAAACTAGGCAAGATTTCTGTATTAATCTGGCATTCTTGGGAAACGTCTTCTAAAAAATTGATGAATTCCAAAGGAACTTCCGAATCAATAAATAACTTGCCAACCTCTTCCATGAATTGTTGCGATGATTTCATCGAAGACTCGTTTTCCTTTAGGCTTACGCTTTCTATTTCCAAAAGCGCCATTTTTTGTTTTTGTACGACTACTTCTTTGGAATTGTTTCCGATTGCCTGAAAAAGAGGAATAATGGCAAAAACAATTATTGAAATAATCAAAAGTGAAAAAAATATTAAAGTGATATTAATTCTTTTAGTTATTGTCATTTATTTTGAAAGTTACCGTGAAATTAATATCAATTGACTTTAACCAAGTGGCTGGCGGAAAAGAAACCTCATTGAAACTCTCTTCTTTCTCAAGGTTTTCTTTAAAAACAAGCAGCATTCCACTGGTCGGGGAAAATCCCTTGAGCTCGCATTGCATTATTTTATCTTTGTCGCTCCCCAAAGTAATGGCTAAATTTGTCAGGTAAATGCCTTCTGGAATTGTCTGTAAAATTTCCTCAATGGTTTCGGTCGGAGTAAGCTGATTCTGATAGAAATTATCCAGCTGAAGAACAACTTTATTAAATCCGATTATCTCTGTTTTTAAATCCAACATTTGGGAGGATTCGAATTCTTTTGCCTTTTGTTCGTACAAAATCTTTTCCAGACTAACGTCTCCGGCAATAGAAATGTTTATTGCATAAAGAATAAGAATAAAGCAAACGAGAACTTCCAAAACACTAATAGCCAAAATCATCAGTATCTTCCAGTTTTCTTCCTGATTTATTTCTTGTTTTTTGGAAAACGGTAAAAGATTAATCATTTTCTTTAATTCCTCTTAATGCTAATCCCAGAACAGTGGTATAGCTCAACGATTCTTCTTTTTCATAAATCAAAGCCTTCTCCTTGGGTTGGCTGGCCGGAGGAAGAATATTCACCCAAGGATTTCCTATTTTCACCGCAATTTTTAGCTGTGAAGAAAGGAAATCAGTCAATCCTTTCAGTTTGGCTCCGCCGCCGCAAACCAAAATAACTTCTTCTTTTGTGCCGTTCGGCGGCAAGTGTTCATGCTGGGGCCGAGCCCGGTAATAATCAAAATATTTTTTAATTTGTTCTATTAAATCGGTCAAGGGCGGGATCAAAGCGTTAAAGACTTCTTCTCCTGTTTTGTCTACCTTGCTTTCCAAGCCGTATTGCTTTTTCAGGTTTTCAGCCTTAACTAAATCAATTTGCATGGAACGGGCTACAGCTTCAGTAAGCTCTTGTGAAGAGACAGGTAGAAAAAACGTAAACTTTACAGAATTACCGGAAAATATGATAAGGTTTGTCTTACTCAAACCGAAATCAAGCATAAAAACAGGATGGGTAGAAACCTCTTTTTCTATTAAAGCGCGAGTAATAGCCAGAGATTCTAGCTCTAAAGCAACTGGCCTGATATTGGCTTTTTTAAGGCAGCTGACGTAGGAATCGATTATCTTCCGTGGGAAGCCCACAATTAAGACATCAAGATGGTCCAAGTGATCGTATAAAGGAGTAATAGCCTGGTAATCAAAATAAACTTCTTCCATGGACAAAGGTATGTGATTTTCAGCTTCAAGAACTATCGCTGATTTTAAATCTTCTCCTGAAAGCTTGGGCATTTGGATTATCCTCAAAAAAGATTTCTCTTCCGGCAGAGAAATTACAGCGTCTCTTGTCTGCAGTTTTTCACCTTGGACGTTTCTTACTGACTTTTTAATTATTTCTGCCAATTTATCTTCGTCTCTAATTTCTCCCTTTCTGACTATACCGGTTTCCAAGGGCACTTCTTTGAATGAAGATACACTAAAAAACTGGCCATGTTTCTTAAGCTTTGCAATTTTCAAAGAAAAATCAGAAATATCGAGCCCAAAAGCTTTTTGCTTTAAATTAAGAAAATTAAACATTATATTGATATTTTATTATATTTCCTCCCAGCCGACAATTCTGAAGTCAGAACCGGTATAGGGAACAAAGAGAGGCGGACTGTAAATTACATTTAAGTCAACTTTGTGTTCGTAAATTTTGAAGCCTGATATTATTGATCCCCCGGAAGCCCAATTAATCCTGATTCTATTGCTGCTGACTATTGAACCAGTTATCTTCAGCTTATTCTTAAGATTTGAAGGATAATGGTTTATGCCAAAGCGCCCTTTTTGGGCAACGAAAATGCCGAACATATCCATTTGACTTGGAGCATTAGGAGCGATTAAAATATTTTTTTCGGTGATTAACGCTAGCCCGCAAGAGCCGCTCTGATTATCGTAATAAATATCGCCTGGCAAAATAATGCTTGTATCTTTACTCGGACTAATCAGGTCTGCTGAAGCAATTGTTACTTTTCCGTTTATCTCCCCGTTTACCCAAAGATTATCCTCAACAAAGATAAGCCCACAATCAGGGTCTGTGAAAATCGTACCGCCGTAACGATACTCCCCGCTGATTATAAAAGAGTCATAATGCCAACCTTCTTCTGCGCTGTAAGAATAAGTTGAAGTTAAATCGGTAATAATCCATACTTCAAACCCGCCAGTTGTCAAAAACTTAAGATGGTATCCCAAACCAATAGGATCAACCTCTGTTACCGGCGGCCAGTAATACTGCAAGGGATGGCTAATGGTAATGTCTTTTATCGCTCTCAAGTCTATGGTAATTGCATCAAAATTAAAATACTCGACAGGAAAAGAAAATAAATCGGGATTAGATTCCTTGGTGGTGGTAAAAATCCCCGGGCAGCGGCAAGATGAGCCCTCCCGAGAACAATCAGTAGGACAGCTTAAATAATCGCACCCGTAAGAAGCGGTGCAAAGCCAAGAACTGGTAGCTGAAAGAACCGAAGATTTGTTTTCTCCATCCATTCTTATACCGGCATTGGAACGGTATACTCCTTTTACCTGCGTACCTGATTCTACCCAAACATTGGTGTTGGTCAAATAGGAAAATCCGGTTATGGAAGATCTGGAATAAAACATGCTTATCTTCCTCTGGGTATCAGGGAACTTGTTAGCCCAGCCAGTAGAATATATTCTCCTGGAAACCATTTCTCCACAGGCATAATTGGTGAAATCTTCCAGAAAAAATTCTCCCAATGGATTACCCTCAATATCAAAATGCTCCTTTTCAAGCTGGCAATTATCTTCAACCGCGTTATTCAAACACCATCTGTAATAATGGAGGCCGGCTTCGGCTGTGTGCAGAGCCTGATTCCAGGCCAATCTCTGATTAGCTTGTTTTAACTGCAGCAAAACAACCCCGACAATACTGGCAAGCAATATGGTGAATATGGCTCCGAAAACCAAAGCGTATGTAGTGATTATTCCTTTTGGCATATTACTCTTCTTTTAAATTTCTTATCTGAGCTGAAGACAATAATTCAAAATTCTGAGAGGGATTGTCCGGATCAGCATTGATGGCTAAATAAACCTGGATCAGCCTTGTATTAAGGATGCGACTGCCAAGTTCCGCTATCTCCTGATTATTGCTGTCAAAATATCTGAAAACAGGCAGGTCATTACAAACGAAAGAGCTTAAATTTTCAATCTGTTCCTGATCCAAGGGATAGCTGATGACTCCTTCGTTATTGAAGGGTTCTGTCACCCCCTTTTTAAAACTGTTAGTCGCTTCTCCGGCCTGCCAAAAATATCTGACCCTTTCAATACTGCTGTCTTTGTTGATATCTGAATAGATTATTAATTCTCCATCATCAGCCTTTCCAAGAAGATAAGAACCGTCTTCTCCGGATCTGGCCTTTCTGATTTCCTGAACCATTGTTTCAATAGCTTTCCTTGCTTCGTTGGTAGTTGAAGACTTTTGCCAAGTTTGTCCGTATGTCCTATAGGTCATAACAATCAAGCCGACAACAAGGCCAATAGCCAAGGCAAAAACAGCGATAGTGGCCATGGTTTCAACGAGAGTAAATCCTTTTTTCATAAAAATTATTATGGCTGAGCCTGACAAGAAGCAAGTTCTTCGTCTTTGCTTTGCGGAGATATATCAGTGACCATTTTTATCTCTCCGGGAAACCGACTCTGCCAAGAGACTCTAATATCAACCCGCTTGTAATCCAAATCGCAGCTGTCTGCGCCTCCGGTTCCGTCAGCTTCGTCTGAAATATATTCAATCTTCCTTTCAATAAAATAATCAACGTTATTTAAGGCAACGGTACTCGTTGAAGATAAAATACCGACAGCTGTCGGCAAAGCGCCATTAATAATACCAACCGAAGAATAAACAAGATTCCTTATCTTTTCTATTTCTTCGTTAGCAACTGAGGCAGCAGTAATTTTGTTCTTTGAGAGGACGATTATTTTCGAGGTCAATTGAAAAACGCCGAAAATGCTAATAAAAATAATCAGCAGCAAACTGACGCCAATCAAAACATCAACGAATGTAAAAGCTTTTGAATTCTGATTTTTCATTAAATTGCGCCCAACATGGAGTACATCGGCTGGATCATTGAGATAGCAAAAAAGCCGATAGCAGCTCCGATCATAATCATTAAAACAGGTTCAATAACGGAAACTAAATTCTTGGTAGCGTAATCTATTTCTTCCTCGAAAAAGTCGGCCAATTTGGTCAAAATGGGCGCTGTTTTGCCGGTTTCTTCGCCAACTTTAATCATCTGGATAACAACCAAAGGAAATATATTTTCATAAGGACTCAAAGCATCTGAAAGCTTTTCTCCTTTTTTGACTTTCTCCATAGCTACCAAAAGAGCGTCCTTGTAATAAATATTAGACAGTACGTCTGAAGTAACCTTTAAAGATCTTATAATCGGCACGCCAGCAGAAATCAAAGAACCCAAGGTCCTAATAGCCTGAGCAGAGTTAGTTTTTATTACCAAAGTAGAAATAACCGGAATTTTCAAAAATAAAGCGTCCATCACTCTTTTGCCTTTTTTAATTTTCGGAGTGAAAGACAAAATGAAAACAAGGAAAATAATGCCCAAAAGAACGAGAAGCCAATTAGTAGCCAAAAACGTTCCCAAACCGACTACTATTTGGGTGGTAAGGGGCAATTCAATTTCCAATTCCTCAAAAGTATCAGCCAGACTCGGCACAACCATAATCAGCATCAAAATACCTATGCCGATCATTGCCGAAATTATTACTACTGGATACATCATGGCGCTTTTTATCTTTGACTTCAGCTCGTTTTCCTTTTCCAATTGCAGAGCCAGAATCTTCAACACTTCGTCAAGGTTGCCGGCTTCTTCCCCGACCTTCACCATGTTCTGGAAAAGTCCTGAGAAAATCTGGGGGTATTTTGTCAAAGCTTCAGAAAAATTGTTTCCCTTAATAATCTCATTGCTGATATCTAGAATAGCTTCTTTGAATTTTTTGTTTTTCGTCTGTAAAGCTAAAGTTTCGAGAGCTTTGGGCAAAGCAAGGTCAGAACTTATCATTACCTGGAGGTTTCTGGTGAAAATTAATTTTTCGGTCAGGGGAACTTTCCCGCCGAAAGAAAATAAACTGACAGATTTGCTTTTTTTTGCTGATTCTTCTTTTTCTCCGGCTCGGATTAAAATAAAACCTTGGTCTTTTAAAATTTGGGAGAGCTCTTTTTTGTCTTTAGCCTGGGCTATCCCTGATTTCTCTTCTCCCTTTAAGGATTTGGCGAAATAATTATAAATAGGCATATGTTTTTAATTTAGTCTACTGCTACTCTTAAAACTTCCTCGATTGAAGTAATGCCTTGCGCTGCCTTTAGGAAGCCGTCTTCAACCATTGTTCTCATGCCTTCCTGCAAAGCCTGTTTTTGTATTTGTTCAGCATCAGCCTCTTTTACTATTAATTCCTTTATGGTTTCGGTAACCGGCAACACTTCGTAAATCCCCAGCCTGCCCTGGTATCCTTCGGGAGAATCTTTGGTGATTTTCGGCCGGTAAAAAGTAACATCTTTCAAATTTTGGTCTTCCTTTATTATTTTTTCTTCTTTCAATGCTTTTAAGATTCTGTCCAAGTCGCAGTATTTTTTAAGATTTTTTATTTCAGAGTCTTTTAAATTGTATTTTTCTTTCTCCTCGCAAAGCCGCCTGACTAATCTTTGAGCCAAAACAACATTCAGGGTCGAAGAGATTAAAAACGGTTCAACTTTCATATCGATAAGCCTGGGCATGGCGCCGACAGCTGAAGAAGTATGCAAGGTGGACAAAACCAGATGGCCGGTTAAAGCAGCGTTGATGGCCAAGCTTGCGGTTTCATTGTCTCTGATTTCAC
>Ga0265595_1002705_pt1 | contig 11669 bp, 10 predicted proteins | sample saktaG_15_FD_190148 | JGI IMG/M metagenome (GOLD analysis project Ga0265595, IMG submission 190148) | Saline water microbial communities from Sakinaw Lake, British Columbia, Canada - sak_2013_06_06_50m | ecosystem: Environmental > Aquatic > Non-marine Saline and Alkaline > Saline ... | reverse complement strand
GCAGCGCCGCCAGCCTGGCCGACTTGAACTTGCCGCCCTCCAGCAAGTCCTTCATCTCGCTTACAAGCAGCGGCCCGCTCGGATAGCCGTTGTCCGCCAGCCAGCTCTTGGACTTGCGGGCCAGCAGGTCCGGGCGGTGCGTCAGGTAGACGATTCCGTATCGCTTGGCGACGCGGCCTAGCACTTCGACCGAGTCAGCCATGGGTTTGCCGCCGCCGACCATCACGCGGAAGAAGCTGCTGTCGACGATGGTGTGGTCGAGGTCGACGACGACCTGGGGCGTCTTTTTGTCCCTCGCGGCCACAAGGAGCGGCGCCTTGACACCCAGCATGTCGCGAAAGTTTTCGTTCGGCACGGCGACGATGCTGGCCTGAAAGCTGTAGTTGCCGGCATTGGGGGGTGTCCACCGCATCGCGGCTACGCCGTTGGCGTCGGTGGTGATTCTCCCTGCCACCCAGTCGCCGCGGGTGAAAGCGACGGTCGCGCCGGCGATGGGCTTGAGGCCGCCGGCGCTGCGCAGATGCGCGAGGAGGTCGACTGGCTGCCTGGGATATGCCAGCGTGTCCAGCGTGTAGAACACGGCCCCGTTTTCGGCGTTGACGACCACCTCGCCGGCGGCCCGCCGGTTGGCCTCGGCCAATCCGCCGCCGGTATCTTTCGCCGCCGGAGTTGGCGAGGCGGGGCTGACGACCGCGGGCGCGCTTGGCGAGGCAGGCGGCGGCGCGGCCCTGTCAGCGGGGCTTGTGCCAGGATTGGCGCCACTGGCCCACTTGCCGGTGCTCCAATCGAACGTCGCGCATCCGCCGGCAACGAGCATCGCCGCCGGCAGGATCATCGGTATCAGGATACGAAGCATTTTCACGGCCTGGTTCTCCCGCGAGTGAACGACGACATTCTAAGCTCGTCGGGCGGGGATTGCCAAGGCTCGATGTCAGTTCGATTCGGCTGTCAATTGGAGGAGACGTACTCGGCGTAGCTTTGGGGGTTGATGACCAGGGTAAGGCTCGTGACGAAGCCCGGCGGGGTGCTGGGCGTGCCGTCTCGGTCGATGATGACCGAACTGTTGCCCGTCAGCTTGAACCTCGAATCACTGTAGTTGATGATTCCGCCGCGAATGGTTCCGCCCGCGTTGCCCGTGAAGGTGAAGCTGTCGGCCGCCATGCAGCCGCTGACGGTGCCGAAGTTGCCGGTGAAGCTGAGCCCGAAGCCAGGGGCCAGGATGAACGCGCCGGGCATTGTCCGCAGCGTGTGGAACTCGGGCGTGTCCGGCAGTGTCTCGACGCCACTGACCGCGACGTTGCCCGTGAACTTGACGGTGTTGTCCGTGTAGACGTTGTCGCCGGCGTCCTCGGTCACGATCACGCCCGTGAACGTCGTGTTGCCGGAAAAGTGAACATTGTTGGGCGCCTCGATGAAGATGACGCCCTTGAGAGTGATGTTGCCCGAGAACGTCTTGTTTGTGCCGGCCTTGATGCGGATGTTGGTGAAGGTCTTGTTGCCTGAGGTGCTCGTGCTGGAATCGACGATGTTGGTGGCGAACGGCTCGAAGACCGTTGGATCGACCTCCGGAAACTCCCCGACACCCATGCCCAGGTGGATGTGCTCGTTGATCGCCGGGTTGCTGGAACTGACGCCGCCAATGCTCACGTTGCCCGACATCGACACGGTCGAGCTGGGGCTGGTCGTGTAGATGTCGCCCTGGAGACTGACATTGCCCGTGAGGTCGAATGCCTCGGTCTCGTCGGTGGCTGAGAGAATCCTGGCCTCCAGGGCATTGTTCTTGCCCTTGACTGAGGCGTTGCCCGTAAGCTCCACCGGGCTGCGCGAGGCGATGCCGAAATCGAAGACAGGGCTGTCTCCGTTGATCGCGTCCAGGTCCATTCCCACCACTCGGCGGACGGGGCCGCAGAACCCGGTGACCCGCAGGGCTATCTTGTCTTCGGCCTCCAGCGAGAGCGTGGCGGTGAATGTCTGCTCGTCGTTGCCGAAATTGATCGCAGGGGTGATGATGACTGTGCCGTTGTACGCGACGTTGCCGCCCCCAAGCGTACCGGTGCCGTTTAGCTTGGCCCCAAGGGCGGCGGCAAGGTTGTCCAGCAGGGCCTGGCCCGACGAACCGGCTGCGACATTCACGTGCTGCAACTGGTACGCCATGAATCTCATGCCGCTCTCTGCCGAAAGCTGTGCCCCGTTGACCTTGCAGAGGCTGTCGGCCTGGGCGAGGCCCAATGCCGAGGAGTTGACCCAGGTGACCGCCAGCGTGGCACACAGGAGCAACATCAGAAGGGCCATGCAGACCGCAAAGCCCGATCGGCGATGCCCGCTACATGCCCTCGTGCTCATGGCGTCACCTTCTCCAGCCCGCAACTGCCACAGTCGCCGCGGACGTTTGCCTGGATCGGCACACGATTCCAGACGCCGCGCAATCCTGAGTGTGGACTTCCGAGGGTAAACATAAGTTACCGACCGCCTCCGGGCAAACCCCGCAGCGTGCGCTGTCCGAACCGCCAACCATTCGCCTGCGGACAATCCGAATCTTATTCTGCCTATGAGGAACTGGTCCGGCAACGCGGCCTATTGAACGTGGGCGCCTGCCGGTCCCCGGAGGACTCGATGATGGCTCCCAAGCGAACTCGACATGACGCAAGAGGGGGGGCCTTGATTATTGTGCTGCTATTGCTGCCCATCCTGGCCTCGTTAAGCGTGGCCCTCATCAGCAGTTCATCCATGAATCTGGCCCAATCCTCCAATCTGGCGTCAATGACTGAAGCCCGCCTGGCTGGCGAGGGCGGCGTGTCGTTTCTCCTCTACGAGGTGTCGCGGTGCGGCGTATCGGGATCGCTGCGAGGCCAGGCTCTACTGAACTCACTGGCTGCCAAACTGGGCGCCATTCTGACGGTCAGCTACAACACTGAAAAAACCGCCATCACGATCCCCGACATCAGCCTCGGAGATGGCAAGAGGAGTTTCGGCGGCCTGATCACTCTTTCGGATCCCGAGACACTTCATCTGGTGGTGACCGGCAAGTACGCCGCGGGCGCGGGGGCCTCGGCCAGGATTGTGCAGCGGGAGCTGGCGATAGACCTTCACCCCACTTGGGACCCGGCGCTCGGTTTTGGCATCTGCTCCAAAGGGCCGGTCGAGTTGGGGATGAACACAGACCTTTCCGGCGTCACCGAACCTTCCGACGGGTCGATTTACTCGGCGGCGATAGGAACCCTTGCGGCCCCGGCGGTGAGTTGCGGCAGCGGCCACATTTCCGGCGACGTCAGCCTCAGCCCCCCCAACACCATGGCCTCGCTGGATATAAGCGGCACGGCGATCGACGGCACGATCCGCGTCGATGCGCCGCCTGTGAGCATGCCGACGATCGACCGCACGCCGTACAAGAGCCTGGCCACGACCGTCATGAGCTCGGCCAGCCCTCCTGCCGGGACCTATAAGAACATCCGGATTCCGGCCAACACGAACCCCACGTTCGACGGCAGCGTGTCCATCCAGGGCGTCATGTACGTGCAGTCGCCCAACAAGATCTACTTCAATAACAACTGCACCTTCACAGGTGTGATGGTTGCCGACGACCCGCCGGCGGGATCGCCAGATGCCGACAACTACATCTACTTCAAGAACAACATGACGTTCAGCGGGGTGGAGCAGTTGCCGGCCACGTCGGAGTTTGCCAACGTGCGAAAACTGCCCGGGTCATCGATCCTTTGCCCGGGTTTCACGATGGAGTTCAAGAACAACCTGAACTCTGTGGCGGGCATCATGGCCTTGAAGGCATTGATCGCGAAGAACAACGTCGACTCGACCATCTATGGCAGCGTACTCATTTACGGCCCTGCCGGCCTGGACTTCAAGAACAACTCCGATCTCAATATCCAGTTGTCTGGTTCGGCCCCGCCGGCGGGCTTCAACGGCTACGGGCTGGCAGGGCTGATGCCAGACCCGGCCACGTACGTGGAGAAGTGAGCCGGGCGTTCTCTTAGTCCGAAGGTCGCAGTGCACAGTCGGCTGTGCGAGGGCGGGTTTTGCTTTGGGCCGGGGGTTGCCCGGCGAGTATGCTCTGCGGGATGTTCGGCTACCAGTGTATCGCGACTGACGGCAAGGCCCGGCTGGGCCGGTTGCAAACACCCCACGGCAAGGTGGAAACGCCCGTGTTCATGCCTGTCGGCACCGCCGGCAGCGTCAAGGGCGTCACGCCCGACCAGCTCATCGCGGCCGGGGCGGGGATGATCCTCGGCAACACGTACCATCTGATGCTCCGCCCGGGGGCCGAGACCGTCGCCCGGCTCGGCGGGCTGCATCGCGTGATGGCGTGGGAGGCGCCCCTGCTTACCGACAGCGGCGGATACCAGGTTTTCTCGCTGGCCCACATGCGGAAGCTCTCAGCCGAGGGCGTGACGTTCCAATCGCACATCGACGGCTCGGCCGTGGAGCTAACGCCCGCCAAGGCCGTGTACGTGCAGCGGCTGCTGGGCGCGGATGTAATCATGCAGCTTGACGAATGCCCGCCAGGCCAAGCCGACCACGACGCGGTTGCCGCCGCCGTCGAGCGGTCCGCCCGCTGGGCAAGGCTCTGCCGCGACGCCTGGCGGGAGCCGCTAACGGGGGCCTTCCAGGCCCTCCCGTGCCATAGCACCCAGGGCAAGTACCAGGCACTGTTCGGCATCCAGCAGGGCGGGGTGCATGCGGACCTTCGCGCCGCCAGCGCCGCGGCGCTGGTCGAACTGGACCTGCCCGGCTACGCCGTCGGCGGAGTCAGCGTCGGCGAGGGCCACGAGGCGTTGTGCGATGTGCTCGACGCGATCGACGACCAGTTGCCCCGCAACCGCCCGCGCTACCTCATGGGCGTCGGCGAGCCGCGCGACATCATCGCCGCCGTGATCCGCGGCATCGACATGTTCGACTGCGTCCTGCCTACCCGCAACGCCCGAAACGCCCAGGCGTTTACCTGGCAAGGCCGGCTTAGGCTGCGAAACGCCCGCCACGCCGAGGACGCCGCACCGGTGGACGAGATGTGCGGCTGCTACACCTGCCGCAATTACAGCCGGGGCACGCTGAGGCACCTCTTCATGGCCAAGGAAATGCTTGGCCCCACGCTGGTGACCATTCACAACCTCCATTTTTTCAGCACGTTCATGACGGCCATCCGCAAGGCCATCGCGGCCGGGACACTCAAGGCCAGCGCCAACGCCTGGCTGGCAGCGATCTATGAGGGAGGTGATGAGGAGGGAGAGAAGGAATCTGAGGTCCTCTAGCTTCTTGGCTCTTGCGATGCGCCGCCGGTCGGGTACGATCTCCCTCCAGCGGCCCAGCCCTTGCCGGCAGGGTCCGCATTTCCGAGACTCTCTAGAGGAAAGGACGTGAACGGCAATGTCCGACGCCACAGAACAGCTCTACCAGCAGCGCCTCCAGCGATATGTCACCGCGATGCGAAACGGCAAGCCCGACCGCGTTCCCATCCGCCCGTTCGTGGCCGAGTTCACCGCAAAATACGCCGGATACGACTGCCAGCAGGTCGCGCACGACTACACCAAGGCGTTCGACGCCGCCCTGAAATGCGCGGCCGACTTCGACTGGGACGCCATCGTGCCCAACATGGTCTATGTCTGGACGGGCCTGACGCAGGGCATCGGGCTGAAGTACTACGGCATTCCGGGCATAGACATTCCGCCGGATACGGGTTTCCAATACCGCGAGCCGCCGGAGGACAAGTCCTTCATGCGGGCCGACGAGTACGACCAGCTCATCGCCAACCCGGTGAAGTTCCTTTACAACGTCTGGCTACCGCGAGCCAGCAACGACGTGGTCGCCACCGGCTCGCCCTCGACCTACCGCAACAATCTCTCGTTCATCAAGGGCGGCATGGGCATGATGCAGTACTTCTACGCATTCGGCCCGCAGATCGCCGCCATGCGGGAGAGGTCCGGCACGGTATCCGCCATAGCGGGCATGCTCAAGGCTCCGCTGGACATCCTGGCCGACAAGCTCCGCGGCTACATCGGCCTGTGCGAGGACCTCATCGAGCGCCCCGAGAAGGTTAAAGCCGCGTGCGACGCCCTTGCGCCGCACCTGCTGCACATCGCCCTTTCCGGCGCGGACCCGACCAAACAGACGCCGGTCACCATGTGGATGCACCGAAGTTGCGTCCCGTTCATCAGCCACGATCACTTCAACGAAATACACTGGCCGACACTCAAACCCATCATCGAGGCCCTGTGGGCCGCCGGGCACCAGACGCTGTTCTATGCCGAGGGCAGGTGGGCTGCGCACCTGGACAGCTTCGCCGAGCTGCCGGCCGGGAGCATCATCTATCACTGCGACCAGGATGACATCTTCGAGGTCCACAAGAAGATCGGGCACAAGTTCGCCATCAGCGGCGGCGTGCCGAACTTCCTGCTGGGCTACCGGTCGCCCCAGGAGGTGAAGGACTGCTGCAAGAAGATCATCGACACGGTCGCCGCCGACGGAGGGTACATTCTGGACGCCAGCGCAATCGTCCAGAACGACGCGAAGGTCGAGAACATCCGCGCAATGACGGACTTCGTCCGCGAGTACGGCGTCTATGGCAGCGACCATTTGCCCGCCACGCCGCCTGAGCCGCCGGCCCGGAAAGACGCGATCTGCCAGGGCCGGCACCACGATTTCATCAAGCCCACCATGGCGCCAGGCGTGTGCATCCCCTGGGCCGAGAAGCTGAAGGAGTTGCCACCGATCACCGGCGACGCCGACCTGTGCCGCCAGGTCTGGGAAAACGTCGACTTCCTGGGCTACCTGTACATCTGGCACTGCCTGCTGTCGTTCTGAAAGAGGATTACCGCAGAGGCGCAGAGACTCAGAGATATAAAGTCAACGAAACCCGAAAAAGAGAACGATCTCTTGAAGCCCAGGGATGGCGATCCCTGGGTGTGCAGGCTCCGCGTGGGGCGTTGCGAGATGGAGCGTAAACAATAAAAAGCCCCTCTCCCCGAAACAGGAGAGGGGTTTTGCCTTTGTGTTGAAATCACCTCTTGCCGCCAAGCCGCTACCGCCGCCGTTCTGCCCTGCCTGGAGCGGAAGGCGTCGCGGCGTTGCGCCCGCGGTCGGTTCCATTGCCTTGCCTGAGAGTCGGCTGAGGGGCCGCTGTCGGCCTGGGCGCCGCACTGGCTCGCGGTGTCAAGTCTGTCCGCGGCGTCACGGTTGTTCGCTGCTCTGGCCGCGATTGTTCAACTCTCGGCGCGACCGCCACCGGCCTTCGCTCTTCAATTCTCGGCGCGACGGGCACCGGCCTGCGCTCTTCGATTCTTGGCGCGACCGCCACCGGCCTGCGCTCTACGATTCTTGGCGCGACGGCCACCGGCCTGCGCTCTACGATTCTCGGCGCGACCGCCACCGGCCTGCGCTCTTCGAATCTCGGCGCGACGACCACTGGCCGGCGCTCCTGGATTCTCGGATTGTCGAAGCGGTGTTGCAGGATCACGCGCGGCTGGGCGATGCGATTCCGAATGAACGGGATCCACCCGCCGAACGGCCGCTCGCAGCCCTGGTCGCCCCAGGCGATGCGAACAAGTAAGTTCGTCTGCCCAGCCGGGTATGGGTCGTATGTCGTATATGTCGGCAGGTAAGTGTCCTGCTGCCAGTAGCTGGCCAGGATGCTGACGTTGGCAAAGGCCCTGTTGCCATAGACCACGATGTTCCAGACGCCCGGCGTCGGGTAGAGCACTTCGATCCGCTCACTCGTGCCGTCGTTGAAGGACGCCAGCGTGGCATTCTCCGGCGTCGGCCAGTAGCCCTGGCTGGCAAGCAGGTTGCTGTCGCCCAGGCTGCCCTCGGTGACGATTGTCATGTACGTCTGGCCGGCCGGGACGTAGATCTGGAAGTACCTCGCCTGCCCGGCGTACCCGCTGAACGGGCCATAAGCGTAGTCATTAGTCAGGCCTACCACCACCGGCTGGGGCGCCGCTACGATGACGGGCGCCTGAGCGACCATCACCGGCGCCGGCCGGGTTATCACCACCTGGGCGCCGATCTGGCCTTGGGAGAACCCGATGGAGACACCCACGCCCGCTGCCGCCGGCCTCGCCGTCATCAGAATGGCCCCCACGCCAAGGACCGCCAGGATTGTCTTGATGGTTTTCATTGTCGATCTCCTTATCTCTTTCATCTTGGCCGGCTCTTATCCGCTCCGGCTGTTAATGCAACAGACATGCGGCAGCGGCAAAGGTTAGCGGAGGCCCGTAAATAGAGGCCGCATTTCGTGGCCAGGCCGTCCCGGCCATAAGCAAAATGGGCGTCTCGCCCATGCGAAACGCCCATGCCACCCCCGCGGTTTTTCAACGTGTCGTTAGCGGCGGTAATGCTGCCACGTCGGGCGCACGTACTGATGGTGCCGGTATGACGGCACGACGAATACGGGCGGGCGCACGCCGCACGTCGGTGCCACAAACACAGGCCGGCTCACGCCGCACGTCGGTGCCGCGTATACCGGGTAGCCATAGCTCGTCCACCCAGGGGTTATCACGCGCGGAGCGGCGTAGTAGCGCGGGGATTCAACGTAGCCGACACTGAAGCCACCGCTGAAGCCGCTGTGACCGTACGATGCCCCTCCGCTTAAGCTGCCGTGGAAACTGCGCGGCGAGTCGACTATCCGCGGCGGGACGAAGTGGCTATTGGACCGGGTGTAACCGCCCGTGTAACCGCGATTGACGTACGACGACCGGCTGTCGGAGCCGCCGCGGAAGCCGTCCCGGCCACGATAAGAGCCGCCTTGCGCCAAGGCCTGCCCCGCCAACCCAAGAACCGCACCCACGCCAAGGACCACCATGATTGTCTTGTTCGAGGTTTGCATTTCAAATCTCCCTCATTCCTGCAAGTTGTCTTTATGCCGCCTCCACGTTGGGGCGGCTGTCACGGAACAAGACAGCGACGAGCCGCCAAGGTTAGCGGAGGTTGGCTAATAATCTTGCCGTCGCCGGCGTAAAGCCTGGTGTGTTGGGCTGATTCTCAGGAATCAAACCGTATAATTTGAGGCGTGAACGAATCAGTGCATGACCGTATCGGAGCATGCGATGAAGATTGTTGTGCTGGACGGCTACGCGATGAACCCGGGCGACATGGACTGGTCGCCGCTGACTGACCTCGGCGAGTGCGAGTTGCACGACCGAACGCCGCCGGAGCTTGTCGTGCCGCGCCTGGCCGGGGCTGCCGCGGCCGTGACAAACAAGGTCGTGCTCTCCGAGCAGGTAATCTCGGCCCTGCCGGAGCTGCGATACATTGGCGTCACGGCCACGGGGTTCAACGTCGTGGACATCCCCGCCGCCAGGGCACGCGGCATAACCGTAACCAACGTCCCTGCCTACAGCACGATGAGCGTCGTCCAGATGACCTTCGCCCACCTGCTGAACCTGACGCTGCGCGTGGCGGATCATGGCCGGGCCGTGAGGCAGGGGCGGTGGGGGAGTTGCCCGGACTTCTGCTTCTGGGACTACCCGCTGGTCGAGCTGGATGGGCTGACGATGGGCATTGTCGGCCTGGGGGCCATCGGCCGGGCCGTCGCGAAGGTCGCCTCCGCGATGGGCATGAGCGTGCTTGCATACCACAAGAGCCGCACGCCGCTTGCCGGCCCGCCCGAGGGCGTCGAGCTTGTCGAACTCGACGAGCTCTTCGCGCGGAGCGACGCGGTCTCGCTGCACTGCCCGCTGACGGATGAGACCCGCAACCTCGTCGATGCCCGCCGGCTGGCGCTGATGAAGCCGACGGCCTACATCATCAACACCTCGCGCGGACCCGTGGTGGACCTCCGCGCCCTTGCCGACGCCCTCGCGGCCGGGCGACTGGCCGGCGCCGGCCTGGACGTCCTGCCCGTCGAGCCGCCAGACGCGGCCGACGACCTCGCCGGTCTGCTCGATCGGGACAACTGCTTCATCACCCCGCACATAGCCTGGGCCACCCGCGCCGCCCGCCAACGACTCCTTGCCGTCACCGCCGCCAACCTCGCCGCGTTCATCAAGGGCCGGCCGGTAAACGTGGTGAGCTGAGGGCGAGGGGGGCGAACTGTCGACTGCATTACGGCTCAAATAGCAGACATCAAGTATATTGACTTTCAAGTCAATATATGATAGGGTCCATAGCATGGCAAAGGTGACATTGACGCGAGCTGCCGCCGAGGAATTGGACGATCTGCCTCTGGTGATCCATGTTCGCGTGTTGTCACTGCTGGAGCGTTTGGCCAAATGGCCGTCCGTCAGCGGCGCAAAACCGCTGACGGGCTCCTTGGCCGGTCGATACCGGCTGCGAACGGGCGATTACCGGCTGCAATTCCGCGTGGAAAAACAAACGGTTGTCGTGGAGAAGATCGGACATCGTGACCGGTTTTACGAATAGGATCGACAATGACCGTTAAGATTCTGGAACTCGGCGGCAAGCGGTGGGCGATAATGCCGGAAAAGGCATATAAGCGTCTGGCTGAGCGGGCTGGCGAAAAGGGCGACTGGCCGGGGCTGCCCAAGCCCGATTCCCAAGGGAACTTTCCTGCCGTGGAATACGCCCGGGCATCTCTGGCGCGGAAGATAATCAAGGCGCGTCGGCAGGCGGGATTGACGCAGGCCGAACTCGCCCGCCGGGCGGGAATCAGGCCCGAGACCCTTAACCGCATCGAGAAGGCGAAGGCCACGCCCGACACCGCCACCATTGCCAAAATAGAAAGTGCCCTGGAGGCTTCCCAAGGCGAAGGCGATTAGTCCACCGCCTTGCCGATCCGGTCCCAGCGGATTCGGTGTGGCTTTTCGGCGGCGGTGATGTTCTGCAATCTCCCCGCGGCCTTCTTGTTGGCGATGAACTTCGCCCGCCCGATGAACGGCACGGGCTCGCCGCCGTATTCACCCATGGATATCCCGGCGGCGACCTGTTCCCAAGAAACGCCCTCGATCGAAGTGACCAGGTCGATCCGGACGGGCGGGTATCCCAACTGAACGACTTTGCCGGGCTTCTGGAAGTCCTGGGCAGTCAGGCCCACCTGGCCGAAGCCGAATGCCTCAAGAGCGGACATGATGCGATGAGAGTTTGCCTCGGTCGGACGGACGTACAGATCAATGTCGCGCGTGTACCGCGGGGCGCCGTGATGGGCACGAGCGTAGCCCCCCACGATGGCATACTCAACCTTGCTTGCGTTGAATGACTCGAGCAACTCTCTGAAGTCGCGGCAACTCTCCATGGAATTCCCTTCTAAGGCTATCCACGGCTTCCATGCGTTCGCCCGGCGGGCGGCTCAGCCAGTAGGCGAGGTCTTCTCTCTCGGCCGAGCGGTCTTTGAGGGATCGTATGACGGCAACCTTCTCGATCATGTGCTTATTATCGCAGGTTCGCCCGCACAAGGAAACAATGAAAAAGGCCCGCCGTTCACGCCGCCGACGGCGCATAAACGGAAAAGCCGGCGAATCTGCTGCGCAAAGAGCCGCGGCGGGAATACATCCCAGTGACACGGTGACAAGAAGCCCGCACGCGATGTGTGCGGGCGAAAGGTCTGGCGGCAATCAGCGGTCAGGGAGATCAACCATGACGATGGTGCGAGTTGTTTTCGTGGCGGTGGCGGGTGCGGTGGCGATGGCTGGGCTGGCGGCGGGGTTGCTGGTTTCGGCCGGGTGCGTAAGCGCGAACATGGCGCCCGAGAAGACGATGGCGGGGGCCGC
>Ga0265595_1002703_pt1 | contig 11672 bp, 14 predicted proteins | sample saktaG_15_FD_190148 | JGI IMG/M metagenome (GOLD analysis project Ga0265595, IMG submission 190148) | Saline water microbial communities from Sakinaw Lake, British Columbia, Canada - sak_2013_06_06_50m | ecosystem: Environmental > Aquatic > Non-marine Saline and Alkaline > Saline ... | reverse complement strand
GCTTTGGACCAACTCCGTCCGGTATTCGAGAGTCTCTTCCGTAGCCGGGGAAACATCATCGGCAGCTTCCGATGGCTGTGCTTCGTCCGATACACTAATTTCTTCTACTTCCGGATCGGCTGCCTCTTCCACAGCTTCATCCGGTGATACGGCCTCAACCGCGGGAGTTTCTTCCTCAACGGTTACTGGCTCGGTTGTCTCTTCCGAAACCGTATCCTGCTCGATTTTCAGTTCTTCCTGTGCCTCAGTTTCAGGGGCTTCCGCCGCCGGTTCTTCAGAGAGGTTAGGGGTTAAATTTTTTTCTTCTTCGGTCATTCAATCAATTCCTTCGGGTTTGTGGTTAAACTTGTCACTCGGCCGCTAACGTTGCTTTGACTTTGTCAACGATGAAATTCACCTGGTCTTCAAAATCCATGTCGGTTGTATCGACAAGTATGGCGTCAGCGGCTCTCTTTAAAGGGGAATGTTCACGGGACGAATCGATTTTGTCTCTCTTTTTCAACTCGGCCACGATTTGCGCGATGGTCAGTTCCTGACCGATCTTGCGATAATCCTGCAACCGCCGCCGGGCCCGAACCGCCACATCCGCATTCAGATAGAATTTGAATTGCGCCTGTGGAAAGACATTCGTGCCGATATCGCGGCCCTCCATGACGAGGTTCTCGGTTTCGCCCAGCTTGCGCTGGCTGGCCGCCATCACCTCGCGGACACCGCCGATGGCGCTGACCGGACTAACCCGCCCGGCCACCCGGGCCGAACGAATCGCTTCGCTGACATCCTCGTCATTCAGAAAGGTGTGCAAAGCCCGGTCGATCCAGCGAAAACGAATTTGAACCTCTTGCGCCAGCTGGATTACGGCCGCTTCCTGAGCAACATCGATATTCCTGCGAATCGTTTCCAGGGTCACCGCGCGATACATGGCGCCTGTGTCGATATAGAGGAAACCCAGACGGAGCGCTACTTCCCGGGCAGTACTGCTCTTGCCTGCGCCGGCCGGTCCGTCTATTGCTACGATTATTCCCATACTTCCCCTTTCAAAAAGCCTGTAAATTTAATCCTATATTGTCGAAAAACAAATTCTTTCCATAATTAAAGCAGGCCGCACATTTTTCTCAATTTGATTACCTCTTCGGCGGTGAGATAACGCCACTTGCCGCGCGGCAGACCATAATAACCGATTCCGGCAAATTCGATCCGGTCCAACTTGCGGACGCGGTAGCCCAGCACCTCGAAAATGCGGCGCACTTCGCGGTTCATACCCTCGCGCAACTCTAAAATAACGTTCGCCTTCCCGTCCACTTCGTAGACATTCACGATTTTACAGTGCGCCAACTTGCCGTCGTCCAGTTGGACACCGCCCCTCGTCAGCGATCTCAGATCGTCCCGCACTTTCTCGTCCAACTGCGCCCGGTAGCTTTTCCGGATCTGATATTTCGGGTGCGTCAGACGATAGGTCAGTTCACCGTCGTTGGTCAGCAACAAGACTCCCGTCGAATCCAGGTCCAGCCGGCCAACCGGTTTGATGAAAGGCATTTCGCTAAAAACCTGGCCGATATGCCGGCGATTTTCGGGATCGCTCAGGGTCGTCACTACCCCGGCCGGTTTATTATAAACGATATAAACAATCTCTTCGGGTTTGATAACTGCCCCGTCGAAACGGACCTCATCGCCCTCGAGCACGACCGTATAGAGTTCATGGATTGGGGTTTTATTGATCGAAATTCGACCCTGGAGGATTAATTCCTCACACTTCCTCCGCGAGCCCATCCCGCATATCGAGAGATATCTGTTCAGACGAATCCCCTTCGTCCCGGGATTCTCCGTCATCTTTGTCAAAGATTTCTTCCAGTTCCTTAATGTTTGGCAGGTCTTTTATGGAATTAAGACCAAAATATTCTAAAAAATAGGATGTCGTCGCGTAAAGCAACGGCCTTCCCGGCCGGTCTAATCTTCCGCTAACCCGGATCAGATTCTTCTCCAGCAGCGTCTTCAGACTGGTGCTGACGCCGCGGATGGCATCGACATCAGTGCGCGTGACGGGCTGTTTATAGGCCACGATCGACAGTGTCTCGAGCGCGGAGCGTGACAATTTCATCTGGCCGCGCTCCTGGTAAAGCCGGCGAACCCAGGGGTCGTACTCGGAACGGGTCACCAGGCGATACCCCTCGGCAAGTTCCTGAATCAGGATCGGTGATTTCTGTTCTTCGTAATATTCATTTAAATCGTTTACCAGGTCCGCCAGAGCGACGCTTTCTTCAAGACACAGTTCCACCTGGGCCGTCGTCAACGGCTCCCTGGCACTGAACAGCAGTGCTTCCACGATTTTATGCGTTTGCGTTAACATGTTCGCTAGCGGTGCTCCGTTTGCTTATCCAGAAATCATCGAAAATGGCACTCTGGGATACCTGAATTTCCTGAATCTTGATCAACTCCAGAATAGCCAGAAAGGTAACTACCACCTCGATCCGGTTTTTCATATGCTTCATAACCTCTGAGAAACGGAGCCTTTTGCGACCCTGAAACATCGACCGCAGGATCTGGGTCTGCTGGCCGATGTTGATCTTCAGTACTTTCACTTCATAATAAGCAGGTTTCGGCATTCCGGCAATGATTTTCTTAAAAGCCAGCGCCAGGTCCATCAAATCGACATCCGAAAGAAACAGATCCGGATCGAAGCCTGCCTCCGCGACGCTGCAATTTATCCAATGATGTTTTGACTGCTTTTCTTCGAGATCGCGCAGCAAATTGCAGGCGTTTTTGTACTTCTGGTACTCCACCAGCATTTCCACCAGTTCCGTGCGCGGATCTTCGATCTCCTCGAGATTTTCGTCCTCACTACGGGGCAGCAGCATCTGGACTTTGAGACGGATTAGCAGTGAAGCCATCAGGATGAACTCGCCGGCCAGATGCAGGTTGAGTTCTTTCATCATCCGCAAATAATCCAGATACTCCTGGGTGATGTAAGCAATCGGGATATCGTAGATGTTGATCTCATCGCGTTTGATGAAAAACAGCAACAGGTCCAACGGACCTTCGAACACATCTAATTTGACGTTATAACTCATGCCGCCTGATATTATCCGAGTGACATTACTCTGCGGACATCATTCATGGTTACCTCGGCCACGATTCGGGCTCTCTTCTCGCCGTCGATCAGGATATCGAGGACATCATCGGGACGGCCTTCATAGAGCCGGCGCTGCTCCAGAAACGGTTCGGTTATAGCAGAGATCGCAGCGGCGCACATTTTCTTGCAGTCTACGCAGCCCAATGCCCCACTGGTGCAGCCGGCGTAGATTTCCTGGGTCTGTTGCGGATTGAACTTCTGATGGTAGGTATAGACCAGGCAAATCTCGGGACGGCCCGGATCACCGCGTCGCACTTTCTGCGGGTCCGTGATGGCCTTGCGCATCTTGTTCTGGATTTCCTCCGGCGGGTCGGAGAGCAGCAGGGTATTGCCCAGCGATTTGCTCATCTTGTTGCGGTCCAGTCCGGGCAGGCGCGCAAATTTGGTCAGTTTGGCTTTCGGGATCGGGAATACTTCGGAATAGACCGTATTGAACCGGCGTGCGATTTCGCGCGTGATTTCCACGTGCGGCGCCTGATCCTCACCCACGGGCACCAGGTCACCCTTGTAGAGCAGAATATCGGCTGCCTGCAATACCGGATAGCCCAGATGGCCGTACGCCATGTTCTCGATGGCCATATCCTTGACCTGCTCCTTTAAGGTCGGGTTGCGCTGCAGACGCGCCGTCGTGATCAGCATCGAAAAGAGCAAATGCAGCTCGGCATGCTCCTTAACCTGGCTCTGACGGAAAACCGGGCTGATCTGCGGATCGATCCCCACCGAAATCCAGTCGATGACCATTTCGATCGTATTCGCTAACAATTCGCTCGTGTACAGGTTGGTCGTTAACGCATGGTAATCGGCGATCAGGTGAAAATTTTCGTATTTCCCCTGCAGATGAACCCAGTTTTCCAGGGCACCCACAAAGTTGCCCAGATGCATTTTCCCGGTGGGTCTCATGCCGCTGAGAATGCGTCCTTTCGTTTTTTGCTCTTGCATTGGCTCCTATCCTTTTAACCTAAAAATAAATACGGCCGCCACTCGTCAATCGGAGATTCGACAAACTTCTGAAGGGTGTTCAGACGATGCGGTTTGCGCGGCTTCGAGAGTAACTTCATGTGGGCCTCTTCCGGGCTGCGATCGCCTTTACGGTTATTGCAGGCGAGGCAGGCAGTGACCAGGTTCGTCCAGCTGTCCGGCCCGCCCAGCACCTTGGGAATGACGTGATCGATGGTCATCGGGACACCCCGGATACCGCAATACTGGCAGCTATGGCTGTCACGCTTGAAGATGTTGGTCTTGTTGAGGGTGGCTTCCCAGCGATGAACACGGATATAGCTATGAATCCGAATGATACTGGGCACCGGAAATTCCCGGTCCACAGTATGAAGCCGCTGATGATCGGAGGTCTTTACCATACTTGCTTTATCATCCAGAATCAGCACAATCGCTCGCTTGACATCACAGATATGCAACGGTTCATAGGTCTGGTTTAACACCAGCACACCTCGATGAGTAATGCCGGAACCGTCCCGTTCCCCCAGCATCAGATCCTCCGTTATTTTCCTTTCACCCTGGCTGTTAAAATTTCATCGGCAACTTCAAAATCGTTGAAATGAAGCGTACGGTCTTTCAGCGTTTGGGTGTTCTCATGCCCTTTCCCGGCTATCATGATCAGATCGCCGGTTCGGGCGATATCTATGGCATGTTGAATCGCCGCATGCCGATCGTGAATAATCTCATAGCGGCTTCGATCGTTCTTTGTCAATCCGCTCAGAATATCCTGCACGATCTGCTCCGGATCTTCGGTACGCGGGTTGTCATCGGTGATGATGAACAGGTCGCTCTTTTCTTCGACCACTGCCGCCATCTGGGGACGCTTGTTGCGATCGCGGTCGCCGCCGCATCCGAAAACCGTGATAATCCGCTTCGGCTCAATCGCGCGGGCGGCGTTCAGAACCTTGATCAAGCCGTCGGGCGTATGGGCGTAATCCACGATAACTCCGAAATCCTGACCGCGATCCACCGGCTGAAAACGCCCGGCCACTACGATCGGAACTTCCAGGCCATCCCTGATCTGCTCCAGCGTTATATCTTGATCCAGAACCGAACCGACGGCGCAGAGCATGTTGTAGAGGTTAAACTCGCCCCGCAGCCGGGAATGGACTTCGATCTCACCCTTGGGCGTGATCAATGTAAATTCCGTTCCTTCATGCGTAAAGCGAATATTTTTAGCGGTGACATCCGCCTCATTCTGAATGCCGTAACGATATTGCCGGGCCTTGGCTGCCCCGGAGAAATAGCCGACTGAGGGATCATCGACATTGACCACAACGGATTTGTCCGCCTCGAGACTGCCAAACCAGCGCAACTTCGCCGCACGGTAGTTCTCCATCGTCTTGTGCCAATCCAGGTGGTCCTGAGTAAAATTGGTCCAGGCGCCGACGTCATAGCGAATGCCGGTCACGCGGTGAAAATCCACACCGTGCGAGGATACTTCCATAACGCAGTAATCCACCTTCTCTTTTTTCATATTGGTAAAAATTTCCTGTAGGTCAGGCGGTTCGGGCGTCGTATCCTTGGATTTAAAAATTTTGCCATTGATTTTATAGTACAGCGTTCCGATCAGGCCGGTGCGGTATTTCCGGCTCAAAATGCTCTCGATGATGTGGGCCGTCGTCGTCTTCCCGTTGGTGCCGGTGACGCCTATCAATTTAAAGTCGTTGGCGGGATGCTTGTAGAATTCACCGGCGATCAGCGCCAGGGCCAGCCGCGAATCGGGCACGAGTACTTTCACAATATGTTTCGGGACCGGAACATCATCCTGAACGATGACGGCGGTCGCACCGGCTTTGATTGCCTTGCCGACAAACGGATGACCGTCCGGCAGTTCGATTTTATCCAACTGGGTATAAATATTGATTGCTACGTACAAAAATCCCGGATGCACCCGCAACGGATCGTAGACGACACCCTTGATTTCCGGGTTCTGATCGCCAATTATCTTCTTTTCAGGCAATACTGCCAGCAGATTATGCAATTTCATTCCTGTCTCCGTTTTCCAGTCTCTGTTCCCGTCCCTATTCCGGTATCCGTATGCGACTCATATAGTCATCCATGGTTTCGGGTCGCGTAATCTCCATGTCTTCGCTGTTGATGATGGCGACCTCGGCCGGTCGAAAACGCAGATTATAGGGCATGGACATCACACTGCCGTAAGCACCCGCCTGGGTGAAAACCAGTAAATCCCCCTCCGCAATTCTGGGGAGCATTCTGTCTTTGGTAAAAATATCGGTGTTTTCGCAAATCTGGCCACAGACATCGACAGCCTCAACGGCCGGCTCGTTCTCCTTGCCATCTACCACAATCGTATGCTGGGCGCCATAGAGTGCCGAGCGGATCAGGGTATGAAAACCGGCGTCGATCCCGACGTATTTGCGATAGCTCTCTTTAATACCGTTGACTCGCGCAATCATATAGCCGGCATTGCCAACTAAAAAGCGCCCGGGTTCCAGCGCCAGGGCTGGCTTTCCCAACTTCAATTCGGCTACTTTCTTTTCAAAAAGCGCCAGCGTCTTACGGCCAACCGCCTCGAGATCCAACGAGGTTTCATCGCCGAAGTAGGGAATTCCCAGGCCGCCGCCCATATCGATAAATTCGAACTCGATCCCCAGTTTGTTGCGGATAATCGCCAGCTCGTTCATGAACAGTTCCAGCATCTTCGGAAAATGATCTTCGTCCAGGACGCCGGAGCCGGTCATCATGTGCGCGCCGAAACGCCGAATACCGGCCTGCATGGCACTCTCGTACGCGATCACCGCTTTTTCGTGCGGAACACCGAATTTCGCTTTCTCGCCGCCGGTAGTGATCTTTTCATATTTTCCGCGCCCCTGTCCCGGATTGATCCGAAAAGAAATCAGTTCCGGAGTACCGATTTTTAACAATCTCTGCAACGAACTGATATCATCCAGGTTGATAATCGCCCCCGAATCGAAAGCCGCCTGCAGGTCGGCAGGACTTTCATAATTTCCGGTGTAGAGGATATTCTCAGGCTTCACCTTGCGATCCAGGGCAAGCTGTAATTCCCCCGGACTCACACAATCCATTCCGTAGCTCTTCTCGTGCAATAGTTTGAGGATCGCCGGGTGACAGTTAGCCTTCATGGCATAGAAAATATGAACATCCGTATTGTCGGATCGAAAAGCCTTTTTGAGCCTGTCGGCATTTTCCGCAATCTGCCCGAAGTCATATACATATAATGGAGTACCGTATTTTTCGGCTAAGTTACAAACATCCCTACCTGCAATTTTCATCCTTTTCCTTTCCTGGATTTTCCGTTCCGGAGCGACCCAAAGTGAACGCCGATCTCGTTCTCGTGAATTCAAAAAATATTCAGTTTACAATGAAGTTACGGCGAATTTATACCCTTTGTTATACTCTCACAAGTAATTTTACCAAGATGCTGTATCCGCAGCTTGTAATTATTCGCGGGCTAAATAAAATAATATTACATGATAACCCGGACAAAGCCTTCATCAATTTCCATCTGCATACTCTCGAAACTTTCAATCTTTAAGGTATGCTCAAAACAACCTTTTTTCAGACAACCCGTAATCTGTCCTTCTCCCGGAAGATCGAAACGAAAGGTGGGTGACGAGCAGGAGCTGCAGGTATTTTCCTCATTTTGCAGTGACGCCCCGCACTCTGGGCAGAAAAATTCCACTACTTCTCCGGTGGGGATTTTAATCTGTGAGATATGATCGTAGCTTCCAAATTCCGGATCGAGATAGATGAGTCCTTCCTGATTATTCCAACGCACTTGAACTCGTATGGATTTCATATCCCTGATTTTTACTTCGTCGCACATCAAATCACAGCCTTCGGGGCAGTGCGCCGTCTGAATATCCACGATCTTCGGATGAGCGTTGACGTTCATCTGAGATCGGCTGCGCATTTCCATCACTTCTCCTTTTTAAATTTTCACAATTCCAGAAATCTCGTCTATAAGTTAAGCAATATCTTCATAATAACCCAAGCCAGATTTCGAGGAGAATTGCGTCTATTTGCGGTTAAAAAGCGCAGCATTCAGCGCCGATTCCAAAACGATGAATGGGGCCTTATCAATGGTCGTGCCTGTAGAGACGGATCCCGATCCATCGGGAAACCGACGACCGCTCCGAAAGCATTCGAAACGATTATGTTTGTAGACAAAAGTGATTTGTGGAGCTGGACGGGATCGAACCGACGACCTCTTGAATGCCATTCAAGCGCTCTCCCAGCTGAGCTACAGCCCCATAATCGTTAAAAAGCGGGTAAATCTACAATCATTTTTTTTGATTTTCAAGTAGAAGTATTTATCAAATATCAATGGGCAATCCGTTCCAGTGGCCCGGTGATACCGTATTTCTTTTTATGGGTTTCCACCTGCTGCAGCACAACGGGATCATCTGCGATGTCCTTATCCAGTGGAATAAGCCCAAAATCAATCGGATTCTCTATCGTCTCAATTTCAGCCTGTAATTGTGCCTGGTGCTGCTGCAAACTGTGGATGATGTTGAGCAGATTGGAACGGTCCGCATAATATTCTTCCAGAGATTTGTCCCCGGCGCTCGCCTTGAAACTGTCCAGCCGCTTCTGGGCATAATCAATTTGAGATTTCAATTTGGAAACATCTTTCAACGGCATATTTTTATTGCGGATAGTCATCTGAATCCAGCCCACATACTTGCCGATATTCCCGACCCGCGCTACCGGAATTTCGCTCTCACCGGCCAGGCTGCGGGTATAACGATACGTATTGCTACGCAGAAGTAGATCGATCGGGAGCCCGGCGCTGAGAATCTCCGCTTCGTCAGCATCGTTCGTGGCAGCCATGACGATCACAAAATCCACGCTGTTTTCGATCTCTTTAATGTAGATTGAAAGGGCTTCGACAGGGTCCGAAACCGTGCACCCCTCAATGGCATATGTGGGTTTTGAACAGACGCCAATAATTCCAAACTTCCTGCGTCCTTCACTCAAAATCACATAGGGTTTAAAAACCGGCTGGGTTTCCCCGGTGCGTGTGATATTCGCGGAGATAAAGGGGAAATGGGCCGATGTTTCAAGCTGGGTGACAAAATCCAAACCGTCGGCCAGATCGTTACCCCCGACGTTGTAGGCCTGGTATCCTAAGTCATTATAGTTTTCCACAAGGAACAAGGCCGTATTCCGGTAGACATCTTTTTGTTCCGGCGAAAGATTTGAGAAACCAAAAAAGAGATCGCCGGCATCCAGCGTGAGACTGTACCCGCGCGATTTCCGGTAGTCTTTAAAGACCGTTGCTTTCCTGGCCAGACCGCCAAGAGGATTGGACTTTCACCCACAGGGTTCGATTTCACCATGAACCGAGGCTGTCAGAAAAATGCCGTATTGCTCTGATCCATGGATACAATTCAAAAGACCTACCGTCATCAAAAGAAAAACAAAACCGAAACCGTATTTCGCCATCTTCATAATCATATGCCTAATATAACCGACTGTCGAAAAATAATCCAAAACAAATTCCTCCGAAAATTCCGATCTTTCGTGATCTGGGTCGGAGATCACTACGAAAACGGATTATTGGCACAGGTAAAAATACGGCTGATGTCAAATCTTCTCAATCACGGCCGGATTTCCGCGAAAACCGGAGACATTGCGGCAGCCGGTCGCAAACATGGCAATCCGCAGGGTCGAGCGGATCAGGCTGATATACTGACGCACAGCTTCTACTCCGCCGCGCCGGTAAATGCGCAGAAAAGCCGCCGCCGCGCCGGTCATCGAAGCACCCAGCGCAATGGCCTTGGTAAAATCCAAACCCTTTTCCAGCCCGCCTGAAGCGATAATCCGGCAGTTCTTGACCTTCACGGCATCGCTCAGAGCTTTCGCTGTCGGAATGCCCCATTCGAAAAACTGGCGGGCAAGCTCTTTCTCGATCGGATCGTCAATGCGATTTTCCTCCACACGCGCCCAGGAAGTACCGCCCGCACCGGCAATATCTATCCATTCCACGCCGATTTTCTTGAGCCGGTGAATGACATCGAAGGAAAGTCCGAAGCCAACCTCCTTCACAATGACCGGCAGAGGCGTGATCTCCTTCAGAATTTCGATGGTTTCGCTGATATTGCGGAAATCGGTTTCACCTTCCGGCTGCAGCGCCTCTTGCAGCGGATTCAGGTGAATGGAAAGGGCATCCGCACCGATATCCGACAGCATCTGGAAAAAACTCTCCTTGCGGATCACCGCCTTCAATTGGCTTGCGCCCAGGTTCGCGATAATCGGCACATCGGGCGCCAACTGCCGGGCTATCGCGTAGGTCGCCAGGCAGGCTGGATTTTCCAATGCCGGACGCAGGCTCCCCAAACCCAGGGCTATGTGTTCTTCCTGCGCCGCCAGAGCCAGATCGCGGTTGAGCTGCTCGCCTTCCGCTTCACCGCCACTCATAGGCACAATCATCAGCGGTACGCTCAGGCGTTTTCCCATAAACGTAACCGAAGTATCCACCTGCGCCAGATTCTGTTCAGGTAGCGCATTGTGAATGAAGCGATATTGTTCGAAGCCGTTGGTGACTTCGCGGTACCCGGCGGCTTCTCCGCCCACGATTCGCAAATGATCCTTCTTGCGATTTTCAATATTCGGATCTTTTATCGTCATTGCGATTTTCCCTTCTTGGCATCGATTTTTCCGTGGCGATGCACAGTCAGCCCGCCCCAGGTCTGGCAGGTCGGCATGACTTCGATGCTGTTGATATTGACATGCGCCGGAACGTTGACACTCCAGAAGACGATTTCAGCCATATCCTCCGGCCGTAACGGCTCGCAATTTTCATAAATCTTTTTGGCTTTGGCCGCATCGCCTTCGAAACGGACAATGGAAAATTCGCTCTCCGCCATACCCGGTTCGATGTTGGTTACGCGAATTCCGGTACCGTTCAGATCAGCGCGCAGGTTGCGCGAAAATTGCCGCACAAAAGCCTTTGTCGCGCCGTAGACATTTCCGCCGGGATACGGCCAGCTGCCGGCAATCGAACCGATATTCACAATGTGCCCTTTTTGCCGGGCAACCATTCCCGGCAAAATCGTCCGTGTGCAGTAGATCAGTCCCTTGATGTTGGTATCCACCATCGTATCCCAGTCGGAGAGTTTCGTGGCATAGGCCGGTTCGAGACCCAAGGCCAGACCGGCGTTGTTCACAAGTACATCGATATTCTGGAATTCAGCCGGCAATTCAGCCGGTATGCGGCCGACCGCCGCCCGGTCCCGTACATCCAGTTCCAGGATATGGACCGGGACTTCCTGTCCCAGGCGCTGTTGCAACTCGCGCAATCGTTCTACTCGGCGGGCTGCCAGCACCAGCCGCCAGCCTTCCCGGGCAAATTTCTCCGCACAGGCTTTGCCAAACCCGGCCGAGGCTCCCGTAATCAATACGCATCCAGGCATTTTGACTCCTTACGGATTTTTATCTATTTGAACTATTTTATAAAAAGCATTTTTTGAGTCTGTGAGAAACCGTCCTCTGTCTCCAGCCGGTAAAAATATATTCCCCCTGCCAACCCATCTGCGCAAAACTCCACACTGTGCTGTCC
>Ga0265595_1002702_pt1 | contig 11672 bp, 7 predicted proteins | sample saktaG_15_FD_190148 | JGI IMG/M metagenome (GOLD analysis project Ga0265595, IMG submission 190148) | Saline water microbial communities from Sakinaw Lake, British Columbia, Canada - sak_2013_06_06_50m | ecosystem: Environmental > Aquatic > Non-marine Saline and Alkaline > Saline ... | reverse complement strand
TTTTCGGTTTTGGTTCTATCCCATGTATCAAGATCAACAAAAATCACATCATACACTGAGTCTATGATACCGTTACCCATACCATGTCCAGTGTAAAGCATAAGGTCATCTCTTTTCAGATTTTCAGGATCAATGGAAATTTCATCAGTATTTATAGTAAGTGGTCTGATCTGCAGGACATAAAATGTAGGATATATTTTTTCCTTTTCATCCTTGTTAAGATTCACTGCAAACTCGATCTCGACAGGCATTCCTAGGGCTTTTTCACCGATATCGAGAATCTCCTCTAAGATTTTTGCAAGAGGGAAGTAATTGTATTTCAAAATATCTGCAAAAGTGACGACTTTTGTTCCCTTTATTGTTGTTCCATCGACGAGACGATTGTTTTCATAATCCCACATAGAAGTCATGTGCTGAAGGGTTCCGTGCTTTTCTACCTGCTTGATCGGCATATATGCAAGAGTGCTCTCATCTCCATCAAGCAGATTGAAATCCTCCTTATCCATTGCAACTGCATAAAGGAATTTCTGCGAATCCTTCACCAATCCTTCCGGTGGAATGATCTCCATCTTTGGGTGTTTGGGACAGAATCTGAAACTTCGATCACCTTCGACCACTGTTTTACCCAATCCGACAGCCAGCGAAACAACACCGTCACCGCTCTTTAGATAGGAAATTGGATAGAAGTTATGGGACTGCCCTACACCGGAAAAGTGGGGGTAATAGCAATTATCGTATCCTGAGCCAACAATTTCCTGAATGATCACTGCCATTTTTTCTTCTTCAACCTCATAATTAATACTCTCAATATAAGTACGCGCTCCCTCGAGATATACTGATGAGAACACCAGTTTGATGGCATCGCAGAGCTGATACAGGCGTATTTCTTTGTCAGGATTATTATTAGGAAGCAGGTAGGTTTTGTAAATTCCCGCAAAGGGCTGTGCCTGCGAATCCTCAAGAAGTCCTGAAGAACGCACGGCAATAGGATAAGTGATATGCTCTACAAAAACCCTTAATTTTTGGATGAGCTCTTTGGACAATGTGCTTTTTATAAAGATCTCCTGAATTTTTTTATCGGATTTTGAAATAACCCATTCACCGATATTGTTTCTTTCAATAAAAGAATCATATTCCGACGTGCCGATGATCGAGGTGCTGGGTAGAGCGATATCCACTTCAGGAAATTCCTCTTCGAATTCCATTGTCACGAGGAGCGCATTGAGAAATGCCAAACCTCGACCCTTTCCGCCTAATGAGCCCTCTGCAAGACGGATGATCTGATCCACTTCGGAGAGTGCAGACGGTTCAAAGTTTATTATTTTTCCTCGAGTACGGTTTTTACGGACAGTTTGGAACACATCGAGGAGATAGCTTCTTAATTCCTCAACATCGTTAAAATCCTCGATTTTTGCTGGAAGGATTTTCTTCGCAACCTGAATTTCTCCATGCGCGATCAGCCAACTTGAAAAATGATTTCTCTCGCCATGATAGAAAATGGATTCCCCGACGAGGTTTTTGATCTTCTCCTCAAATTCAAGCATAGTCGTTGCTCTATCCATCTCTGTCCCTGCTTTGTTTCGGAAAACAAAATCACCATATCCAAGATTATTTGTAATGATAGTTCGAAGGTCATGAAGAAGGGTTTTAGAAGTCTTGTTGAGAAAATTTACCCGGAGGTTTCGAGCTTTTTCTTCATTCTCAATATCTGAGGATTGCAGAATGACAGGTATGTCCATGTGCTGCTTTTTCATTCTATCAATAAGCTTGAATCCCGCATTTTCATCCAAAATACCGTTATTATAAAATTTCACATCAGAGATCACTGCAACCATGTATTCCTGGTATTTCTCTACTAATGTGACCGCTTCTTCATAGGATTGGACAAGCAGAACTTTAGGGCGTGCGCGCATTTTGAGGCGTTTATTGATGTCACTCAGTTCTTCATTGATGAGTCGTTGAGTTTGTTTGACGATCTCAGAATAAAGGAGGGGGAGGAACATGGAATAATATTTTATCGAGTCCTCAATGAGCAAAATAACGCGGACATAGCCCTGTTTCGTGTCATATTCCACGTTTTGAGCATCCTCGATCATTTTGATCATTGCTAGGAAAAGTTTGGTGTCTCCATTCCACAAAAATACCTTATCAATATACTGCAATTCATCTTTGTTCTTTTCAACAATTGAGATATCGGACTGCACATTGAGCAGCAGAAGTATCGGCATGTCCGGGTCCTGTTCTTTAATACGTTTACTCAACTCAAAGGGACTGATCTCACCAATCCTCATCATGGTAATGACCAGATCGAAGGATCGCTTTTCCAACAATTTCAGTGCCTGCTTGCCAGTGGGAACACTCGTTACACGCGGGGCTGTACTGAGGTTGAGTTGACGGTATTCACCAAATATCTGTTCTGATAACCGTCCGTCCTGCTCGAAAATGAACGCATCGTAAAAGGTCGATACAAGTAGTATTTCTTTGATACGATATTTCATCAGATTGTGAAAGTTGTCTTCACCAAATTTAAATTTATTATAATAATAATTGAGTTTCGTAAGATCCATGAAAACTCCTGACAATGATTACAATCAATAAATGCAGGAATGTAATTTTAATGCAATTTTTTTATGAAATTTATAAGATGAGTGTCCGTCGGGGAGTGGTCCCCGACGGCTCAGAGGAGTTTAGCGAGGTGTCAGGGACCATTCCCTGACACTTATTTTTTCTTTAACACTTTCATCAGATCAACCGAGATCATCAGATCATCTTTTCGCTGTTCACTCTGTAGATCACCGCTCGGGAACGTTGCATAATTATACTCAAAATATACAAGATTATTTATATTAAATTTTACTCCTACTCCCGAAGTGCTTCCTTCAATATGCCCCTGCTCGTTATGAAATTCACCCCAACGAAGGAAAAAAGTGTTGAAAAACCCAAATTCATATCCGCTGCTCCACTCGCTGTTATAATCTCCGAGCTTTTGAGTATCATATACATAACAAAAAGATAGGTTTTCTTTTAGAAAAGGTAGAGGTAATGAAATTGAATTTCCGAAATGATAGCTTATTTTTCCGGCTATACCAAATTGATTTCCATAGGGAAGTGGCCAATCACCGGATTCGTATGACATTTCACTCTTAAATAGGTTCATTTGATAATATCCTGCAGTAGCTTCAAATGCAAGAAATGATTGTTTTGAACTCAATCGTTGATGATGAATGAAATGTCCTAATAATCCAAGTCCATGCATGGTCGCGTGAACAATTTCGCGATCAAGACTGTCTGCAATTAACAATGGGAGATTGCTGGTTATATATCGAAAGTCATATCCTCCAGAGAAGGTGAACGAATCAGAGTTTCCTGAATTATGAAGTAGGTTTAAATGAAATAATTTTTTCGCAACAGCTAATCGTGAGCATGTTTCATAGGAATGAAAGGTGCCAATAAGATGTCCCTCTGCATCATAAGCTTCTTGATCTCCATAATCACAAGTTGTTCCTAACTTACCGCTGGCATTAATCATTGGTAGGAGGATTCCGAAATTGCTGTTTGCATAAGAAAGATAGGAAGAATTTAGATACATTCCATGTATAATATCCTCAAACCAAGGATCGCGGGACCAGCCCCAGCTCAATCCGCTATTGTATGCAAGCAGGGCTGGGTTACTCCAGCTATTGAGTGGATTGTTTCCCCAGATATATGCAGTACCGGATTGATTCCCGAATGCGGTGCTTGTAGCTGAGGGATTGATCATAGTAAAAATTCCAGTGAATTCCGAACCTGCGGTGAGGTGTCCTGTTAAAACAAGTAGGATCACAAGTAAAAATAATTTATATTTCATATAATCCTCCAATACACTTATTTTTTCTTTAACACTTTCATCAAATCAACCGAGATCATCAAATCATCTTTTCGCTCTGTTGTGTCTGGTGAACCTATTGAAAACGTTGCATAATTATACTCAAAATATACAAGATTGTTAATATTAAATCTTACACCAATTCCCGAAGTGCTCCCTTCAACATGACTTTGTTCATCATGAAATTCACCCCAGCGCAGGAAAAACGTATTGAAAAAACCAAATTCATATCCGCTACTCCACTCCTCGTTACAATCTCCGAGTTTTTGTGTATCATATACATAACAAAAGGAGATATTTTCTTGAAGGAAAGGTAAGGGTAAAGATATCGAATTTCCAAAATGATAGCTTATTTTTCCAGACAGCCCGAATCTGTTTCCATAAGGAAGTGAGTAAGTAGCGGATCCATATGAAATTTCACTCTTAAAGAGATTCATATAATAATATCCTGCAACAGCTTCAAAGGTTAGGAAAGAATTTTCTGAACTCAATCTTTGATGATGGATAAAATGTCCTAAAAAACCGAGTCCGTGCATGGTACTCCTTCCTACATCGCTACCGAGACTATCAACGCTGAGCGGACATAGATTACTGAATATATACCTGAAATCATAGCCCGCAGAAAGCGTGAATGAATCTGAGTTTCCTGAGTCCTGAATAAAGTTGAGATGAAAGAGCTTCTTTGCGACGGCGAATCGTGAGCATGTTTCATACGAATGAAATGTGCCAATAAGATGTCCCTCTGCATCATAAGCTTCTTGATCTCCATAGTCAATAGTCGTACCAAATTTACCGCTTGCATTGATCATCGGTATGAGGATACCAAAGTTGCTGTTTGCATAAGAAAGATAGGAGGAATTTAGATACATTCCATGTATAATCTCTTCAAACCACGGATCACGTGACCAACCCCAGCTCAGTCCGTTATTGTATGCAAGCAGTGCTGGGTTACTCCAACTGTTGAGAGGATTATTTCCCCAGATATATGCAGTGCCGGATTGATTGCCGAATGCGGTGGTTGTAGCTGAGGGACTGATCTCAGTAAAAACTCCAGTAAATTGTGAACCTGCAGTAAGATATCCTGCACTCACAAGTAGGATAATCAGTAATAATAATCTATATTTCATATAATCCTCCAATATACTTATTTTTTCTTTAACACTTTCATCAAATCAACCGAGATCATCAGATCCTCTTTTCTTTGTGTTGCCTGAAGTTCGCCACCCGGAAATGATGCATAATTATATTCAAAATAGACAAGATTGTTAATATTAAATTTTACACCAATTCCCGAAGTGCTCCCTTCAATATGCCCTTGCACGTCATGAAATTCACCCCAGCGTAGGAAAAGAGTATTGAAAAAACCAAATTCATATCCGCTACCCCACTCATTTTCCCAATCTCCAAACTTTTGAGTATCATATACATAACAAAACGATATATTCTCTTGAAGGAAGGATAAAGGTAACGAAATCGAATTTCCAAAATGATAGCTTATTTTTCCGGTTAGTCCGAATCTGTTTCCATAGGGAAGAGGTTCGTCTCCACTCTCGTATGGTATTTCGTTCTTAAATATGTTCATTTGGTAGTAACCGGAAGTGACCTCGAATGTAAGAGATGAACCAGGAGAAGGAAATCGTTGATGATGAATGAAATGTCCTAATAATCCGAGTCCGTGCATGGTGCCGTGTATTATATCTCTATCAAGGCTGTCTGCAAAAAATAATTGTAGATTACTGGTTATATACCTAAAGTCATACCCGCCTGATAACGTGAACGAATCTGAGTTTCCGGTGTTATGAAGAAGATTTAGATGAAAAAGTTTTTTTGCTATTGCAAATCGTGAGCATGTTTCATACGAATTATAGGTGCCAAGAAGATGTCCCCATGAATCATATACTTTTTGGTCACCATAATCACAAGTTGTTCCGAACTTCCCACTTGCATTGATCATCGGTATAAGAATACCATAATCTTGATTTGCAAAGGAAATGTAAGAAGAATTAATATACAGCCCACTCACAACCTTTTCAAACCAAGGATCACGGGACCAACCCCAGCTCAGTCCATTATTATATGCAAGCAATGCCGGATTACTCCAGCTATTCAGCGGATTGTTTCCCCAAATATATGCAGTACCTGCTTGATTTCCAAATGCGATCGTTGTTGCTGAGGGATTGATCTCAGTAAAAACTCCAGTAAATTGTGAACCTGCAGTAAGATATCCTGCACTCACAAGTAGGATAATCAGTAATAATAATCTATATTTCATATAATCCTCCAATATACTTATTATTTCTTAAACACTTTCATTAAATCAAGCGAGACGGTAAAATCATTTTTTCTAGCATTTTCATCTGTATCATCAGGATATTCGGTGTAATTATATTCAAAATAAAAATAACGCATAAGATTAACTCCCACACCCAATCCAAATGTATGTCCCGAATATTTATGTGTATTGTTTTTATAAAACCCACGACGAAGGAATATGGTATTAAATAGTCCCAATTCGATTCCATGTCCCCATGAGGAAGGATCGTCTGCATATTTCGAATTGCCGTATATATAAGAAATAGAAAATGTACCTTTAATTTTAAAAGGGGAAAGATAGTTTACTACATTTTCGTTAAAAGGCATAAAGCTAAATTTACCTCCGAATCCCATACGGGTACCATAAGGAAGGGGATAAGTGTATGTATCATTACTTAAGTTATTCTTGGTGACATTCATCGTATAAATTCCGCCGGTAATATCAAGATCGAATCGAGAAACTTTCGTGGTGATTATTCTCAAGGGTTTGATTAATCCTACTACTCCTACACCGTGCATATACCCGCTTGCATCCGCTTCTCCAAGAATAATAGGAGGTACATTACTTGTAACATATTTCAGGTCATACCCGACAGATATCTCGAACTTATCATTGATAGTAGGAGCAATCTTTTGAAATATAATTTTTGTTAATTTACAGGCGATGGAAAATCGGGAACATGTTTCCTTATACGAATCCGACTCATCATTATTATAATAGTAGTATGGTAAATCATTATATTTAAAAGTTGTCCCAAATTTATAATTTGCATTTACCATAGGAACAAGGAGTGTGAAATAATCATTCGCGTATGAAATGTATGAAGAGTACATGTCAGGATTTTTATGATCCATACTATAATATAATTCACCTGAAGAGACCCAACTCAGTCCCTTGCAATACGCAAGGAGTGCCGGATTACTCCAACTATTAAGCGGGTTGTTGTTCCAAATATATGCAGCCCCCGATTCATAGCCAAGGGCAATTATTGTTGAAGATGGATTGAGTGTAGTAAAAGTTCCCACAAAATCAGTATTAGCATTAAGTGTTCCAATAATAAGAACAATCGCAATGACCAAAATATAATTTTTCATTTTATCCTCCAATTATGGTATTTCTTATTAAGATGGGGATTTGAGTTGTCAAGGAAAAAGATTGAGATATCATATAGCACTTAGGTAGCAACTTAAAGATTTATATAATTTTCGTATAAATGTTATATACGATATACTATGAAATAAGACTAAATTATCAATAAATTCATTAAATCATATTTGATTTCGTTTTCAATTACAAAAAAGGGTACCGAAAGAGAACCTATATGGTACCGGAATGGTACCGTAAGATGATTATTTACCCTTCAATACGTAATATGTGTTTTTACCTTTTCCTCTTGTTTCAATGATACAAAGTTCCCACAATTTTGTTATATGCTTTCTCGCGGTTCGAGGATTGATAGATAACATATCTGAAACATCATTAGTGGAAATTTATTTTTTTCTAATAATTTTTGCACTATTTATAGTGCACCCCATTGTCCAGACAAAAGTATTGATTATATAAGTTAACATTTAACAAGCCTTCAGAAGTTTTTGTTTTTCAAAGAATACTTCATCTGGAGTTTTGTAATCTAATGATTGATGTATTCTTTCTTGATTGAAAAATCTGAAATAACTCTCAACAGCCTTTTGACATTGATTAACATTTTCATAATCATTCAAATATACTTCTTCATACTTCAACGATCGGAAAGTGCGTTCTATGAATATATTATCTAAAGCACGTCCTTTCCCATTCATACTGATTGTGACATTATTATCCAATAAGACCCTTGTAAATTCAATACTGGTAAACTGACTTCCCTGATCAGTGTTGAAGATTTCAGGTCTCCCGTATTTACTGATAGATTCATTTAATGCTTCTATACAAAAGCTGCGATCCAAAGTGTTGCTGATTTTCCAACTCAACACTTTACGACTAAAGATATCTATTATAGCTGCGAGATAAACAACTCCACGGTTCAGACGAAGATAAGTAATGTCACTAGCCCACACCTGATTCGCATGACCAATAGTTATGCCTGACAGAAGATAAGGATACTTCTTATGTTGTGTAGTGGGAATACTGAGATTGAGCTTCGGATAAATTGCTCGTATGTTTAACTTATGCATTATACGGCGTACTCGTTTGCGATTGATCTGATGGCTATTTCGCTTCAACTCTTCTGTTATTCTACGATAACCATAGAATGGCCGCTTTAGATAAATCGACATGATCGCATCTTCCAATGTTCGTTCATCTTTCTTCTCTGTTTTTTGATAATATACACTGCTTCTATTTACTCCCAATAATTTACATTGTTGACTGATGGATAGAGAGTCATTGTTACGCTCTACAAGTCCGGTTCTTTCCCGAATATTTGTTTGTACTTTTTTCGCAAAAACTCCTTCTCCACCTGGAGTACCCCGATCTGCCTATAGAGATCATCAACATGTACTTCTTTGTTTTTATTCACTTTTCTGCGCTTATCTGTAAATATTTGGGGAACTTCTTTAAGAAATCGAGATTTCCAATTTGATATCATGTTGGGGTGTAGTTCAAACTTCTGAGATAGTTCTGACAAAGTCATTTCTCCCTTAACTGCCTCTAAAGCTACTCTCGCTTTAAATTCGGACGAATATCTCTTACGCATGCTTTATGCTCCTTTCATTATCCTTCTCTGAAAATTTTCTTGAAAATCCAAAATATTCAAAAGTAAAATTTTCTGAGAAGAATATTGTACTGCCATTTTTTTACACCTTATACTACTGTCCGAATTTTGGGGAGCATTATAATTTTCTTTAGAATGAGAATATTCAAATAGAGTCCTTTGTGAAAGTAATGATGAATTTTTGACATCTAAATTATAAAGATATTGACTAATCTTTAGTTAAATTTCTAAGTTGATTTGTGAGATTTTCACGCGTTGTTTACAAAAATTAAGAGCTGAAAGTGATTGTTTTCTGGGGTGGAAAGAGACTGTAACGTAATGACATATAGATAATTAAAGCGTTACAGGCTCTTTACACAGAAAACATAAAAAGTGTAAACAACGCTAGCTTTTCTTACAGTTGATTTAATAAAATATAATGATAAAATATTCCGATTATAATTGAAATTATATCTAAAATATGGATTGTGGAAAACATAGAAAGATATTATGATAACTACAAAAAGAAATTCAATAAAATTTTATCCTGATTCAAAAAGAGTAATTGCACGCTTCTTTATGCCTGGTGGTTCTGGTAGAGCAATATCCATTATTACAAAAGTCATAAATCTATCTGATAAGGATGTTCATATTACAATTAATCAAGTTTTGAGAAATTTTTCGCAGCGACATCGTAATATTACAAAAATTTTTGAAAAACATTTCGATAATGTAGAACATGTATTGAATGAACTAAATATTGAGACTGAATCTTTATCTTTAGAAAAAAAATTGCTTATTGGTTCATACTTCACTATGGAATATTCTATTGAATCGACAGCCTTCTTTAATCCAGCAATAGTTGAAGATCCTTACCAAACTAATTTAGAAGAAGGGCAGAAAAGAGTAATAGTAAGTTTTCGTGCTACAGGTGAAGGACATATATCGTCAATTGTATTTAGGAGTGGTATAATTGATAAAAACAATAACTTAAAATTTAAAGTTCCAGGTAAATATGTGAATGTACCAGAAGTTGTGAAGCGTCATGTTTATGAAAAAAATTTATTTCTAAAAAAACTCGATGAAATGAATATTCACAAAGATGTTATTGGCTTAGTTATGGATAAACTGGGAGATAAATTTATTTATGGTGAATTACAAGCAAGTATTGCTGTAGCAAAGAAAGATACAAAGTTAAGTTATACAAGAAAAAAAGTGGTTGAGGCAATTAATTGGCTGGCTGGTGCTCATTATAAAATATCATTTTCCCTTGATACGGCAATTTCAGAACGGGTCATCTTTCCTACTTCTTATACCGAAAACAATGGTATTGAGGATGCAAGATTTGTTAGATTTGTTGATGATGACGGAAGCATAACTTATTATGCAACTTACACTGCTTATAACGGTTTTGCGATTCTGCCAAAATTATTACAAACAAAGGATTTTTATCATTTCAATATTATGCCTATAAATGGAGAAAAAGCACAAAATAAAGATATGGCCCTTTTTCCAAGAAAAATTAAAGGTAAATATGCAATGGTCTCACGATTTGATGGTGTGAATAATTATATTATGTTTTCTGATAATATTAACCTCTGGCAAGATGCTCAAAAAATACAAGAGCCAAAATATCCTTGGGAATTCGTACAAATTGGTAACTGTGGTTCACCTATTGAAACCGAAAAGGGCTGGTTGTTAATAACACATGGGGTTGGTCCAATGAGAAAATATTGTCTTGGTGCAACACTTCTAGACCTAGATGATCCCTCAAAAGTAATTGCGCGTCTCCGTGAGCCGTTATTAGAACCTAATGATGAAGAAAGGGAAGGATATGTGCCCAATGTCGTTTACTCTTGCGGTTCTATTATCCACAATGGTAATCTGATTATTCCTTATGGCATGTCAGACTACGCCTCTACTTTTGCAAGTATATCTTTGGACGAATTATTTAGTAGCTTATTCTCTCAATCTGATATACCTCATATGAAGTCAAAAGAAAAAAAAGCTTCTATATTAATAGTTGATGATGATGCTGATTTTAGGGAAATAACAATGAAACTATTGGAAGAAGGTGGTTATCAGGTTGAGGAAGCATCAGAAGGAATTGAAGCCCTTATGCAAATCGCAAAAAAGAAATTCGATTTGATAATATCAGATATTCAGATGCCAGATTTTGATGGATTTCAACTACTTGAGTTTATGAATAAAAAAAATATAAGCATTCCCCTTGTATTTATAACCGGTTATCCAACTGAAGAATACGAAACTAAAGGTTTGGAACTTGGTGCTGTTGAATTTATTAAAAAACCTATAAAATTTGAATTACTTGTATCAAGAATAAGGGAAATATTAGAAAATCATTAAGATAACCATATGTTATGTATGAACAATTACGAAATTAATTTAAAATATTTTCATATACTTTTAGGTAATCATTTACCATTTTTTCCTGACTAAAATTTTTTTCAGCCCATTCCCGACAAAATTTGCGATCAATTTGTTTAATATCTTTTAGAATTCCTACTGCTTCATCAATTTTATTTACCAGAAATCCAGTTTTCTCATGTACAATTACTTCAGGCATAGAACCTTTATTAAAAGCGACAACCGGAGTTCCACAAAGCATCGATTCAACAACACTTAAACCAAATGGTTCTTCAAAATTAATAGGATGTAGTAAAGCATAAGCATCACCAAGTAATTTGTTTCTTTTTTCTGGACCTGATGAACCAACAAATACAATATCATCATCATTAATGAATGGCTTAATCTTACTGTCAAAATATTCCTGATGCTGAATT
>Ga0265595_1002699_pt1 | contig 11680 bp, 10 predicted proteins | sample saktaG_15_FD_190148 | JGI IMG/M metagenome (GOLD analysis project Ga0265595, IMG submission 190148) | Saline water microbial communities from Sakinaw Lake, British Columbia, Canada - sak_2013_06_06_50m | ecosystem: Environmental > Aquatic > Non-marine Saline and Alkaline > Saline ... | reverse complement strand
TGGACGATATAAAATTTTAGGCTCAGAAATTTTAAGACTAGTATCACCTGCTTTAGAAGAAAATACTCGCAAATTTTATCGCGAATTAAAAGAAAAAACAAAAAAAGCGCTCAAAGATTGGTAGCTTTTTTTGTTTTATCACATTAAAATAATATCTGCTTTTAATCAAAAAAAGGATAAAACTCACTTGACAAATACAAATTATCCGATAATATGTATTTAGACTTTAATTTGTATTTAAAATATCAATTTTATGAGCATTATAAGGGATATAACAAATCAAACAAAAAAATATCTCAAAGATAATGATATTCTGCTTTTTGTTGGGGCTAGACAAGCGGGTAAAACCACTATTCTTAAACAAATTCAATCGTTTTTAGAAAATAAAGACGAAATGATTTATTTTCTAAACCTTGAAGATCCTGATTATCTTGGTTTATTAAATAAATCTCCTAAAAATTTATTCAAAATATTTACGATTGATTTAAAGAAAAAAAGCTTTCTTATAATTGACGAGATTCAATATTTAGATAATCCCACAAATTTTCTTAAATACTTTTGGGATGAATATAAAGAAAAAATTAAAATTATTGCCTCAGGTTCATCAGCCTTTTATATTGATAAAAAATTTAAAGATTCTTTAGTGGGAAGAAAAAAAATATTAAATGTTAAAACATTATCTTTTAAAGAATTTTTAAGATTTAAAAAAGAAGATAAACTTTCTCAAAAAGATTTTAATAAAATAAGTTTGTCTGAAAAAGAAAAAATTGCTATTTATTACCATGAATATCTTATTTATGGAGGATACCCTCGCGTAGTTTTATCCCCTTTTAATGAAAAAAAAGAAATTTTAAAAGATATTGCTTATTCCTATATTAAAAAAGATGTTCACGATGCCCATATTAGACAAGACGAAATATTTTATAAATTATTTAAAATTTTAGCGTCTCAAACTGGCAGTCTTATAAATAGCTCCGAAATGGCCAACACATTGGATGTTTCTAAAAGTTCAATTGATAATTACCTCTACATCATGCAAAAATCATTTCATATCAATTTAATAAAACCGTTCTTTAAAAATATTAGAAAAGAATTAACTAAAATGCCCAAAATTTATTTTTCGGATTTGGGTTTAAGAAATTTTTTCATTTCTAATTTTAATTCGCTAGAGACAAGAGAGGATAAGGGAGGGCTATTAGAAAATGCCGTTTTTAGACAATTAATAGAAAAATACCCCAAAGAAGAAATAAAATTCTGGAGAACAACTGATAAAAATGAAATTGATTTTGTGGTTGAAGAAAAAAAAGCTTTTGAAACTAAAACTAATCCAAAAAAAATTAAAGAACTTTCTTATAAAAAATTCTTTAAAAATTATCCGAATATCGAATTTTCAATTGCCTCCTTGGATGTTAAAAATAATCCAGCCAGCAAATATAAAATAAAAGAAGTTTGGCAGATATAAATCAAGTACTTTTAGAATTACTGAGTATTTTAAACCCTAATAAGAAGTTGTCGCTTTTCTGTAACCCGCCTCTTCTGCTTCCTCCTCGGTACAAAAAAACTGCTCCCCTTTATTAAATGATATCTTAACTTTTTTATAAGTAGGGTCATCGGGAAGAAAATAAGTCCGACCATATCCGTGTTCCGAAATATTACCCTTAATAAGGCATTCTGAACTAATTGGCGCGTCGTTTGTTTCTAAAGGAAAAATAGTCTCTGCCTCTTTTTCTTTGCCCTCGCAAGCATCCCACATTCCTTTGCGTTCAGTAATCGCTTGATTACGACCAGAAGTCAAAAGCCTTCGATAAATTCTATTTCTATCAAGAGGCAAAACATCCGCGCATCCTTCCTTTAAAAGATATTCGTTAACAAATAATTTATTATCTGAAAGAAAAATATATCTAAGCAAACGGCCAAAAATGTCTTTGTCAGAAATATCCTTTTCCAAAATCACTTCTTTATCTTGAATGAGCTCAGTTAAAATTTCTCTGGATTCTTGATAAAAACACTCCCCTATTTCCGGCGCGTCAATTCCCAAAAGACGAACATGAACATCCGGTTCAACTACAATTGTATCTCCGTCTATCACTCTTACCACTTTTATTAAATCTTCTTCTAAATTTAAAACTGTTTCCTGATTTGAACCAACATCTCCAACATTCATAGCGCCGGATAAACTCATGGCGACAATAAAAAAACCTGCCAAATATTTCCTAATTGTCCCATTGGAATCCGCCAAAGTTAAAACACTGATAATCGCGCCAAAAACAATCGCTATTTTAAAAAACACCTGACTAAACCTTTTTAAATCATTTTTTATTTTTTCCTCCATAAAAACTAAAAATTAGAATTAAATATCGCCAAATTTTAAAATAATCTACTGGTTTAAGTATAACAAATTTTTACAAAAAAACTAATTACTAATTAAAAATCGATTTAATGTCAATCGCAAATATTTTAACAATTTTATACACTCTAATTGGAATAGGAATTTTTATATTAATATCTTACAAACCAAAATATTTTTGGCCAGTTTTAATCTTTGCAACCGTATTTGGCGGTGGACTATGGGCTAATAATAACACTTATGTTGATGAATATTTTATTTACGCTATCCTTTCGGGTGTTTTCTTGGGTATATCAATTCGTCGAATTCATTTCTATAAAACCAAAGAAAACGCTTCATCTTATTTTCATAAGTTAGCATTTATTCTTTTAATTTTCTACATGATTTTCCAAAGTTTTCGAGGAATAACATTTTGGCAAGACTTGGGAAAATTAAGATGGGTTATTTATTATATCGCATTAGGTATAATCTCATTTTTCGCAATAAAAAATAGCCTTCCTATTCCAAATAAAAAAAGGGCAGCACTTCTTGTTTCAAGTAGCGCCTTACTATATTTAATTTTATATTTTTCTCACGGTTTATTTACTGAAATTTTCCGAGGAATAAGTAGATATGATGTCCAGCTTAAAGAATGGTCTACTAGCGCTTACGCCTTATTTTCTTTAGTTATCGCAATTCCTTGCGCCTTTATACTTGTTAACGAAAAAAATAAAAAATATCGCATTGTTGGCTGGGCAACTATATTTATGGCACTATTATGTGCCTTTTATTTTGATTCTCGCGTCTCTTTATTAGTTATTATTGGGTTCACGATTATTGCTATTTTTAATCTAAAATTTCGCAAATCAATTTTTATTATCATTCTTTTATTTATTGCTATATCTTTATATTCTAATATTGTTCCACAAAAAAATTTTGATAAAAAAGTTTCAAAAGATTTAACCAGAACTATTACTGGCATCTATAAGTGGAACAATAAGAGCGATATAGATAGAAAAATTTATATCCCCGCTGGATTTATGAGTATAAATAATGGTTGGAAAAACTTCTTATTTGGCTATGGTTTTAGAACTCACGGAATTATAATAAGTCCTCATTTGAAAAATTTATATATAAAAAACGGGTTCCCTGAAAAAGCAGCTAAAATAAATAAAGATGCTGGAACAGAAGCATTTACGGCATTACTTATTGACACTGGTATTATTGGAATATTGCTTTTAATAATAAACTTTCTTTTTGTAGCTAAACAAATTTATATCCAGAAAAAAAATCAATATAAATTTTTATTTCTTTTTTGTCTCTTATTCACTTTTTTATGGCTAATAATAATAAATATGGTTGATATTTTACTTTTCTACTTATTAATTATGCCACATGGTCTAATTTGGCAATTGAATCAACCAATAGATGAAATTAAAAAAATAAAAAATAAAAATGCTTTATGATTGGTAAATTTACAAAAAACACATTTATTACTTTTTTGACACAAGGCCTAATTTTCATTATTAGTTTAGGAATCTCTGTATTATTGGCCCGAATATTGGGACCGGAAAAAAGAGGAATTTATTCTTTAGCAATGATTCTTCCTTCTTTTTTGTTATATTTTACTTGTTTTGGAATTGGCCAAAGCTCAGTTTTCTATCTTGGTGAAAAAAAATACTCTCCTAAAGAAATTTTTGGGACTAATCTTATCTTGGTACTTTTAATTAGTATTTTCGCAATCTTAATCGGTTTAATAATTACTTTTTTCCTCAATAATACTTTATTTCCTGGAATAGAAAAAAAATATTTATTCAGCGCTATTTTCCTAGCCCCATGTCTTATCTTTTTTAGCTTTATTGTTTCCATCTTATTGGGATTACAAAATATAAAAAAATATAATTTAATTTATTTGTTTAATAAGTCTTTGCTTTTGTTTGCTCTGATTGGAATATTTATATTGGGAATTAAATTCGAGATTATAAATATAATTATAACTGAAATCACAGTGGTTTTTATCTCTTGTGTTGTTTTATTTTTCGTAACAAAAAAGGAAGCCGGGGGAATTTGTTTAAAATTCAATAAAGAATATTTTAAAAATTCATTTTTATATGGGCTGAAAATTTATTTGGGATCAATTATATCTTTTTTACATAATCGGATAGGAATACTATTAATTAATTCATTTTTAAATCCTTTAATGGTTGGTTTTTATTCTATTGGTGTTGGTTTATCAGAAAAAATTTATCTTATATCTGATTCTGTGGCGACTGTCCTTTTTCCAAAGGTTGCTTCAGAAAATAATAAATTAAAAATAAAAAATTTTACGCCAGTAATTTTTAGAAATATATTATGGATTATTATAATAATAAATATCATTATCTTTATAATAGCAAAGTGGTTAATAATTTTTCTTTACTCAACGTCCTTTTCTGCGTCGATAAAACCATTTCAAATTCTCCTTATAGGAGCAATTGCCATAAGTGGATCAAAAATATTAGAAAGCGATATCCGGGGAAGGGGGAAACCTATGTTAATTACTTGGATAACTGGGATTTCCACTGTTTTAAATATTATATTAAATATTATATTGATTCCCAAATTGGGCATTTTGGGCGCAGCTTGGTCCACATCTATATCTTTAATTATTAATTTAATTTTTACCTTATTTATTTATTGTAAAATTTCTGGTAATTTAATAAAAGATATGTTTTTTATTAAAAAATTTGATTTAAAATTATATCAAAATCTTTTTATTATCCTAAAAAATAAAATTAAAAAATAAATGGAAGATAAAAATTCAAATTTAAAAATTTGTTTTCTGGGTGATACGGCTGCTCCTCATCTATTCCGTTGGATAAAATATTTTTCAGAAAAAGGATATTTAATTGAAATTATTACCACTAATCCGATAACATTAAATAATGAATACCAAATTCATTTACTGAAAAAAATTTTTAAAAGCTCTAAAACTATATTTAGAATTTTAAATTTGATCCCAATTTTAATTCAATTAAAATTATTGATAAAAAAAATAAACCCAGATATTATTCATGCTCACTCAATTAGCCCTTATGCATATCTTGTGACCTTACTAAATTTTCATCCTTTTGTTGTTACTCCTTGGGGAAATGATATTCTTATTGATATTAAAAATTCAAAATTAGAAAAATTTTTAACAAAAAAAAGTTTAGATAAAGCCGATTTAATAACTTGTGACGGAAAAAATACAAAAAATGCTATAACGGGTTTAGGTATAACTTCTAAAAAAATAAGATTTATTACATTCGGAGTTGATGTTGAGAAATTCAAATCGAACTCCGATAAAAAATTATTAAAAAATGAATTATTTTCAACCTATTCTAAAATAGTAATAAGCACCAGATTTCTAACAAAAATTCATAATGTAGAAACATTAATCAAGGCAATCCCTTTTGTTGTAAAGTCTTTACCGGATACAAAATTCTTAATTGTGGGTGGCGGTCCCGAACAAGAATATTTAATAAATTTATCAAAATCTTTGAAAATTTTTGCCTCTATAATATTTGCTGGATCGGTTGAAGAGAATGGGATGATTTCTCTTCTCCAAATTTCTGATATATATATTTCTACTTCTTTATCAGAAAGTGGTTTAGCGGCAAGCACCGCCGAAGCAATGGCTTGCGAATTACCCATTATCAATACTCAAACCGGCGACATTGATCTTTGGATTAAAAATAATCAAAATGGATTCATTATTCCCGTAAAAAAACCAGAAATTTTAGCGGAAAAAATCATCTTTTTGCTTAAAAATGATGATTTAAGAAAAAAATGGGGGGAATTAAACAGAAAAACCATTATAGAAAGAAATAATTATTATAAAGAAATGAAAAAAGTAGAAAACATTTACAAAACTCTTAAAAAATAACATAATAACTTATATGATAAATAAAAATAAAATTAATATTTCCGTTGTTATTCCTATTCTTAATGAAGCTGAAATTTTACAAGAATTATACCGGCGATTAACTAAAGTAATGGAAGGTCTAACTAATATCTATGAACTTATTTTTATTGATGACGGGAGCAAAGATGAATCATTCAAAATGCTTAATTTATTGCATGAAAATGATAAACGAGTTAAGGTTATCAAATTTAGTCGAAATTTTGGACACCACATTGCTATTACTGCCGGTCTTGATCATGCTCGTGGAGAAGCTGTAGTTTTAATGGACGGAGATTTACAAGATCCGCCCGAAGAAATTCCTAAATTATATGAAAAATTTAAACAAGGATATGATATTGTTTATACTACCCGAACGAAAAGAAAAGATCCTTTTTTAAAAAAATTGTGTTCTAAAATTTTTTTTAAAGTTCTAAAAATTGTCAGCGATGTAGATATACCCCCAAACGCTTGTATGTTTAGAATAATAAGTCAGCCCGTTGTACAAACTTTTAAAAAATGCCACGAAAAAACACGACTTACTATTGCATTAATAGATTGGACTGGCTTTTCGCATATTAAAGTAAAAACTGTCCGTAATTCTCGATATGCAGGAAAGTCAAAATATAGCTTCTCCAAATCGACTCGATTAGCAATAGATGGAATTACTTCTTTTTCACATTTTCCCCTACACATAGCAACTTATACTGGATTTATTATAGCAACTATTAGTATTATAATCGGCATATATATGTTAATTCAAAAATTATTTTTTGGCATGGTAACCTCAGGATATGCCTCTCTTATTGTTTCTATAATGTTTTTAAGTGGCGTACAATTAACTGTTATGGGGATTTTGGGAGAATATATTGGAAAAATTTATAAAGAAGTTCAGAATCGACCTCTTTATGTTATTGAAAAAATATTATGAAATATAAATCCGGTTATAAAATTATTTTATTTGGACTTTCTGGTTTTGGTAGTTATGCCTTACAATATATTTTAAATTTAGGCGGAAATATAAAAAAAATATATACTCGAAAAGAAAAGTTTGAACATCCATATTTCCCAGTAAGATCAATAACTAATTTAGCAAGACGATATAAAATCACATATAGTTATAATATTCCAAATGAACCAGAAAAAGATATTGATATTATAATTTGCTCAAGTTATCATAAAATTATTCCTGATAATTTTTTAACAAATACAAAATTCGGGGCATTTAATATCCATCCTTCGTTGTTACCATCTTATAGGGGAGCAACGCCAACTAAACAGTGTCTACTTAATAATGAAACTCTGTCTGGGATAACATTACACAAAATGACTAAAAAAATTGATGGGGGTGGAATAATTGCTCAAGAAAAAATAAAAATAAAATCATACTTTGATGACGGATTGTTAAGACAATACCTTTCTATTCTTCAGTATAAACTAATATTAAAGCTCTTTAAGTATTTAAATTCAACAAAAAAATTGGATAGATGGGACCATCCTTGTGATTACATAGATAGTTATTACCCCCCATTTAAAAAAATAGAAATCGACTACGATGCTAATCTTTCTATTTATAAATTATTACATCAAATTAGGGCCAGTTCTCCATTCCCCGGTTTGTTGCTAAAAATAAATAATAAAAATTATAATCTTACAAAGGTCATAAGATACAGAAAGGGAATAAACAAAAATTCTATAATTCTAAACAAAAAGACCATTCTAATAAAAGGCTTTGACGGGCAATTAGAAGCGATATATAGACATTAAACTATGAAATTAGTCATCCTTCAACCAGGATATTTACCATGGCTCGGGTTTTTTGACCAAATGAATTGGGCAGATATTTTTGTAATATATGACGATGTTCAATATACTAAAAATGATTGGAGAAATAGAAACCAAATAAAAACTGCAAATAGAAAGACGTGGCTTACGATTCCAATACAATCCCATCTCGGACAATTGATAAAAGATATCAAACTACCCGAAAATTATACTTGGAGTAAGAATCATATAAAATCAATACAATATTCGTATACTAAATCAAAATATTTTAATCAATATTTTCCCAAAATAAAGGATATTATCGAAACTAAATATAAATATCTAATTCAACTAAACGTGGCCTTAATACTCTATTTAAATCAAATACTCGGCATTCAAACTAAAATTATTTATTCTTCGTCCCTCAATAGTAAGGGAGAAAAAACAGAAAGATTAATAAGTATATGTCGTGAACTTGGAGCAACTGACTATTTAACCGGAGATGCAGCACAAAATTATTTAAATATGACCCTGTTTAAAGAAAATAATATTCATGTAAAATATCAGAATTACAAACATCCTATATATTCTCAACTTTGGGGAAATTTTATTCCATACTTATCTATAATTGATCTTTTATTTAATTGTGGCCCAGAAAGTTTAAATATATTATCAAAAACTGATAAATAATATCAACCAATTAAAAATTTATTTATGTCTAAAAAAACACAAAAAAACCAAACAATTTTAATTACTGGCGGAGCTGGCTATATAGGAACCGTCTTAACCCCACTCCTGCTCAAAAAGGGGTATAAAATAAAAGTATTAGACAGATTATTTTTTGGAAAAAAACCCATACAAGATTTCTTCAATAATAAAAATTATGAATTAATTAAAGGTGATATAAGAAATACAAATAAAAATTTATTCAAAAACGTTCACGCCGTTATTCATCTTGCCGCACTTTCAAATGACCCCTCTTGTGATATTGATTCATCTTTAACACAATCTATTAACTATGAAGGAACAATAAAAATAGCAAAGCAAGCTAAACAAGCTGGGGTTAAAAAATTCCTTTTTTCTTCATCTTGTAGTGTCTACGGTGGGGGAATCAACGTCAATCTTACCGAACAATCTTCTCTTAATCCTGTTTCATTATATGCCAAATTAAAAGCAATGGCTGAAAAAAAGATTTTACAACTAGCTGATGATAATTTTGCTGTAATTATTTTAAGAAATCCAACAGTATATGGGATGTCTAAAAGAATGCGATTTGATCTAGTGGTTAACGTTATGACTTTATCTGCATTTGAAAAAAGGAAAATTTATCTACTTGGTGGAGGAACACAATGGAGACCACTCATCCATGTACATGATCTTTCGCGAGCTTTTATTCAAATATTAGAAGCACCGCTAAAAAAGGTTCAAAATCAAATTTTTAATGTTGGATCAAATAAAGAAAATTATCAAATGTTTCAAATAGCTGAAATAGTGAAAAAAATAGTTCCCTCTGTTATAGAAAAAATTCCATCTGACCAAGACAAGAGAACCTACAATGTTAGTTTTGATAAAATAAATAAAATTCTTAATTTTAAGTTAGAAAAAACAATTTCACAGGCAATAAAAGAAATTCATGAAGGACTCATAAAAGGATTAATTTATGGTGACATTAAAACAAAAACTGTAGATTATTATAAATACTTAATAACTGCTGAAAAATTATTAAAAGAAATTTCATTAAACGGAAAAATTTTTTAAATAAACTATGAAAGTTCTCTTTGTTATTCCTCCCCTACCAAAAATAGTAGACAAAAAAGCTCTGGGCAGTAAGTGGCCCAGAATTGGTATCGCCTATATTGCTGGTTTCTTGAGAGAGTATGGTATTACTGTTGGAATTTTAGATTGTAAAACTGAAAAACTTAATATAGAACAAGCAATTATAAAAATTTTAGCTTTTAATCCCGATATTATTGGCATTACATCTTTTACTGAAGAAATAATAGAAACGGCGGGACTTTGTAAAGCAGTTAAAAAAATAAATAGAAACATAATAACTATTGTTGGTGGAGCACATGCTTCAGCGATTCCAGAACAAATGTTAAATGAGTTTAAAGATATAGATATAGCGGTTTATGGAGAAGGAGAAATAACCCTTTTGGAAATTGTACAACTAAAAAAATTTGACTTAATAAATGTAAAGGGTATCGTCTATCGTAAAAACGGAAGAATAATCCGCAATAAACCGCGAGAATTAATTAAAGATATAGATTCGTTACCATATCCTGCCTGGGATTTATTTCCACTCGAACAATATCGCGGACGCACTATACTTAGTTTGGGAGAAAAAAAACATGAGAATATATTAGAACTGCCGATTCTTTCTACTAGAGGGTGTCCTTATAGATGTAATTTTTGCTTCCATGTTTATGGCCATACGGCAAGATTTCGTGATTATAAAAAAATAGTTGACGAAATTGAATTTAATATTAATACATATAACTCAACACAATTCTTTTTTGCAGATGGTACTTTTGGAATAAGAAAAAACAATGTTATCAAGCTATGTAATGAAATAATTAAAAGAAAACTCAACAAAAAAATTAAATGGACTGCACCAACAAGAGCTGACGTAGTTACTGAAGAAACCTTGCGCTTAATGAAAAAAGCTGGTTGCTTAACTTTTGCTATCGGTGTTGAATCTGGAGATGAACAGATTCTAAAAAATTCAGGTAAAAACGAAACTAAAGAACAAATAAGAAAAAGTGTTACTATGGCAAAAAAAGTAGGATTGCCAATTGAAACTTCTATTATTTTGGGACACCCAAATGAAACATCTGAATCAATTAAAAATTCACTTGATTTTGCCAAAGAACTTGATATAGATTCACATAGTATTCCCATAATGATTCCTTATCCGGGAACAAAAATAATGCAAATGGCAGAAAAAGGAGAGGGTAATTATCGACTTCTAAGTAAGGATTGGAGTAAATATATGAAACAGACCGGAGGACCATTGGAACTTAAAAATATTTCTCTAAATCAACTAAGAATGATACAAGCGCGTGCTTATTTACGCTATTACTCACAATTTAAAAAGATACCCTATATAATCAAAATGATTCCACTGCGAAAAATAATAATAATTTTTATTAATCTATTAAAAAATGTCGCTTCTTCAAAAAAATAATTCTAAAAAATATTAATTAAAAAAACATGAAAGTAGAATTTTTTAAACACAATTTGGGTCGAAAAGAAATTAAACGGGTTAATCAAGTTCTAAAATCAGTTATTTTAACCACTGGACCCGTAAATGAAGAATTTGAAAAAAAATTTGCTCAATATTTAGGTTGTAAAAGAGTAGTAACCACTAGTAGCTGTACTGTTGCTTTATTTTTGTCTCTTAAAGCATGGGGCATTGGGCCTGGTGATGAAGTTATTACCACACCAATGACTTATATCGCCACAGCGGCGGCAATTATTCATACCGGCGCAAAACCAATTTTTGTTGATGTGGAAGAGAAAACTGCTAATATAAATGCTGATTTAATTGAATCTGCAATTACTCCAAAAACAAAAGCCATTATACCGGTTCACCTATATGGTCAAATGTGTGATATGATAAAAATTAAACAAATTGCTGATAAAAATAAACTTATTATTATTGAAGA
>Ga0265595_1002697_pt1 | contig 11686 bp, 6 predicted proteins | sample saktaG_15_FD_190148 | JGI IMG/M metagenome (GOLD analysis project Ga0265595, IMG submission 190148) | Saline water microbial communities from Sakinaw Lake, British Columbia, Canada - sak_2013_06_06_50m | ecosystem: Environmental > Aquatic > Non-marine Saline and Alkaline > Saline ... | reverse complement strand
GAAGACCTTCCGGCCCTCTTCGGTGTGGGCCAGTTCGCGCCCGCGGAAACGCAGCGAGAACTGCACACGGTCGCCTCTGGACAGGAAATCGCGGGCGCGGTTGAGCTTGATCTCCAAGTCGTGGTCGCCGATCTTGGGAGTCCGGATGCGGATCTCCTTGAGTTCGGTCTCATGCCGGTGGCTCTTGGCCTTCTGCTCTTTCTTGCGCTGCATGTACATCCATTTGCCGAAATCCATGATCCGGCAGACGGGCGGCTGCGACTGCGGGGCGACCTCGACGAGGTCCATCCCGGTGTCGTGGGCGCGCTGGAGGGCGTCCCGAATGTCCACGACGCCAAGTTGCTCGTCGGTCTCGCTGATCAGGCGAACCGTCGAAACTCGGATCTGCGCGTTGCGACGAAGATTCTTGCTGATGGTATCTGCTCCTTACAATGACCAGTGGTTGACACTCAATGCATCCCGGCGCGCCGGGACTCAATGCTATAAACGCTAAATGCCAAACGCCAAATGTTCAATGCTTCATGTCCGGTTCCGGGTTCCGCCGTTTTGCTTTTCCTGGTTCCTGGTTCCTGGTTCCTAATACCCGGTTCCGCCGTTTTGCTTTCCTGGCTACTGGCTACCAGTTGCCGGCTCCTGGCCGCTACTGACCAGGGCCGTGGCGCCCTTGGTACGGATCTCCTGGCACAGGCCCTCGATCAGGGCGGCCGGGGTCATAGCGCCGTGGTCGCCGGCGGTGCGGTGGCGAAGGGCGACGGAGCCGGCCTCGGCCTCTCTCTGCCCGACGACGGCCATGTAAGGCACCTTTGCCATAGTCGCCCGGCGGATTTTTGCGCCGATCTTGTCCGACGAATCGTCGAGTTCGACGCGCATTCCGGCATCCCGCAGTTGGCGGCAGACGTTCGCGGCGTAGTCGTTGAGCTTCTCGCTGACCGGGAGCACGGCTATCTGCACGGGCGAGAGCCACAGCGGGAACGCGCCGGCGAAGTGCTCGATCAGTATGCCGATGAACCGTTCCGGCGAGCCCAGCGGGGCGCGGTGGACCATCACGGGCCGGTGGGGGGCGTTGTCCGAGCCGGTGTACTCGAGCTCGAAGCGTTCTGGCAGGTTGTAGTCGACCTGGATCGTCCCGAGTTGCCACTGCCGCCCGATGCAGTCCTTGACGATGAAGTCGATCTTGGGCCCATAGAATGCGGCCTCGCCCTTTTCTTCCGTGGCGGTCATGCCCAACTTGCGGACGACGTTGCGGATATTCTCCTCGGCGCGGTTCCACCCCTCGGGTGAGCCGGTGTACTTGGTCGAGTCCGGATCGCGAAGGCCGAGGCGGACGCGGTAGTCGGTCAGGCCGAGAGTCTGGAGGCAGCATTGGGTCAGATCGACGCACGACTCGATCTCCGCCTCGAGCTGGTCGGGCGTGCAGAAGATGTGCGCATCGTCCTGGGTGAAGCCCCGCACGCGGGTCAGGCCGCTCAGTTCGCCTGACTGCTCGAACCGGTAGACCGTGCCGAACTCGCTCAGGCGGACCGGCAGGTCGCGGTAGCTGTGCTGGTCGGCCTTGTATATCTGGATGTGGTGCGGGCAGTTCATGGGCTTGAGCAGGTAGCCCTCGTTCTCGCCCATGGACATCGTGGGGAACAGGCCGTGCTCGTAGTACGGGTAGTGCCCGCTGGTGCGGTAGAGTTCCAGCCTGCCGATGTGCGGCGTGATGACCGGCTGGTAGCCGCGCTTGAGCAACTCGCCGCGAAGCCAGCCCTCGAGCTCCATGCGGATAATGGTGCCCTTGGGCATCCACAGCGGCAGGCCCGGCCCGACGGCGTCGGTTATCAGGAACAGCCCGAGTTGTCGGCCCAGGACGCGGTGGTCGCGCTTGCGGGCCTCGGCCACGCGGGCGAGGTGCTCGTCGAGTTGCTTCTTGTCGAAGAACGCCGTGCCGTACACGCGGGTGAGCATTTTGTTCTTCTCGTCGCCTCTCCAGTACGCCCCAGCCGTCGAAAGCAGCTTGAACGCCTTGATCCGCCCGGTGTCGGGCAGGTGCGGGCCGCGGCACATGTCCACGAAATCGCCCTGGCGGTACAGGCTGATGGTCTCGACGTGTTGGTCACGGACGAGGTCGTCGATCATCTCGACCTTGTAGTCCTGGCCCAGAGAGGCCATCTTGGCCCGCGCCTTCTCGACGGGCAACTCCTCGCGAACGATATTGATCTTCGCGTTGATGAGGTCCTTCATCTTCTTTTCGATCTTCGGCAAATCGGCGTCGCCGATGGGCTCCGGCATGTCGAAGTCGTAGTAGAATCCGTACTGGAAGTCGTCCATCAGGGCCGGGCCGATGGTGTACTGGACCTTTGGCCCGTAAAGGAGGCAGACTGCCTGGGCGAGTACGTGAGCGGCCGTGTGGCGAAGGACTTCCAGGGCTCCGGGGTCGCGGTCGGTGAGTATCCGCAGGTCGTGCTCGCCTTCGGGCAGCACGGCGGCGATGTCGGCGAGCTTTCCATCGACCTGGGCAGCCAGCGCAGCCGACGCCAGTCGCGGGGAGATTTCCTGGGCCACGTCCAGCGCGGTTATGGGCTTGTCGTACTGTCTGGTGCTGCCATCGGGCAGTGTGATCGTCGCGCTCATAGCGGGGCTCCTGTCAGCGGCGCGGCGGGATTCCTGGGCTGCTTTGCGTGGGGGAGTCGGGCGGGCGCGGTGCAGGCAGCCGACAGGCAGACCCACGACGACCGGGCCGCCCGGAATGTGCCGCGGCGGCCGGTTAGCATGTCGTCGTTATTGTCCTGGCTGTCTGCATTCTCTTGACACCAACCCGGGCCGGCTTAGCGGCCTGGCCCCGGGTTCACGCTAGAGCCTAACACGCCTATGGCCGGTTTTCAAAGCCTAAATTCCTAAGAAGAAGGCGTCAGGAGAAGGCTTCTGACCTCAGGCTTCAGACTTCTTACTTCAGACTTCTTACTTCTGACTTCTTACTCCTGACTTCTGTTCTTCTTCAAACCCATCGCACCAGCCCCATGTCCCTCGGGTTGGCCATGTCGGGGTGATGCGGCATAACTCGGACGGTGTACCCCGTCATGCCGCTTCGCGTGCAGGGCATGGCGACGGTGTACTTTACCTTGTGGTTTTCCAGCGAGGCGGTCAACTGCATCTCAATGGCCTGGCCCGTGTGGAGTTGGCCGTCCTCGTCGAGCGGCCCGTGGTAGAGTTCCACGAGGATGTCCTTGGGCTCGAGGGCGCCGGTGTCTATGATGGCCTCGACTCGTATATCCCGGCCGACCTGCGCGCCCCGCCCGGCCATGTCGTCGGTTACGCTCTCGACCCGCACAGAAGGGAAGTTCTGGCGGAACCGCGTTTTCCACGCGGCCAGGTTGCGGGTTTCCGCCATGTTGTTGGCGACAAGCTTTTCCCATCTGGCGGCGGCTTTGACATAGAACCTTTCGGCGTACTGGCGGACCATTCGGTTGGTGTTGTAGACGGGGGCGAGCTTGCTCATCGTCCGCTTCATCTTCTTGATCCACCCGTGGGGGAGCTTGTCGGAGCCGCGGTCGTAGAACAGCGGGACGACTTCCTTTTCCAGAAGGTCGTAGAGTGCCTGGCTTTCGACCTTGTTCTGATATTCGAGGTCGTCGTAGCTTTCGCCGGAGCCGATGGCCCAGCCGACGTCGGGCTCATAGCCCTCGGCCCACCAGCCGTCTGGGATGGACAGGTTCAGCGCGCCGTTGGCGGCCGCCTTCATCCCGCTGGTGCCCGAGGCCTCCATCGGCCGCAGGGGCGTGTTTAGCCAGACGTCCACTCCCTGGACGAGGTAGCGTGCGACGTTTATGTCGTAGTCTTCCAGGAAGACCAGCGACCTGCTGAACGGTTCCTTACGGGCGGCGTGGACGATCTGTCGGATGAGGTCCTTGCCTGGGTTGTCGCGGGGGTGAGCCTTTCCGGCGAAGACGATCTGCACGGGCTTATTGGGGTTGCTCAGCAGCTTTGCCAGTCGTTCCGGGTCGGCCAGGATAAGGTTTGCTCGCTTGTAGGTGGCGAACCTACGGGCGAAACCGATCGTCAGGGCCTCGGGGTCGAGTATCTCGTCGGCGACCGCCAGTTCGCTGGCCCCGGCGCCGCGTTTGAGCAGTTGCTGGCGGAAGTGGTGCCTGGCGAACACCACCAGCCGCTCGCGGCGCTGCTCGTGCGTGCGCCAGAGCTCGGTGTCCGGGATGGTGTCCACGGCCTTCCATACGGTCATGTCGGCGGGCTTTTCCTGCCAGCCCGGGCCGAGATAGCGGTCGTACACGGCCGCCATGTCGTGGCTGAGGAATGTCCGCGTGTGGATGCCGTTGGTGATGTGCGAGATGGGCACCTCGTCGACCGGCAGCCCCGGCCAGACGTGCGCCCACAGCTTGCGGCTGACGGCGCCGTGCAGTTCGCTGACGCCGTTGCGATAGCCGCTCATCCGCAGTGCAAGCACGGTGAGGTTGAGCGGCTCCTCCTTGTTGTTAGGCTCCTGCCTGCCGAGGGCGAAGAAGTCCTCACGGCTGATGCCAAGTTGCGGCCAGTAGTTGGAGAAGTATTTATCGATCAGCCAGGGCTCGAATGCGTCGTTGCCGGCCGGGACCGGGGTGTGCGTGGTGAAGATGTTCGACGCCCGGACAGCTTCGCGGGCCTCGTTGAAGCTTATTCCCTGCTCGGCCATCAGAAGCCGGCACCGGTCGAGGCTGAGAAAAGCCGAGTGGCCTTCGTTCATGTGATAGGCCTTGGGGTTTATTCCCAGGGCCTTGAGCATCCTGACGCCGCCGATACCCAGGAGTATTTCCTGGCGGATTCTCATTTCCTGGTCGCCGCCGTAGAGCTGCGCGGTGATGTGGCGGTCCTCGGGCGAGTTTTCCGGGACGTTGGTATCCATCAGGTAGAGGGGGATTCGCCCGATGTGGACGACCCAGACCTGCGCCCTGACGGCGCGGTTGAGCATTTCGACCTCGATGAACAGCGGCGAGCCGTCCTTGTCGCGGCAAAGGGTGACGGGCATGTTGTGGAAGTCGTTGCGTGGGAACAGCTCGAGCTGCCATCCATCGGCGTTGAGGCGCTGGCGGAAGTAGCCCTGCTGGTAGAGCAGCCCCACAGCCACCAGGGGCAGATCAAGTTCGCTGGCGCTCTTGAGGTGGTCGCCGGCCAGGACGCCCAGGCCGCCGGAGTAGATCGGCAGGCACTCGCTTATGCCGAACTCGGCGCAGAAGTACGCCACCTGTGGCGTGCGGTCGCCCCCGTAGGTTTTTCGCCACCAGCCGACGGCGGAAAGGTAGTCTTTCAGGCTTCGGTGGGCACGCTGGAGGTGGGCGAGGAAGCCATCGTCCGCGGCCAGCTCGGCCAGACGCTGCTGAGAGATCCGCCCCAGCAGGGCCACGGGGTTGTGATAGTAATCCTCCCAGCCCTGGCTGTCCATTCGGCGGAACAGCTCGAGCACGTCGCCCTGCCAGCACCACCAGAGGTTATGGGCCAACTCTATCAGCGGGGCAAGCTGCTCGGGCAGCGATGGCTCGATTGTGAACATCCTAAGTGGTCGCATAGTCAGCTACTGCCTCTCCGTATGGTTACGGTTCGACCCTGGCAGACGCCCAGGCATAAGCGCCCGCCCTGTTGCTGGTACGCGCGACGCGCGTTGGCCTTGTCTTACATCGGCAATGGGTCATTCATAGATTATAGGAACAATGGCATTTTGTTTTTGCCTACGGCTTCGCCTTGGGCCGAGCCGGACACTTGCCGCCACCTGCCGGCGGGCGCGATCGGCCGACCGGCGGCGCGCATACAATTAGTAAGGCCCGTTCACGAGGCCATCCAGGCAGGCCGATAATAAAAGGAGAGTCTTGGTTGGAGGAAATGCAAAATGCGTGGAAACAGACGATCTAAAGGCGCCAGGATAGCTTCCCGCGTGGTCAAAGCGCGGGCGAAGCCGCGGCGCAGCGGCACCCCCAGAAGGGGAAACTGGCGATTCGAATCGCATTGCGATATACTGAATGGCCGGTTACGGCTTTTTGACGACGACGCTGTCGCCGAGAATTCTTCGGAATCCGATGAACCCGGCGGCACCTGAAGTGTCAAATACATTGAGGGCATTATATGAAAGACACCGGCCGAACAATCCGCGTGGCCTTGGCGGCAGGGCTGTTGATATTTGTCTCTTCCGCCAGTGGTCAGGTGCTTCCAACACAAGACGGGCGTGAACTCGACGCAAGTCCATCGTTGGGCTCGCGCTACAATTACGAAACGCCCCAGGGCCAGCAGATCAACAGCCAGCTCTACGTGACCGGCCAGGTTTCCGGGCTCGCTTATTTCCATGGCTCGACGGGCTACGTTGCGGGCGACCAGTTGCAGACCAACGTGCCGTCGTCCGTTCAGTCGGACTTCGGCCGTCGGTCGGTGGGTCTGTCGCAGGCCCTTGGCGGGCAGACGTATCTGCCGTCGCCATATTACAGTCGCGGGCAGACGGTTTTGGGACTCAACTCTATCCTGGCCGGTCGCGCGGCGCCTGGCACGAACGTTCCGATTGCGACGGTTCCGTCGGCTACGTCTCTTGGCCAGCAGCTTTACGTGGACGCGATGGCCGATTACCGGACCAGCGAGGCCAATCGCGGCGCGCGGACCCTGGTGCCGGAGGCGTCGCGGACCCTGCCAGGCGCCCAACCGATGCTTGTCGCGGGCGGGGCGAGGTCGGACGTTGGGGCCATTTTCGCCACGCCGGTGCGGCTGGAGCCCACGGTGGCGACCAACTACCTGCCGGTAGGCGGCCTGTTCGGCGTTTCCGGCGGGCAGCAGCAGGCTGAACTGGCCCGCGAACTTTACTTCCAAGCCCATTCCCGGCAAATCGACGCCCAGAACGAGCCGCTACAGCGGCAAGGCGCCGTAACGGACAAGTTGGACGCCGATGTGCCGGGCGCCTCGCCGCTTGGCTTGGGCCAGCCGAACCCGCCCGTCGCGCCCGGCCTGCCCAGCCAGCAGGACGCCAACCAGGTTGGCGCCCAGGCATCACTTGGCGGGTCGATCCAGAAACTGCCCGGCACGCCGGTCAGAAACCAGGACGTGTTCATGGACATGCTCGTCAGTCTCCGCCGTGACCGGGATAGCCGCAAGGAACAGGCCCTCATTGAGGCCGGCCTGGCGCCCCAGCGGGCCGCGGCTCCGACCGCACCGGTTGCGGGCGCCCTGGTCGAGGACCAGGGGGGCAGGTCGATGGTTCTTCACGGCCTGGCTGGCGAAAGTAAGGATCGCTTCAACGTCCAGATGACCCAGGCCGGCGAGCGCCTGCGAGCCAACCAGTACTACGACGCGGCCTACACGTATGAGACGGCAAGCTACCAGGACAAGCGAAATCCCCTGGCGCGGATAGGCAGGGGCCTGAGCCTGCTGGGCGCCGGCGAGTCGCTCAGCGCGTCATACGAGATCGAGCGGGCATTCCAGATGTTCCCGATGCTGTCCAAGGCCCGCATAGACCTGCCGGCCGTCATGAACGCCGACGTTGTCCGCAAGCAACTCGACCTGCTGGACGAGCGAGTAAAGACCGCCAGCCCCGAGGCCCGTCAGAGGCTGGAGTTCCTGGCCACGTTCCTCTATTACAACGACCGGCAGTTCGACAAGGCCAAGACGTACGCACAGAAACTCGTCAAGTCCATTCAGAACGAGAGCCTGCTCCGCGCGTACGCCGAGGACGTGCTCAAGGCTATTCCCGCCGAGCAGCCCCAGACGACGGACGAGCCGAGCGAGGCGGGGGAAAATCCGGCGAAGTGATTGAAGAAAACGAGAGAGGCATGGCCGCCTGTTATTCGCCTCCGAACCAGGCGACTGTCACGAACACCGCCGCCGGAGGAACTGCATCGGGCGCCTGAGCAGGAAGTCTCGCCAGAACTGGATCTTCGCGTCGGTGCTGGTCGACAGGGCGATCCCCCAGAACCACTCCCCCACGCCCTTTGGGAATCCGCTCTCGCCGACGGGCTTGGCGGGGATTTCGATGACGAGGTCAGGGTGCTTAAGGCCCCACTCGATGAAACGCGACGTCTCATCGAGCATGCACTTTCGGTGCTCCTGCCATGTTTCACCCAGCCTGCTCATCGAACGTTGCTCCCTTTCATGTCTTCGGTGCCGATAGCTTCAGCCACGTGATACCCGCCGCCGAGACATCCAACTTGTTCAACCACAGGACCACCCGCAAGTCATTGCCGAAATCTTGCCACCAGATGCCGCCGGTGTCCATCTTGGCTTGGAGCCAAAGCGGCGTGGGGCTCCCGCGGGTCGGCGGGGAGGGGCCGTTTTCACCCCAGGCCGGATTCGCCGAACGCCTTTGCCGCGCCTGGCGTACAGTAACTGCCGCCACTTGCCGATAAAATAAGGACGTGCGCCCGGCATGACGTGCGGGTTGTTGGCTCATTGGACGGAGATTCCATGGCGATTGAGTACTCGGTTGATACGACGCGGCTGCTGGCCAAACGCTTCGGCGAGATGGAGGTCCTGCGCCCGCTTCGCGTGGACCGTTTCGAGCCGGGCGCCGAACTCGCGTACGAGATGACCGGCGTCATCCCGCCCGGGCGGGCGAAAGTGACCGTGGTCGTCGAGCGGTTTGTCGGCGGCGGCTTCGCGGGGCAGGTCTACCGTGTGCAGGTCAAGGCCGTCGAGCCGCTGGAGGGCTCGTCGGGCATTGGCGGGCTGACTATCGGCGGCAGCTACGCGATGAAGATCCTCGTCCCGCCGAGCCGGGCTTCCCAGGTCTTCCGCGACGCCATCTACTGGGTGGGCTTTCAGAGCCCGTTCCAATTGCAGGTTAATCCCACGGCCGCAAGGGCGGGGGCGCTTTGGCAGAAGTTCATCCGCCGCGCCGCGGCCGAGAGGCTCGGAGGCGAGGGCTCCGTGGTGGACATCCTCGCCACGTTCGTCGACCCGACGATTGGCAGTTGCGGCGAGATCAGCGAGTGGCTTGAAGGCCGGACCTGGCGGTTCGAGGTGGACGACCACCTGACGCGGCGCGGCTGCCTGCCGGTGGCCGACCAGGCCGGCTCGCTGGAATACTGCGCCAAAAAAAGGTTCATGGCCGAGCTTGTGCGAATGCTTCACGACATGGGCGCGCCGGAACTCGCCCGCCAGTACGAGTGGTCCACGTGCAAGAGCCAGCCCAACTGCCTGAAGCGCCGCCAGTTCGACGACGACCCCGCCGCGGGCCTGACGGCTGTGGACTTCCGCGCAGGTTTGGCGTTGCTGGCATTTCTGCCGATGAGCCCGGGCGACTTCGTTCTGATCGCCCGGGGGCTCGCCCGCGGCAGGCTCGTGCAGTTCGACCGTGGCGACGTGGACAAGCTCGCCGCCTACGTCGATGCCCGGAGCGAAACCTTCGCCGACATGATGCCCGCCCTGGCCGAACTCCGCGCCGCCGAGTCCGCGTACCGCGACTCGCAGGTGGACATCACCGGCCATCACGTTCGCCTGCTTTACGACGGCGGGCTTTGGAAGTCGATAGGCCGGGCAACGATTGGCGGTTGGCGCGTGGCGGGCAGGATCGACGCCTCTGCCGAGCGGAGAATCAGCAAGAGTTTCGGAATGTTCGCGGCTTTCTGGGTGCTGGGCGTTCTGGCCGCCGCGAGCAGGCTCACCGGTGCGGCCTTGCTGGCGGGGGGGCTCCTCGTGAAGCTTTGCGGCGACGGTGGCTCGCGATGGCACCTGGGCTGGCGAAACGGACTGATTGGCGCGGCCCTGCTGCTTGCCGCGCCGGCGGCGTGCCTGGTCATGCGGCGAATGCTCGGGCGCAAGCAATACCGCATTCACTACCTGGCGATGCTCCAGCCCGCGTACTTTGCCAGGGCGGTCAAGGCACGCATATTCGAAATGCTCATAGGCTGGCTGCGGCGCGGGCGGATAAGCTCGGCCAGGGCCGAAAGATGGGCGGACAGGCCGCTGTGGGTGCTGCCGCATTTGCCCTTTGCGATTCTCCCGGCCGGGCTGCATCGCATGCTTACCGACTGGGCCTTTGCCAAGCAGAAGCTCGGCTTCATCTTCGTCCGCCCGGTGCGGCTGTACTTCAACGCCGCTGCCCGCGAGCAGTGGCTGCGGGACATGGTGGCCGAGGGACGCCGCAACCACATGGTCAGCGACGAGGACGCCGAGCGGATCCTCTCCCGGATCCAGGAGCCGTTCATCCAGAAGTACCTCAAGAGCCTGGCTGTCCACGTATGCACGCTGCCGGTCACGCAGGTGGTGTCAGTCTCCATCGCCGTCTGGTACTGGCTGCACCACCCTGAGCTGTCGACCAGGGAACTGTGGGTGCGTGCCGGGTTGATCCTCGGCGCCTTCCAGGTAACGCCGATATCGCCCGGTTCGCTCACGCGCGGGCTTTACGTGCTGTACCTGGTTATCCGCGAGCGAAACTTCAAGGACTACAACATCGCCGTTTTCCTGGGCTTCTTCAAGTACGTCGGCTACCTCGCTTTCCCGATCCAGATGGCGTACCGCTATCCGACCTTGGCTCGCTTCATGGCCGGGCACTGGGCGACGGGAGCCGTGCATATTGTGCCGGTCTTCGGCGAGAAGGGGGCCTTGCTGGAGCACTTCGTCTTTGACCTGTTCTACAACTACCCGTTGACGGTCCGGCGGCGAATGGGCGTCCTGGCCGAGCACCGCAAAAAGCTGCCGCGCCGCACGTGGCACTGCCCGGTTGCGGTCGTTGTCGCCGCCGCGCTGCTTGCGGGCATAGACCTGCTGCAATGGCGCCTCCATGGCTTGGCGCCGATCCTGCGGGATACGTGGAAGCTGTCGATATGGGTGCCTCTGCTGGCCGGGGCCGCCGCGGCGGCGTGGGCGGGCGGATGGGCCACGTCGCGGCGAATCATCCTCGGCGTGGTGACCGGCCTGGCTGTCGCGATTGTCTACTCGGGCGCAAACGCCGCCCTCGCAGCCGCCTTGGGCGCGCCGCGCGACATGGCCCACTCGTTGTGGATGACGCTGTGGGCCTGCCTGATCTTCACCATCCTGGCTACCGTGGGCGCAATCGTTCGAGAACTGCGGGCGCCCGAGCCGCCCGGAAGCTCCGATCCCGTCACGCCCTTGTCTTGAGCAGGTCGCGGATCTCCGCGAGAAGCTCCTGATCCTTCGTCGGCGCCGGCGGGGCGGCGGGCTTGGCTTCCTCTTTCCTCTTCATCGAGTTCATCAGCTTGACCACCGTGAAAATCGCGGCCGCGATGATGATGAAGTTCACGACCGTGTTGATGAAGTTGCCGTAAGCGATGGCTACCGCGGGCACCGCCTTGCCGGCCGCGTCCACGGCGGCGTGCTTGATGACGATCTTCAGGGCGGAAAAGTCCACCCCGCCCAGAATAACGCCGATGGGCGGCATGACCACGTCGGTGACTATCGAACTGACGATCTTGCCGAAGGCTCCGCCGATGATAATGCCCACGGCCATGTCCACCACGTTGCCTCGCATCGCGAACTGCTTGAACTCCTGCAATAGCTTCATTGACGTTTTCCTTTCTAAGAGAATGTGAAACGGTAGCCAGTAGATTGTAGGGCGTGTTGCCCAATTGTTAATTTAGACAGTTTTCCATTTGGCATCCAGTGGTGCCGGTTTTATACAGGAAGCATCGGTATGGAGACCGGCCATGATGGGACAGCGACAGCAGATCGAGACCAAGTTGTTCTACACCAATCTCAGCCTGGACAGTCGCGTGCGGCCAGACAACCC
>Ga0265595_1002695_pt1 | contig 11707 bp, 16 predicted proteins | sample saktaG_15_FD_190148 | JGI IMG/M metagenome (GOLD analysis project Ga0265595, IMG submission 190148) | Saline water microbial communities from Sakinaw Lake, British Columbia, Canada - sak_2013_06_06_50m | ecosystem: Environmental > Aquatic > Non-marine Saline and Alkaline > Saline ... | reverse complement strand
AATTAAAGATTTCTTTTACCTATGATAAAAAAGCTCTCACTGTTGGCGGAGAACTCAATCTGCCAAATGAGATATTATTAATATTTCCATTGGATAAAAAGATTCAAGAACGAGTTACAGAAAAAGAAATATTATATGCTCTGTTTCATGAGCTTTCACATTTCTTTTCTATCACAAATATTCATGAAAAATTAGCAAAAGTTAAATTACCTAAAAAACACCCATTATTAGCTAAACTTGCACCTCCACCAGATACAACTGTTGAATTTGAAAATGAAAGTCAAGAGAAAATTATTCAATTTTTAAAATATAGATTACAGCTTAAAGAGAGACCAAATCAAGCATTTTCAATTGCTTTTGAAATTTTCGAAAATTTCAATATTGATACAACGACTCAAGAGATCTGTGAAAAGAATCTTGCCGCGATTAAAAAGAACGACAAATATATTAGGGACAAAAGATTTTTAGAGTTAAAAACTGAGAAGTTGCAAAATCTTTTTCAGATTCAGTATTTTATTACACAAATACAAGACAAAAAATTACAGAAACAATTTCTTAGTGATTACTTGAGACTAAAAAATTTGATTGATAAATATCGGAAAAGATTTTATAAATACTGTCAAAAAGCTGATACTGGGGAAATTATATTTAGGCAGAAGTTATTATAAAGAAATAAGAGCATTTAGGAGTTTATATGGATCTTAATGCTAAGCGTAAATTAACTACAATAGGAGTCTTTAATATGGAGATCACAACAGTTGATATTGAACAGTACGAGGTACCAGTTGAGGAACAACCAGAGGTTGTGGATGAGAGTAATGGAGCACTCAAGATTGGTATCATTGGAGCTGGACAATGTGGTGGAAAGATAGCTGAGGCTTTTTATCGCTTAGGCTATAAAAAGGTTATAACAATCAATACAACTGATCAAGATACAAATGACATTCCTACTAAATTGGTTTTCAGAATTGCGAATAAACCTGGTGGTGCTGGTAAGAATATGGATGAAGCTGAACATGCTTTTGTTTCTAATAAAGATGAGCTTTATAATGTTTTTACTCATGTCATTGGTAAAGTTGATCACATGATCGTTTGTGCTGGGTTAGGTGGAGGATCTGGTGGTGGATCTATTACTCTTGTTTTAGATCTGGCTAAGAAGTATATGCGATATATTGGTTATGATGATGTTAATAGTAGAGTTGGTGCAATTGTTACATTGCCAACAGTTGGTGAAGCCTCTAGTCCAATTGTGGCCACTAACGCTTTCAAAAAGGGACAGGAACTATCAAAGCTTGCAGACACTAACCAGATCTCGCCGCTAATAGTTATTGATAATGACAAAATTAAGAACCTTTATAAAGGTTTAACTGTTGCTCAATTTTATCCTACTATCAATAACACCATCGCCCAAATGTTTAACGTATTCAATCAAATAGCTAAATCAAGTTCTGAATTTGTAACTTTTGATGCTACGGATTATATTACAGTTTTACAGTGTGGTGGACACATGACAATGGGAGTGACAGTCGTTACAGATTTTCAGGATAAGACTGGAATCTCAACTGCTCTTAAAGCTAATTTAGCTAAGACACTTCTAGCTTCTGATTTCGATTTATCAACTGCTAAAACAGCAGCCGTTATTGTTGTAGCTTCCAGAGCCGCTATTAATACTATTCCAGGATTAATGGATAATATCGAATATGGCTTTGATACAATTTCAAGTCTGACTGGTAACGCTACAGTTCACCGTGGCATTTATGCAGACGACAAGAACGACAAAATTAGAGTTTATACGATGATTTCTGGTCTAACTAAACCAGAGAAGAGATACAATAGACTAACCATTAAATAGTGAGAGAGTATGGGAGAAGATAAACAACCTGAAGATCCTGAGAAACACTTCTTGCACGTTTATGCTGTATTCGTCACTTCTATGACATTTTTGTATATCTTCGCCGCTTCATTTCTTGATATACCAAAAGAGAATACAAGATTTGTAGATACAGTTCTCGGATTTTTATTAGGGACTGTTATATCTACTCTCGTACAATTTTATTATGGAACCTCAAGAGGCTCTCAACTAAAAGATGCAATCATTTCAAATATCAAGAGATCTCTTAATATTTTAGATGATAAATCTATTGATGAAATTTGTAAAGAAAATAAAGATAAGTCAATTAAAGAGGAGTAAATTATGAAACTTATTGAAAATTTAAAAAGAATTAGATTAGATGTTATTGCATTAATTACAATTGTTTTACTTATGATTTTTGTTCCAGTTGATTTCTTTCCAGTTGAAGCCAAAGCTGGTTTGTTATCATTATTTATTACTAAATTTATTCTTGTAAGTGCAGCTATTGTTCATGCTCATATTACTCGAAAACTTTTGTTCCCTTATATTGATTTCGGTAAAGAAAAAGACTGGAGTAACAATACCATGATTATTGCGTGGTATGTCATTGTTATATTTGGTTGGACCAGAGGTGGTTAATTAGTGGAGGAATCATGATTAAAAACAAGGTATTGTCTATTTTAGCCATCCTTGGAATACTTATTGTTTTTATTATAATAATGTTTCCTCTATCGGCAAGAGCTATTGATAGGTGTCAAGATCATATTATAAATGTAAGAACAAATGCTATCAGATATCTTGGACTTGAATTTCCTTATTGGTATAATCTTGGATGTGCAATGACAGAAACTAATTGTCGACAAGATCTTGTTAGTTTTGATGGAGGGATCGGATTATTTCAGTTAACTCCATCTACTGGAATTGTTGCCGTTATATCAAAAGAGTTTCCAGTTAATCCATATAACGCCGAAAGTAATATTAGAGCACAAGCTTTTTATATTCATTTAATTAAAGATAAATATATGAAGCAAAAAAGTGTTAAGTTTAAGAACAAGTATCAGATCGAGCCGCTTACATTTACAAATAAATGTGGAGTAAGACTCTCTGATATTTATCGTAATTACAATGGTGGATATTGGTTTCTTCATGAGTCTAAACTTGCCGATAAAAATTATGCTTGTGAAGAAAAAGAAATGAGAAGCCATTGTGTTAGAGGTGGTACTTGGGTAGGAACTAAGAATCCAAGATGGTTATCATTTTGTGAAGTAAATTATAGTTACTCTGAAAAAGTATACAAGTTTAGTCAGAAATATAAAAGAGGAAAAGATGGAATTTCTTATTGGTAAAAGATAAGGTAGGTAGAAAATGGAAATAGATAATGTAAAAGCTGAATCAAAGAGCTGGGTTTTGCGTATTTTAAATCAATATAAGAAACCATTATTTTTGATTTTATTGGGTATAGTTTCTGTTGTTTTATTAGTTTATGCTTTTAACTCCTATGGGAAAGATTATGTTACAGAAATTATTAATAATCTTGTTAAAAGTCAGATGGAAACAATTGATCAGAATTATAATGCCCAGTTGAAAATTCGAGACGATCAGCTTCAAAATCTTCAGAAACGACTTTCTGCTTCTGAAAAAATATCAGCAGATATAAAAAAGAGAGTGAATGATGTGGAAATTAAAATTAAAGAAAGAAAAGCGCCTGTTACTTCTAGCGAGCTTAGGGATCGTTCTAATCAGCTTGGTTTCAAGCCCGTTAATTAGTAACGCTCAAGAAATTAAAACAGTACCAGGGACTATATCTAGTGGAGATTTAGTTCCTGGTAAAAATCAAATATCTACTCCAGTGGCTCCAGCTGGGCAAGCGTGGGTTCTAGTAAACACTACTGAACCTGTTATTTGTTATGAAGAAAAAACTGGAAGCCAAATGATTCTGCAACTGGAAAATGCTAAAGATTATAAAACTCAGGTTGATGATCTGAAGCAAGGTAATGCTGAGTTGGAGAAACAAATTGCTTTACTTAAAGAAGCAAATAAACTCCAAGCAGAACAACGAGATATTGCGAATCAAACTATTGAATCATATAAAGGATTATTAAAAGTTCAAAAAGAATCTTTTGAAAAGCAGATTGAAAACCAAAAACCATCAATATGGGGCAAGATTGGAGCAGCTTTAGGAGGTCTTGGTATTGGAGTGTTAATTGGTTTATTACTATAATTTACAGAGAGGCGATTTTGTCTTATGGAATCGAAAATACAAGTTGAACGAAGAAAAAATAATTTTTATAAAACTTTATTTGATGCTTCTCTCGATGCAATTGTTATTGTAGATCTAGAAAATAATTATTCTATTTTAGATGCTAATGACAAAGCTTTGTCATTATTTGGCTATTCATACGAAGAGATAGTGAAGTTATCATACCTAGATTTATCTTCTAATCCAGAGAGAACAAAAATTTCGATCGAAGATGGTACTGTCTATGCTGATTTTCGATGGTATAGAAAAAAAGATGTTACAAGTTTTCCAATAGAAGGTACTGCTTCTCATTTTGATATTAGTGGAAGAAAATCTTTAATGGTTACTATTCGAGATATAACTGCTCGAAAGGCAGCTAATGATGCTCTTGCCGCAAGCGAAGCTAAATATAGGGCAATAGTAGAGGATCAACTTGAATTAATTTGTAGATTTACGACAGATGGTGTTCTGACATTTGTTAATAAAGCATATTGCGATTATTTTGATAAAAAATGTGAAGATATAATTGGAAAACCATTTATGGATCTTATTTTTGATGAAGATAAAGAATTTGTTAAAAATTCCTTTAACTCAATCACTAAAGAAAAACCATATAATCATTATGATCATAGAGTTATTTTGTCAAATGGTGAAGTTAAATGGACACATTGGTCTGATAGAGCTATTTTTTGTGAAAATGGAAATATTAAGGAATATCAATCCATTGGATTTGATATAACTGATAGAAAGCATTTAGAAGAAAAAGTATTGAAAAGTAAATTAAGATATAGAGCCATTCTTGATAATTTGCATGAAGGTTTTTATCAAACAGATTTAAATGGTAATATTTGTTTTATTAGCCAATCTGCTCTTGAAATAATGGGGTATAATAATCGGCAAGAGCTTCTTGGAAAACCAGTTAGAAATTATTTTCTTGAGCCAGAAGAACGTGGGCTTTTTGTCCAACGTCTGAAAGATGCTGGTGGAAAATTATATGATCAAGAATTAGAATTGGTTAATAAAAATAATGAGACAATTATAATTTCTCTCAATTGTCAATTCGCACAGGACAACGAAGGAAATATCACTGGAACTCAAGGAACATTTAGAGATATAACAGAATTAAAAATGAGAATGTCTGAGATTATAAAGTTATATCAAGTTGTCGAAGGTTCTCAGAATGCTCTTGTTGTGTTTGAGATAGACGGCGCAATAACATATTCTAATAAAGCATTATTAAAGATAGCAAGATCTCCAGATTGGGTGACACTTGAGGAACATGCTATTGGCAAAAAGATTAAAAGATTTTTATCTTTTGATAAACCAGATACACTCACTTCTGTTTATGAAACTGCTGAGAAAACTGGTAAATGGTTTGGTCCAGCATATCTTTTTTGCGCATGTAGTGAACATGAGAGAATTCCAATCGATTTAATGATTTCTAAAATTACTGACGAAGAAAATAAAATACATTATGTTGCAAGTTTCTATGATACAACTGAGCGACGTGCGCTGGAAAATAAAATTAAAGAACAGTCTCGTATGTATGAAGAATTACAAAATGATATGTCTGTTCTTGTTGGAAAGATGAATACATTTAATAATGAAAAATTTGAGCAGTTATCCCATTTAGAGGAGGCATTTGAAAGATCCGTACAAGATTTTAAGAATGAAGGAGGACAAAATTTAAATGCCTCAATTCAGTGACTCTGATGAAAAACAATTTACTTCTCTCGGGTATTTAATTCGAACAGCTTTCAATAATTATCAAACTATAATTTCTAAGTATGAAACTCTCCTTGTTGATAATACTACTCTCAATGTTCTTATTAAAGAGAAATTATCTCAACTCCCTATTGAATCTGAAATTGAACGCATCATTAACAATCTTATAACTGAAGAGGATAAAAAGATGATGCTACAACAAGGAAAATTAGATACTAAAGAAACTGAAAACAAAAAGACAACGGATCAATTAATTTCTAGTCTTGATAAAACAGTTAGGAATCTTATATTTGAATTACGAATTGTTCTTGGTTGGTTAGCAATAGTTTCTGTTGTTGGTGTTCTTGCGACAGGTTATATTAAATATGTTACAGATTCAAAAACAACAAAACAAACTGAAACAATTATAAATTCAAGACAAGAACAGTTACGCCATGGTGGAGTATTGTACTGGGAAGATGACAAAGGTATCAAACACATTATACAAATTGGAAATTTCTCGAATTTTGAAATGCAGCAAAATCACACAGCTGGTGTCGCTAGTGGCGACAGTAAAACTAAATAAAGAAAGGTTTCAAAAAGGAAAGAAAAAATGGATAAGAATTTAACATGTAAAGATTGCGGCAACGAGTTTGTATTTACAAGTGGCGAACAAGAGTTCTATACTGGTAAGGGATTTCCTGATCCAGTTCGATGTACTGATTGTCGCAAGGCAAAAAAAGATTCAAAAAAGAATGGCGAAAAGAAGAGCTAAAATAATTTTATAAGAAGATTCGTATGAATAAGAAAAGGTACTACAAAGGTCGCAAGATCTCTAAAGGTGAGAAAAAGATTGCTCAATTTTTCGACTCACACAATATTGAATATACTAGAGAGCAGACTTTTAAAAAATGTGTCAATTTCAATGGTAATTTACTAAGATTTGACTTCTATTTAGAACAATATAACTTACTAATAGAGTATCAGGGCCATCACCATGAGAAGCCAGTTAATAAATATCGTCGAGCTCTTATAACACATGAAAAAACGGTTACTCATGATGCTATTAAAGAAACATTTACTCAAGATAATAAAATTAATCTAATCAAGATATATTATCAAGATTATGAAAGAGTTGAAGAAATTCTAATTAATTTATTTAAGGAGATTAATAATGATCTCAATTGTTGATTATATTTTCGAAGGTGGGATGACGCTATCGCAACTACAAGCTAGTCGCGACGAAATGTTACGTCGTAGAGGATTTGGTGGTAGATCTCTGGCAGCTGGTCCAACTAAAATTGAAGGCCCTACACCTGTCTCTGGTCCGGTTAAAGTTGCAGCTCCTGATATTCATGCTGTAGAAGGACCACATGCGGTGGATATGAATACATGGGTGTCGAAAGGTCTTAAAAAAGCTGCTGAGGCTGCTGCTGAAAAGTGAGGATATTTAATTATGCAAACTTTTATGACTGGAACACAAGATCATAAACCAAAAATTCATTATATTGAGCTTATAAATGGTCAACCAGACAATATTGCTGAATGTGGTGTCTCTGGACCTTTTGAGCCAGTTAAAATTACGTATCAAATGAGATATGAAGGTTTAATATGTAAAAAATGTTTTAAGAGCTATATTAGTTCTTTAACAGAACCTGTTGTAGACGAAAGTTAAATTGAAAGTGGAGGCGAAAGTTTAAAAAATGGAAGAACAAATCAATACGAAAGAACTTGAACAATTGGAAGAAATCAATAAAGATATTACAAAGATTGAACAAAAGCTCGAAGCCATTCCTGGAGCAGCGCCGCTTGATATGACTAAGTATAATCGCAAGCAGCGCCGGCAACTTGAACGAAATATGAAACATAATGAAAAAGAGAAACAAAAAGACTTAATTCAAAAAGGTAATACATTTGTTACACGCAGAGAATTTGTTGGTTTGTTTCAATCAATGCAGAAGCTTAGAGACAGAATGTATTATATTGATGTACTCACTGCTGCTATGGAGAAACTCTTAATCGAGAAAAATATTTTCACAGAAGAAGAACTTAAAAACACAATTAAATCAGAAACAGAAAAAGCTCTTGCATTTCAAGATATTCAGAAAGGTCAGAAAGACTATGAAACACGAATCAAGAAATGTCTCGAATTAGGTATCGATCCTAATATTTCAGTTATTAGTCAGCAGATTTATGAAGATGCTGAGATGCCTCTTGATGAGAAAAAAGAGTTAGCCAAAACTTATAATCTTGAAGTCCTTTTGAAAATCTTTAGTGATAACGAAACTCAAAAATCTACATAAGGACATTTTGTTAACTATGGAAGATTCGATCAAGCCAAATTTGGTGAAAGATGAGCTCATGCTCACATTAATAAAAGCATTGCTACAAAATTATGTTGAGCTTGCACAACTTATAAATAATTTAGAGAAGAAACAAGTAAAAGATTCATAGGAGAACATACATGCCAAAATACGTAAATAACGCAGCTGTTCCCGTGTATTTTAACGGTACAGTATTTGTTCCAAATCAAGAAGTTGAAACATATGATACTCTTGAGAATCGAGCGATTGTAGTAGGAACAGTAGCTCAAAATTATGCTATAGTTGGAGCTGTCAATGATACTCTCTATATTAGATTTAATGATGAGATAGCCTGGACAGTAGTTACATTAACGGCTGGTGCAGCGAGAACTGCCGCTCAAATTGTAACTGACATTAATACAGCATATGGATCTGTTGTAGCATCTGTTGAAGGTGGAAAAGTAAGACTTGATGCGCCTGTTGTAAGCAATATATTGAACTCTGTTTACAATGGAGCATTATCCGCTCAAAGTACTGCGGCTAATGTAACATTAGGATTGCCAACAAATCCCTCTAATCCAGTTGCTTGTGCATCTTTACAAGCTTTTGTGATTAGTGAGAATATTTCAACTTACAATATTACAGCTGCTAATAACACTTTTATTTTTAAAGTAAATGAAAATTCTAATTGGATAACGGCGACTCTTACAACTGGTGCTGCGCGAACAGCGGCAGAAATTGCGGCTGATATTAACTTAGCTTATGAGACAGCTACTGCAGATGCTAACAAAGTAGCTTTTGCCGTTGAGCCTATTACTGGGAGTGGAGAGATTTATGTCAAACTGCTCGCGCCGGTATATAATAATTATCAATCAAAAGTCTATATTAAATCAACAGGCAATACAAGTTTAACTGTATTAGGATTTACCGGGGACAATTTTGTCCCAGTTGCGCAGTCACTTTTTCCAAGTCTGATTAAGACGAGTGAGCTGCCACTTTATAATCCTATTATCAGTGAAACAATTATTACGTTTGCTGCAGCTGGTACACAATATTTCTACCTAACTGACCCAGATCTCTGCAGAGAACTTCAGCTGCTTAGGGTTACAATTGCTGCTGGGTTTGCGTTTACTTGTTATATTGACAATGTTGCCAATACACCTCCATTTACACTTAAAGCTGATGAAACATTTGGTATTAATTTACAAAAAATTAGAGTAACTAGATTAGTTATTACAGCAAATGCTGCTGGGAATTTAACTATAAGAGAATTAAAAGGCTAATTGAGGAGGTCTTAATTATATGAGTAATTTGATTACATATACCGCTCCATCTGGCCTTTCTCTTATTATTGCTATGGCAGGTAATGTTAGAGCATCTGCTATGGTTCCTACAATATTAGAAATTCCAGAAGCGGCTTCGTCAGATCTTAAAATTTATTTGGCTCTTTATGATGCAGATGGTGAGATGCAGGCTCCAGATGCTGCTCCAACTGTAACTGTCGCTAATGATGCTGGGGTAAGTAGATCTGCTAATTTGAGAAATGCTGGTGCAGCCTCAACCACAATGGTGAATGAGTCTGTTGGTGTTTATTGGTTATATTATAGAGTTCTTGAGGCAGCAGTTAAAGAAGGACTGGTCTTTACATTTACAGCTGTTTGCAATACTAAAACATTGGTAGTTAAAGCTTCTTCAGAAGTTGGAGATGCTAGAGAAATTGATACTAAAGTTACATATATTTCAGAAGAGCTTGAAATTGATCGTACTTTTGGTGTAGCAGAAGCTGGGAGTGATGCTTCACATTTAGTGTGTACAACATTAACTCGTCCTAGTGGCGACTATGTTAATTGGCATCTTGTAATGTTAAGTGGTGCTAATGCTGGGTTGATGAGACGTGCGAATGCATGGTCTTTAGCGACCAATACATTGACACTTAATAATATTTTTCCAGCAGTTATTGCCGCTGGAGATAGTTTTGATTTAATTTCAATTAATACTTCTGCAAATAGATTTATTGGCCAAAATGATGCGGCAAATGAAGTCGATACAACTCTTATTACTGCTGATCGAGATGGTTCATTATTAGAACGCGCCGAAGATATTAGAAATTTAGCTGATAAAAGAGTTACAGGTCGTGAACAAATAATTCAAATACCGGTTACTGCAGCTGCTAATGCTGGAAATACTACATTGGCTACTGTGACAACTCAACCATGTATTATAAAATCTGTTAGTATTAGAGCGAAATCAGCCGCTCCAGCTCATATGACAACCTGTGCTATTAATGCTGGGACTGGTGGGGTTTCACATTTGATTGTTGTTGGGCTTGCAACACAAGCTAATTTGAACACAATAGATAAACAGGTAGGATCCACTCTTTTGGATGAACTTTCTGTTGGGTCAACTATTGTGATGGATCTCCAAGGAACTGGAGCTACAGCAGTTGATTTAATAGTCACTATTAGTTACGTAGCATGTGCTGATGGTGGCTATATAAATCCAGTATAAGGAGGTTAATTTAATTATATGGCAATTTATTTAGACGGACAAGAAATTTATGCGGTGGCTGGAACCTCTGGCACTTCCGGAACTTCTGGAATTGAGGGTACTTCAGGAACCTCTGGAGATGGTACTAGTGGGACTTCAGGTACTTCTGGAATTGATGGGACTTCTGGAACCTCTGGTCTTGAGGGTACTTCCGGAACTTCAGGTCTTGAGGGTACTTCTTGAACCTCTGGAACAGATGGAACATCAGGTACTGATGGAACTAGTGGAAGTTCTGGAACATCCGGGGACGGTACTTCAGGAACATCTGGTATAGATGGGACTAGTGGAACATCAGGAATTGATGGGACATCAGGTACATCTGGAATAGACGGAACTAGTGGCACATCTGGAATAGATGGAACCTCTGGGACTTCCGGAACAGATGGTACTTCTGGTAGCTCTGGTACATCAGGAACTGAAGGTACAAGTGGAACCTCCGGGGACGGTACTTCTGGTACCTCTGGTGTTGATGGAACTTCTGGAACTTCTGGTGTTGATGGGACTAGTGGAACCTCTGGTGTTGATGGGACTTCTGGTACCGATGGAACTTCTGGTACCGATGGAACTTCTGGTACCGATGGAACAAGTGGAACAAGCGGGGCAGATGGAACTTCTGGAACCTCAGGAGAGGGAACAAGCGGTTCATCTGGAACTTCTGGAACTGGTGTAACCTCTGGAACATCAGGTAGTGATGGTACTTCAGGAACCTCTGGAGATGGTACTAGTGGGACTTCAGGTACTTCTGGAATTGATGGGACTTCAGGTACTTCTGGAATTGATGGGACTTCTGGTACCTCGGGAAGTTCTGGATCTAGTGGAACCTCGGGAAGTTCTGGATCTAGTGGAACCTCAGGAAGTTCTGGATCTAGTGGAACCTCAGGAAGTTCTGGATCTAGTGGAAGCTCTGGAACATCAGGCAGTAGTGGGAGCTCTGGCAGTAGTGGAAGCTCAGGAACAAATGGAACTTCAGGAAGCTCTGGTAGTTCTGGATCTAGTGGAAGTTCCGGTTCATCTGGTACAGCTGGTACTTCAGGCTCTAGTGTTAATTTATCTGCGCCACCA
>Ga0265595_1002692_pt1 | contig 11719 bp, 28 predicted proteins | sample saktaG_15_FD_190148 | JGI IMG/M metagenome (GOLD analysis project Ga0265595, IMG submission 190148) | Saline water microbial communities from Sakinaw Lake, British Columbia, Canada - sak_2013_06_06_50m | ecosystem: Environmental > Aquatic > Non-marine Saline and Alkaline > Saline ... | reverse complement strand
ATTCACCTGTCGCTCACCGGCGACGTTCTGCGTCAGCACTACTCGAATATAGTACATTGATTCCCTTTCATCACCGATTGATCTGATAGCCACCACCAAAACATTTCTTCGCCGCTTTTCCAGCGTTTCCATGATTCGATTTTATTATCTTTTAAATATTCATATCGTTTTGAGAATGCTCTTATAAAAGCATCTCGTATCTTTGGGTATCGCTCGGCGTGCATTTTACGATCTCGTTTCGATGCAAACGGACAAAACAGACAGCCGACACGCTTCCAGCCTTCATCATATAGTCTGCAATATGGAAGATTATTAGACCGAATGAAAGTCCACACATCACTATCATCCCATTCGATTATTGGATTTACAAAGATTTTAGTGCTATCGTTTCGGCAAATTTCAATACCCCGACGATTTTTCCGGTTATTGCTTTCAGCGCGTCTTACCCCGGTAATTACATATCGCCCCGAACCGCCTCGCTCTTTATATTCTTTACAGCACCATCTTCTTTTTCGGTTTGGAAACCCAAAATAAACCAAGCGGCTCAGTAGTGGTTGCTCCGGTCTGTCTATTATTACGTCAGAGTGTTCCCGCTTGATGAAGTGTACGAGTTCCGGCGGATCAATAGTGGTAAGATTATAGTGAGCATCATATTTCACACCAGCCATATTTGCCAGTTCCTTAATTACACAGGAATCTTTACCGCCGGAAAAAGCAAGATAGTAGCCCGCCCCATCAGTCATTTTCTCGTAGTGCTGAAGAAGGTCTACCGCCATCTGTACTTTATCACGTTCGCCAAATAGTGTTAGGTCGTTTAGCATTTTATTCCCGGATTCGCAGAACCATTGTCTGGAGATAACGACCAGAGCTGTTCGCCGTTTCCGGTTCTGCGGTTTTTATGTTGGTTTGTTGGTTATTCATGGTCGTATCTCAGACTGGTCGTTGGACATCACTTTTTGAGTTTGAGTAATATCCGCAAATCATCTAAATGAAATCTGGTTGCTTCGAGTGTTCCTTCAATTTTTGCATCTTTATCGGTTTTGATACCGTTTTTATCAAGTACCTCTGCAAAACTTTTCAGGAAAGAACCTGCCATCATACCGTGTAAGTGTAAGGTTGGTTGAATTTCTGATCCTTCTTCCATGTGTTCAAATTCGAGATTGATCGGCTTTGCATAGAATCTCTTCCCATCATTTTCTTCAACAAAATAAATACTCACAGAATCCGTGAAATCTTGTTTTTGGATAAATACTTTAAACATGATATTTCCTTCCTAGTGATGTCCAACCTATGTGTCCACCTAACAAGGTGAGCTGTTTCACAGGTTGGCGTTTGTTTATTTTTATTGTCATTTTCGATTGCTTCCTTGTAGGTGACACTTGGCGTTAGGCACCCAGAAAGCGATTTATTATTTTCCTTACCAGGTTTGGATTGAGTTCTGAATATTCAAGGCACCAACCATAACCAAACGGATCGACGCTTCTTTCGTTAAACCACCGAATAGCACATTCTTTGTTTCTAATTATACTTGCACTATTGGACTTGTCTCCGTTTGGTTTTTTCTCAATATCTCTCAAACTGAGAATAATTACCTCGGTTGCCATTTTTTTCACACGAAGTCTAAATTCCTGATCGTCAATTTCAACGCCTAACCTATGCGTCGAGATAACGCCAGGAGCTGTTTTTTGGTTGTTAGTTTTAGTCATTTGTCTTTCCTTTCTTGATTATTTTGGCGTATCTCACGCTTGTCGTTAGATTTTTTTAAAGTATCCTATTATAACAAGGACTATACCACAAATAATTAAACCAGCCCATAAAGTACCTCTAAATCCCACTAAATTATTATATAATTCTTTCGGGATTAATAAAAAAAACGAACTTATCAAATCAGCAATTCCAAATAACATTAATTTTTCATTTTTCATTTCTTTCGCCTTTTTGTTAATAAAAATCTAACCAGAGTATGGAGAATCGACGCTTAGAGCTGTTCGATTTCTCTTGGTTTTCATACTCTCATTAGGCTTGTTATTATTGTTAGTTCTCATCGTATTACCGCGCGTCTCATACTCAATCCGTTATATGTCAATTTCAATGTCACTAATTGTAAGTGTATCTAATGCTATGTCTTTAACTTTGTTTTGCAAATCAGATATAGTAATATCGTCATTTAGATATTTCTTAACTAAATTGCGAAGTCTATCATCATTAATTTTAATGACAACTTCTGTTGCACAAATTAAATCTGGAATCTTTGCATTATAGAATTGACATATAACCATTGGCTCCACCGAACAGCCAGAGCTGTTCGATTTTAGTGCGTTTTCTATATTCTCAATCGGATAGCCTTGATAATTTTTGGGTATTCCGGTATTCTTGATTTTATTGAGTAGGTTTTGAATCCATCTATCTTCCATTATTTTTTCCTTTCTGGCTGTCGGTGAGCCATAAACGTTAGCAAACTTCCGCCAGCCATTCCGGTGGTGCTCCGTGCATCTGTATCAGCCGCGCCAGACGCTCGGTAGTCTTCGGGATGTTCTCTTTGCCTCGTTCCATTTGTGATATTCTTGAATAATGCGTATAGCCAAGCAGGAGAGCGAATTGGGTCTGGTTGAGACCAAGACCCTTACGGATTCTACGAAGTTCAAAGTGTGTCATTTTAATCTCCTTAAAAATGTCGAATTACTATACCGCTATAATCAACTATCCTTGAAGTATCAATAAATTTCCAAAAGAAAGCATTCAAACCTCCCCATTGTTCAATGTAGATTGGTCTTGAATTTTCTGACGTTATTTGACCATTTTCAATAGTGTAACTATCAATATATGATTGCTGACTGTCATCGCGAAAAATAACAAAGATGTCAACAGTAGTTTTTCCATAACTCGTTTTCTTCGTTTTTACCCAGATTTTATTATTTTCTTCCATCCCTCTGCTCTCTTTCTTGGTCGTTTTGGTTATCATCTATGGTAAATATATCGAATCCTTATATTAGAGTCAAGGATTATTTTAGATTTTCTTATAAAAAGTTTGCTAACCTATAGATGCAGGTAACGAGGTGAGCTGTTCGATTTATGCCTAAAACATAGTTCACCTATGTAGCTACACGGCTTGTCTGTTTCGTAATAGTGTTCACATTCTGTTTCTTTACAATTTTTCATTGTTCCCTTTCTCGCGCAGATGAGCGCTATTCGTTATCCAGCATCCTTTATTGGTATCCACCAACAATCATATCCATATATAATATTTCCATCGTCAAGTGTTATTTTCACACCATGTTTTTTATCTTTTTCGGCAAGTCCGGTTTTTCCGATATGTGGTTTGCTTTTTTCTGGAGTAGCACAAGTAAAGTCATTCCAATTTAATCCATCTGCATCTATAATTTTACAGCGTGTTGGGTATTTAATGTTCATTGCTTTTCCTTTCATGCTGGATAACCATCGTATTCACCCGACGCTTAGAGCTGTTTTTTCTCTTTAGTTTTTTTAATTCTTTGGTGATCGTCAAATGTGTCATTTCATCAGGTTTTGTTTTATTGTTTAAGTATCCAAACCATTCTGTAAGTCTCATCTCAAAGTTCTCCTGTTTTTATCGCGCAGGTGATGCGTCACCGTTAGCAAACTTCCGCCAACCATTCATCCGGTACACCGTGCATCTGAAACATCCGCGCCAGGCAGACTGTCGTTTTCGGGATCGGGTCTTTGCCACGTTCAAAGTTTGAAATCCTGCTGAAGTGTGTATAGCCAAGCAGGAGAGCGAATTGGGTCTGGGTAAGTCCCAGACCCTTGCGGATGCGTTTGAGTTCTTGATTATCCATTATTTATTCTACCGGAAGTAATGACCAATTAACATCGTCAACACAATATTTTTCATCGGTTTTCGTATCAACGACTTTGTCAACTCCAGAGATTTTTCCATCAACAACAAAATAGGTAATTTCAACCTCTGTCTCGTGTTCGTCATTATCAATCACCCAACCATCATACACGTATTTCATTTTCTTTCCCATTTCATCCTCCTTTTTCACAGTGGAATATTATGTGATTCACAAAAGTTAATCAATCTACCTTCGGCGGTTTCAACAAGTTTTTTGTATTTTTCGACTTTTTTCACACGGAGATCAATCACGATCTGATTACCATCTTCTTTTGCGCGGGCTAATGCTTCAGTATAATGTTCCAACACTTCGTTTTGTGTTTTATAATCATTCCATATCGCATTTCCATCTACAAAAGTTCCGATATTTTCTGGTTTCGTCCTCATTTCCTCATCTCCTTGTTTTGTTTTTCCGTTCATCTCATAAGTAATATAAGGAATACATATATGATTATCAAGTGTTTTTTAATGTTTTCTTATAAAAAGTTTGCTAACCTATAGATTCAGCCAACAGCAAAAGCTGTGGCTGATCTTGGTCGTTAGGCTACTAAATCTCTTATTAAGACAACAAGTGCAAATGTTGCAAGCGTAAGCCATCCTAAAGCAGAATGTCTTTTAACAACCCCGATTGGTCTTTCGACCATATAGGGAACGCCAGCCACCACTACTGCTGTACAGATTCCAACTACCCATAAAAAAATACATAAATTATTCATGTCTTTTCTCCTTAAAAATGCCTAACCCTTGCGTCGAGATAACGCAATGAGCTGTAGGCTGTTGGTTAATTTTTAGGTTTTCTATCATTCCGTATCTCACGCTCCTCGTTTAGGCTGGTTTTATCAGTTTTAGCAAATTATTAAGGTCAATTATCACGGTATTAAGTTCATTGTAGCATCCACCTATGAATCTGATGTCTGTGATTCTTATCCCCATTAGTGAATCAACACAGTCAATTTCAATCTTATAGCCGTCTGTGTTTCCCATTTGTTGTGAAATAGTTGTAATCTTTTTTTTAAATGTAATAGAGCACCCATCCGTTTTCTTCACAATTTTAATTAGTTTTTCATTGTCTATCTTTTCCATTGCTTTCCTTTCAAACAGCCTAACCAAAGCATGAAATCGACGCTTAGAACCCTGGCACGTCTTCCCATTTTCGCTTTCTCGTTAGGCTTGTTAATATTGTTAGTTTTCGTTTTCAATTGACTCTGTATTATCGACCTCAATTAGAGATATTCCAGTTTCAATCCACCCCTCAATCTTGGCAAGTTTTTTATCTTTGTTATGAAATTCTTTCCACAATGGACATTCATCCGGTGCTCCAAATACAACACACGGTCTTTCGTTATTCCGCTGGCTTTCAAACATTGGGCAATTTTTTATATCACATTTCATAATAGTTCCTTTCTTGAGTTTTGCCGTTATTATCGATCACCTTGAAATATTATAATTTTTGTTTTTGGCTGATCACCGTACTGTTTTCTAACGGCAAGGCTATAAATCAATGCATCGTCCCTCCAGAGTATCCCATTCCCGGAATCAAATAAAAATTTACAAAGATTGTCAATGTCGGGCTTTTTCGTGTGTACCGTTGGAGCGTTATCTTTCAGAATACCGGCATTTTTACCGGTTCTAAAGTGACTTTGCGGACGCTTCATGTCGAAACATACATATACTGCAATAGGCTCTATAATAGGCTTAAATCCAGTCGGTATCTGCGCTATTAACTGCGCTATGAAATTGCCCTTGTCGTCTGCGCTCGGGTCATAACTTCTGATTCCCCTACCAGTTCTTACGCTTCTGTGCCGTTTCTGGCTCTTTGGATCGCCAAGAATTTCAAACTCCATTTTATCCATTTTATCCTCCATTATTAATCCTTGTTAAATGCAATTCTCTTTTTAATAATATCACAATATTCCTTACTTATTTCACTTCCAATCCATTTTCTGTTATTAATCTTTGCCATCTTTGCAGTTGTTCCGCTTCCAGCAAACGGGTCATAAACAATATCATTTTCATTACTCCAAGTTATTATGTGGTCATTGGCTAATTGTTCAGGGAACATTGCAGGGTGTCCAGTTTTATTATTCCCTTTGTCTGTTTTTATTCGCCAAATATTCCACCTTGTTCCAAATTCTTTTATATTATTACCATAACAAGATGCTTTTTTTGTTTCTCCACTTGCTGTCCTATTTGTTCCAGTAACTTTTCTACCAAACGATATATTTTTTCTGTCGTGTATTATGTTTTTTTTACTCGGTGCTTTTTTACTAAAAATAAACATATATTCAAAACTGTTTTGGTATCTGTTTTTATCCGGGAACGCAATAGCATCCTTTTCATAAATCATTGTGTCATGCAAATTAAAACCACATTGCATAAAATATAGTGCCTGTTTAAAACTTGTGCCTGTTTCACTTCCTTTTATAGTAGCATCACCAACAACCCAAACCACAACACCACCTTTTTTAGTTACCCGGTAAAGTTCCTTTGCTATGCTTTCAAAATCAAAACTATAACCATTGTAATCCCTGAGATTATCATAAGGTGGACTTGTTACTGTTAAATCAATAAAATTGTCTTCCATTTTCTTCATTGTGTATAGACAATCTTCATTATAAATTTTATTCACCATTATATTTTTTGCGTCTGGCATTGTGCCTTCTGGCATATCTGGGTCAAAATCTAATCCATATTCATTCATATTATCCATTATTAGTCCTCAAATTATCTGCAAGCGTTACACTGCTCAATATCATCTCTTTAATCTCTTATCACCGGACATATTTATCACTCTACACATACCGGCTATCCTGCTGGATATTCGTCTGTCAATATACTGATCTATCTCGTCAAGTGTAAAATTACTTGTAATTATCGTTTGTAGTCTGTTTTGCTCACGATAGTTGATTAACAAGTAAGACACCTGGCGTACAAAATCGGTCATTTTTTCAGCCCCAAAATCGTCAATTACCAGACACCCAGAAAATGTTTTGTATTCATCTACAAGATTAGACTTGTTTTCGTAATCGGTTTGTATGCTAAAAATAAACTCTGGATATGATAGAAACATACCGTCGAGATTTTTCTTCCAGAGTTCTTTAAGTATCATTGATGCCAAAAAAGTTTTACCACCACCAGCCTCGCCAACTAAATAAAGACTTTCACAGATGTCTTTAATATGACTTTCAAAATTATATTTATCAGCGGTTTTTCTGTAAATAGGTGGTAGGTTTATCAATTTATGATTATAGACACAATCAGAACAAGCCATGTGAATAATTTTATCAGAATCCCAATCACTGTAATATTTTGACTTTACTTCGTCGATACCGTAGCTTTTAATCATCCATTTATAATCAGAATATTTAAATTCTTTTTCTTTTCCACAAGAACAGACATATTTCATTGTCCAAACTCCTCTGTTAAGTGGGCGTATTTACTATTTTTTGTGGGTTTTACTAATATTTCATCATCCCAGCGTGATTGATTCAACCAAGTCCCAGGATTTGGGATATACTGGCCACCTTCTTTATTCCACTGGTCTGATTTAGATTGATTGTTTATAGATTCTATAATCTTTTGCCGTAATACTTGTGACGGTTTTATCTTTTTCCACGCCTTGAACGCTTCACCCTTACCAATCTTTTTAGGATATACTTTCCAAAAATTTTCAAAATCTTCTGTATAATCTTTATCCTTGTCTTTATCTTTATCTTTATCCTTGTCTTTATCTTTATCTTTATCCTTGTCTTTATCTTTACACCCTTGCAAGGTGTTTATAAGACCCTTATTTACTTTATTCTTAATCAATTCATTTATTACACTATTATGGACTCTATTTTCAGAATTAAGTATTCCATATTGAAATTCAATAAACGGTACTATTAACCACTTCTTATCATTATTCAATTCTACAATACGAATTTCATCATCGTTAAAATATTTCATGGCATCTGATTTATTTACAGGCATATCAGAACCAATATAAATTTGAGCAATATCAAAATCAACAATCCATATCCCAGCATGATTGCAGTCGTGATAGAGATAATCCCAAAACAACTTATAAGCCCCTTGTAAGCCCCTTATAAAGGGCTTCTTATATTTATTTGTGTCTGTAAATCGCTTACTCATTTTTAACCTTTTTATCTTTTAAATATTTAAAGTATTCATCTATTATATTTCTCAATGATTTTTTATTTTTTATTGCGTTTGATATTGCACAGGCTATTACGCCAGAATCGTGTATTAAAGAAAGACCATTAATTCCAGCGGCAAGTTGTCGTAAATCATCACTGAAGAATTTTTCTTTTAGTTGTTCTAATAGCGATTCTTCACACTCTGTTCTCATCTCCGTTTCTATTTCATGGCAGGAATGGCAAAGCGTTACAAGTAGATTATTGTCATATTCCCAGGGTTTTCTACCATTAATATATCTTCGATGGTGAACGTGTAGAGTGTTTTCTTTATCACCACAGATAACACAGGTAAATTCATCACGACTTAATATTTCAAGCCGTTTTTTTTGCCAGCGTGGATCTTTAAAAAGTTCGGTATACTTACTCATTTCACACCTCAATATAAAAACCAAAGCCCCGCCGCCGGATGAGGGCAGGTAAGGCAATACCTGAGCGGCGAACCGCAACGGCAGAGCTTCGGATATTTAGATTTGGATTTTATCATATTTGCCTTTTCGTAGTCTCATCTCGTCCATAGTATAATCAATCCGATATTAAATATCAAGTATTTATTTCCCACACATATCTTTTAATTCCATCGGTGGCATAGGTTCCGACTGAGCCTCGCTGATTAATCTGCTCATTCGTTTATTGTATAAATCGTTAATCTCGTCTTTTGAGTAGCCTTTTTGTTTCAAAAAACAGCGATAACTGTGAGCAAATTCGATATTGGGCGTTTTCATTATTGACAGTTGGTCTAAGCGATGTTTTTCGTATTCTTTTTCAATGCTCATAATATACGTTTCCTAATGCTCCAGTAACCATGATTGTCTACTAAGTCCCAACCCTCTTTTCTGAGATCATTAAATCTTGCAGTGATTGTACCCTTTTGCGTTATCCCGGTTCCATAACTGATTTCATCAAGTGTCGATTTTGGATTTGCCATTAAAAATGCCTTAACACGTCCTTTTTGTGAAATGTGATACTGTGAGCGCTTATGACTTTCAAATGCAATGGCGCTACTGGCATCGCTACGGGTTTTTTGGTGTGCAAATGGGTCAGTATTAGGGTGCAGTATGTTTGTTGCGTCATCGCGTCTAAATAATGATCCTTGCTGTTTCATTTCGCACCACTAAAAACAGATTTAATGTTTACCTGAAACCTTTGATAGTCTTCTTCTATTTGTTCACTTTTTACGGCCAGAATAATATAATCAATACCAATTTCGGCAAAGAATTTGTCTTTTTTCGGAACATCTAATTTTTCGATAAACTCTTTTTTTAACTGTTCACTTGCTTTCATTTTACCGCCCTTCCTCAAAAAACTGTTTACACAGGCTCAAGTCACCACCAACGGCAGCGTAAATAGCACGTCGTGCGTCTTCCATCTTGCCACTAGCGCAAAGACTGACAACCAGGATCCCACCGATAAGCCCGATTAACCAGCCTATCACAAACCGTGATACCATCCAGAAAGCGGTTGTCTGAACTTCGATTGTCCGAAGATAGACAAGGATATGTACCCCGAAATACAGCACCGCAAAAAAGCAAATAAGATACGCTAACTTTTTCATTTTGTTCTCCCAGGCGGGACTGTAAGGTGCGGAACAGTCCCGAACGTGTTAAGTTTGTTTTTAATCGTCAATAAAACCGCACCCATACCGCCGCTTAATCCGGCAAACGGAAGTTGTTTAAAATAGCACCCGGATTTTTTAGAAAGCATTTTCATTTCAAGGTGAACCTTTTATGGCAAAAAGGACATTCAACTTCATTCAGCATCTTTTCGAGTTTTTCCGAAGCCTTACGCTGTTCGTCTATTTTTTTCTGGTATTCGATACGTTCGGCCTCAGCGCCTTTTCTTTCCTCTTCGGCGATCCTGGCAAGGCGTTCATGTTCCTTGCGCTCAGCGTCTGCCTTTGCCCGTTGATCCGCTAACATCTTTTCCTGTTTTTTGCGCTCAATATCTGCTAGGCGTTCACGTTCAATGGCAGCGGCCTTTAGCGTTTCGTTTTCTTTACGAATCCGTTCGCGCTCTGCCTCATCCGCTTTTTCCCTGGCGATTCTCTCGGCTTCTTCTTTTTCACGGAGCAAACGGTCGGCCTCAATACGTCTCTGTTCGGCTATCTCGGCGTCCCTGATTTCAACAAACTTTTCCTGTTTGTCAAGGTATTCCTCAATAGGGACAATCAACGATTTTAAAATATTGGCAATTCCGTCAATTGCTTTGCCTTCACGCAATGACTGTTCTTTGAGTTCTTTTCGGGCCTTTTCTATGGCAATCCGTTTTTCACGTAGAAAAAGCCTGCCAACTCTCGCCATTTTCATATCAGCGGCTTGGTTTTCATCGGTAACAATGATTGAACGGGCTTTGATTTCCCATTCCTCTGCAATCTCGAAATAATCCTGAAAATTTTCCATCAACTTCCGGGCCTTTGTAGATTCAAGTCCGCTTTCGTCAATGATTATTTGTAATTTGTTTTCGTTCATTTTCTACTCCTTTTTTAAAATGGTATTTTTTTCATCTTCGATTTCTTCAATGTCAATATCAACTATCTTGTCCGATCCACACATCGGGCAAAGCGGTATTTCATTCTTGCCGCAGAAGTGGGTTTCGGTTTCGTCGATTGGCTCAGCCCAACCGCATTGTTCGCATTTGACGTAATCCATTATTCACCCCGATTTACAAGTTTTTTAAGTTCAACGAAAAACGTCTTTTGTGTTTCGTGATCGGTAATCTTGCTATAATGACTGACACCATATTTTTCAACCAATGTTTCAAAATCGAACAATTTCACCTTATCAGACAATTTTTCAACCTCAGTTTTAAAATCAGATTTCGGCTTTGTGGCCGTTGCTATTTTCTCAACCGTTTTTCCAGATGCTTCACGGTCTGGATCATCGCCAGTAGAAATCATAAAGGTTTGACGCATTGCATACTTGAAAGCCCCTGTCATTGCCTTGTAAGATTTCTTGTCTCCTGTATCGTGACCACACCCCTTTGTTTGAACATCAATGAAAGATTCGGGAACATCGGCATCTACAATTCTGTAAGTCATTATAATTTCGTCAAAGGTTGACGCACTAACCGCTTGACTGCACCCAACCGGAAACATTACAAGTTTGTGAGTAATCATTGCATTTCGGACATTTGCCGTGATCTTTTCTTCGGACAGATAATTGTAGTTTGTCTGTTTGAATGCTACATTCCCGTCCTTTTGCAGATATTCAACATCCGCCATAACAGCCAAAATCTTTTCAAATAAGTTCATCTTAAGCCCCTTTCTATCATTTTATCTAATATTTGTTCCTGTTCCCAGTCTTCACGATAGGGAGCGCATATCGTATGATTAGCGTTGAAAAACGGATCGGCATCCCGCACCCGGTCATAGTTATCAAAGTCGGACGTTGATTGAACTACGGGCTTATTAGCGGCCTTAGCGGGCAATCCTGAGTAAAGCCGGTTCTTGATTTGTCTACCTGCAAAGTCACGTTGTGTCATTTTTCCACCATCCATTTGTCAACCGTTACCCAACCGGCTTTTTTCATCTGTTTTTCGGTTTTACCCTCACACCTAAACTGCCAACTATCTTTGTCAAAAATTCTTTTCATAATTTGCTTTACATCTTCGTCGGAATAGAACTCACGACCTAAGACGGATTTTAGATACG
>Ga0265595_1002691_pt1 | contig 11720 bp, 9 predicted proteins | sample saktaG_15_FD_190148 | JGI IMG/M metagenome (GOLD analysis project Ga0265595, IMG submission 190148) | Saline water microbial communities from Sakinaw Lake, British Columbia, Canada - sak_2013_06_06_50m | ecosystem: Environmental > Aquatic > Non-marine Saline and Alkaline > Saline ... | reverse complement strand
CCCAATCAAAGCCGCCTTACTCTGACGCCCAGCATTAATAACAACCCCATCATTACTTATCTCCACCCCATTAAACTCAATCGGCGAAACAACATCCACAACAAATTTCTTAATCCCTTCATTATCATCAACAGACGGCATCGCAACAACTCTAATCCTTCTCCTTAAAATCTCAACCAACTTCCTGACATTAACAGCATCCCTCCCAATCGCCAAAGAAACCTTAGCCCTAGGCACCGCAAAAAAAATCTGATTATTATAAACAAAGCACTTCGTCGTCGGCACCCGCGTCGTCCGAGCAAATAAATTAATATATCTCATCAACTGCATATCAATCGTTCCCGCCATCCTACTTTCTCACCAAAAAAACTTCGCACTCAAAATCAAGATTTAATTCCTTAGCAACTTCTTCCTTTGATCTCAAAACATCAAACTCAATCTTAGCAGCCTCCAATTTCTCAACTATCTCATCTCGCGTATCCTTACAAATAAAAACACCATTAGATTTCTTTCCCAACCTCAAAGCCTGCCTCAACCCAAAACAAACCTTACCTTTCTCCATAGCTTCTTTTATTTCTTTTACTGTCATTTCTTCTTATCCTTCCTGGCAAGATCCCCAGTAACCTTGACTAATAATCCCGGCAACCCCGTCCCAACCGGAACCGGCTGATTCAAAATAATATTCTCAATCACCGACGCCAACCTATCTTTCTTCCCAGTCTTAGTCGCCTGAACAAATTGCTTAACGGCCGTCTCAAACGCAGCCTTCGCTAAAACAGAATTCTTATCGGCAATAATCCCCATCCTCGTAATCCCTTTCACCGCACCAGAGCTAACCATCATATCCGCAACCAACATCGCATGCTTCTCATCAACAGCCAAACCCTGCGAACTAATTATCTTATTAATCTCATTAATAATCAACTGCCGCGCCGCCTCAATCCCAAGAACACTAGCAACCTCATGAAGATCATTACTCAAAACCCTGTCATTATCCACACCCTTAAACGACAATATCTCTTTAAGATTAGAACCCGCCGTCAAAATAACATAATCCTTGCCACGCTTCACAACCAAAACCTGCGAAATTTTCTTAACCCCAGTCAAAATAACTTCCTTAATTTTCTCCTTAGTCTTATATATAAACTTAAAATCTTCCTTCGCCATATCTAAAAAAAGCCCATCAGACAACTTCTTCACATCAAATCCCTTCACCTTCAAAACCTCAACAACCTTATCTAAACCAATATGAGCCAACCTCAAAGCTTTCCCGTCAACACCAATCTTAATCTTCTTAGTGCCAAAATCAATTCCAATCTCAGAAATAACCTCCTTCAACTTAACCTCTTTAATCTTCTCCGCAATAACCCTCGCAGCCTTCTCGTTATTATACTCCTTCTCTAAATAAATCTCCATCGACGGCGTCTTCGGTAATTTCCTCGCATCCAAAATCTCAATAATACGAGGCAACCCTTGCGTAACCTGCATCTCAGCAACACCAGCCGAACGAAACACATTCAAAACCATCTGCGTCGACGCCTCACCAAAAGATTGAGCAGTCACAACTCCAATAGCTTCACCAGGAACAACCTTCCCCCCAGTATGCTTCTCAGAAATATCAACACCATCAATCCCGTACTTAAATTGCACAATGCTACCAGAAGCATCTCTCACCGTCCCATCATAAGCAACAACCAAATCCTGTAACGCATTCGCCAACCTCCTATATAAATAACCAGACTTAGGCGTTCTCAACGCAACATCCATCAATCCATCACGCCCAGTCATCGCACCAAAGAAAAACTCATCCGGCTTAAACCCATCCATCAAAGAACTATAAATAAACCCGTGCGCTTTCGGCGACAAATCATCCTTCTTAAAAAACGACAAAGTCCTACCGGTATACCCAAAATCAATTCTCCTACCATGCAAAACCTGTTGCCCAACCGAACACGCAATCTGAGTAATATTCAACATACTCCCAGAAGCCCCAGACCCAATCATCTTACTAGCCAAATTATCCTTCGGGAAATCCTCTTTAACAGCGTCCCCAATCTCTGTCCTCGTCTCATTCAACACCTGCAAAATCTTAGTCTCCCTCGTCTCCTCCGCACTCTTCCCCGGCAACAACTCCAAGCTCTTATTATAATAACTCTCAATAATCTTCTCTACCTTCCCTTCAGCATTCTCTATAATTTTCACCGTCTTCTTTTTCACAACATCAGGAACATCCAAATCATCAACCGAAAGTGTAAACCCCGTCCTCGACAAAAAAGTCGTACCCAAAGCAAACACCTGCCTCAACAACTCCATCGTTGCATCTCTTCCCAGTTTCCTATCAGCCTCCCTCAAAACATCCCCCTTCCCCGTCTTAAAACTCGTCGCATCAAATTTCCCAGCAACCTCCTTCGGAATAATCTTCCCAAAAATCTCCTTCCCTGTATTCATCTTATTCAAACCCCCAACAACAATACCCGACTCATATAACAACTGCATCGCATCCTCCTTGCTCAATTCAGACTCATTCAAAACAAAATTCCCAGAAACAGCATCCTTAACACACCCGATAAAATTCATATTGTTCTTCGGCGAAAACAAATTAGCATTAACATTCAATAATCCTATCGCTTCAGCTCTAGCCTCCTCGGTTTGCGGCGCATGAATATTCATCTCATCCCCGTCAAAGTCCGCACCATAAGGAGCACAAGTCGCAGGATGAATTCTAAAAGTCCTCCCAGGAATCACCTTAACAAAATGCGCCATCAACGAAGCCCGATGCAACGACGGATGTCTATTAAACAAAACAACATCCCCATCAACAATTTGCCTCTCAATAATATAACCCGGCTCCAACTCTTCAATCAACTCATCCCTCAAATCATCACCAACCCACTTCCTCTTCCCATCCGGCCTAATAATATAATTAACAGAAGGATAATCTACCTTAGCAACCAACTTCTTCATCCTCTTCAAATTAACACTCGTCACTCTCTCCGCAACAGTCAAAACCTTAGCAACCTCAAACGGCACACCAACCTCATTCAACCTCATATTCAAATCAGGCGAAATCACCGTCCTCGAAGAATAATTAACCCTCTTCCCGGCAAGATTCTTCCTAATCCTGCCCTCCTTCCCCTCAATCCTTTCCTTAATAGTCTTCAATGGTTGCCCACTCCTATGCCGAGCCGGCGGAATCTTCGCAATCGAATTATCAAAAAACGTCGTAATATGATACTGCAACAAATCCCACAAATCCTCAATAATAACCTCAGGTGCCCCCGCATTCAAATTCTCCCACAACCTCTGATTAGACCTAATAATATCCGACAACTTATGAGTCAAATCATCCTCAGACCTCTCCCCAGACTCCAAAGTAATAGAAGGTCGCACCGTCACAGACGGAACCAACAACAAAGTCAAAATCGCCCACTCCGGCCTCAGCGTATTAGCATTTATCCCAAGCACTTTCAAATCAGCATCGCTAACTTTAACGAGCCTCTCCCTAATTTCAGACGGAAATAATCTCCTTCTCCCGCTCCTAAAAGTCGTCGGCTTCTCCAACTTAACTCTCTCCTGAACAATCCCACAATGCGGACACTTCTTCCCATCCTTAGCTTTCTTAACTCTCGCAATCAACTCCTTAGACAAATCCTTCTCGTCCTTAATCAAAACCTTCCCACACGCCTCACAAGTACTCCTCAAAACCAAATCTATAATCGGCAAATACTTGATATGAATCACAGGTCGCGCCAACTCAATCATCCCAGGATGCCCCAAACATTCTTTCAATCGCCCACCACAAGTCCGACACCTAACCCCCGGGTCAATCGCACCAAGTCTCAAATCCATCAACCCCCCATCGACAGGATAGCCATCAACATCATACAACTCCGGCGTCACAATCTTCGCAACCGACAACTTCTTAATCTGCTCCGGACTCAACAAATGAAAACTCATTCCATCAACTTTTTTCTTAATCGGCCTATTCATTCACAACGCCTCCAAGCCCAGACACAACATCCCCCGACTCACTCATTTCATCTCTACTAAGATTTTCAAATATACTACACCGTTTAACAACTTCTGCACTATCACACACTTCACTACCCTCACAATAATCTTTACACCTCGCAGACAATCCATATTTACAAATAACTACTCCACTATCTTCCCAACCTTCATTCCCATCCATACCTGTCATTAAATCATTCATACTTATTTTTAAGTTCAAATTTAGTTAACAAATGCAAACCCTGCAACTCCTCAATTAACAACTTAAACGCATACGAAACCTCAATCGGCTCAACCTGATTCGAATGACAAAGCGAACAAACCTTCTTATTATGAATCTGGTCGTCGATAACAATCGACCCACACTTCGAACAAATATTAATCACAACCTTATCCGAATCATACCTCTCCTTTAAAAGCAACGACGCCCCGTGCCCAACCAACGCCTCTTGCTCCATCTCACCAAGCCTCAATGCCCCACCTCGACTCCTACCCTCAATCGGCTGCCTCGTCAACAACGCAATCTTCCCCGACGCCCGCGAATGCATCTTGTCCGCAACCATATATTTCAATTTCAAATAAAACATATTCCCAATAAAAATCTTAACCGGCATCCTCTGTCCCGTAATCCCATTATACATCGTCTCCTTCCCGCTCTTTCTAAACCCAAGCTTCTTCAAATTATTTTCCAAACTATCAATCTTCTCCCCAGAAAAAGCCGAAGCATCAACAATCCGCCCAGACAAAGCCGCAACCTTCCCAGCCAAAACATCCATCAAATAACCAACGGTCATACGCGACGGTATACCATGCGGATTAAACATTATATCAGGACGTACGCCACTAACAGTAAACGGAACATCACACTCCGGTGCAATCATCCCAACAATACCTTTCTGCCCATGTGGCACCGAAAACTTATCTCCAATTTCAGGAATTCTCAACTCTCGCGTCCTAACCTGGACAACCATATTCCCCTCCCTATCCTGCGTCACAAAAACACCGTCGACAATACCTGTTTCCTCCTGTCTAATCGCCGAAGAATTCTCCTTCTTAGTCTGAATAGAAATCTCCCGCGCCTCACTCAAAAACTTAGGAGGACTAATCTTCCCAATAACAACCTCTCCTTCTGTCATCTCGGCCTCAGGAAAAACAATCCCGTCATCTTCCAAAAACCTATAACTCTCTTCAAGCCTATATCCCGAAACATCTTTATCTGGAATACAAATCTCGTCCTTAAGCCCACCAGCATAATTCAACTCAACCGAGGTATACGGCCTAAACCGTGAACTCCGACCAAATCCCCTATCAACCGAACCCCCATTCAAAACCGTCGCGTCCTCCATATTATAACCCTCATAAGGCATAACCGCCAAAACAACATTCTGCCCAACCGGATGAACATCCAAAGTATCATAAACAAAACTCCTCACCAATGGCTTCTGTGGATAATGCAAAAGCGAAACATCAGTATCAATCCTCACCGGAAAATTCCCAGCATAAATACCAAGCCCCTGTCTATACGCTCTCGAACCACCCTTAACCATCCTCGCCGGCGGATCATGGTCACCAAACGGAATCAACGAAACACTAACGCCAAAAATATCCATCGCATCAACTTCTAAATGAGTATGCTCCTGCGTCAAATCTTTTTCATTCAAACAAACATAACAATCATCCTCTTCGGCCGCATCCAAATATTCCAAAATCCCTTTATCAAACAATCCTTCCCAACTCAAAACACCCTTCTTAACCAAATCAAGATGCTCCTCTTTCAACCTCGAAACACCCTCTTCAACGACAATCAAAGGCCTAATCACACGCCCAACCTCAGAGCTAATAAAAACAGTATCTAAAAACCTATCAAATCTAACCGACATTTCAATGGGCAACCTTCCTTCTCTCCTAAACCCCCTCGTCTTCTCAACAAACCCATCAATATCATCAACCCCCCCAATAAACCTCCCATTATAAAAAACATCAACTGCCCCCTGTTCCTCATTTATCCCCGCATCCTTCAAAACTTTCAAAATATCTCCCTGCTCCATAGTTGTCCTCGTCGAAATCCTAGCCAACAAAGCCAAATTTTTCCTCAGCCCAATCTCCGTCCCCTCGGGAGTTTCAATCGGACAAAACCTACCATAATGAGTAGGATGCACCGTCCTCGCCGCCAAGTTCTCACGCTCACCAGGCAAAGTCGAAGTCACCCTCTGCAACTGCGACATAATCGAAAACGAATTATTCTTATCCATATTCTGAGTCACCCCACTCCTCTCTCCAATCCAAGACCCAGTCGCAATCGCCGACTCAACCCGATGCGTAAATAAAGTCGACTTCGCAATCGTCTTAATCGAATAAAACTTCCGCCTCTTCACCGTCTTCTGCAAAGTATGCTGAACCTCCCTCAAAAGAATATTAATATTAACCCTAAACAAATCCGCCAACAAATCCCCCGACAACCTAACTCTCTTATTCGCATAATGGTCCTTATCTGTCATAGCCGCATCGGGATTCTCTTTCGCAATATAAAACTGCTTAATAAATTTACAAAGCGTCCTCGCCTTCTCTATCCTCGCCGCCTTATCCAAACCAATATGCGGCAAAAAATACGAATCCATTCTCTGCTTAACCCTATCAACCATCTCCTTATTCGTCCCCTGCAACGAACTCTTCTCGGCAATCCACATCAAAGCATCATTAACACTACCAACATCGGCAAACTCATAAAAATTAACAACCAAGCTATCCGTCTGCTTCTTAATAAACTTAGCAATATCTGCATCACTCGTCATCCCCAATGCCTTCAATAAAACAATCGCCGGTATATCTCTAAACCTGGAAAACGAAATCTCTAAAATCCCATCAGGACTCTCAACCAAAGAAACCGGAATCTTATAAGAACCTCTTTGCGAAAACAACCTCAACATCATCCTGTCCCTCGTCTTCTGCCACTCAACAAAAGTCTGATTCGAAGCCAAGTCCTCCGCCATAACCATAACCCTCTCGTTCCCATTAATCAAAAAATACCCCCCATAATCCTTAGGGTCAATATAATTCTTAATCAAATCCTCCCCACTAAGACCATCAAGATTACAAACCCCGCTCTTCACCATAATAGGAATTCTCCCAAGCTGAACCTCCTCTGTCTCAACCTGCCCAGCATAATTAATCGCCATCTCCATCCAAATCGGCGCAGAATAAGTCAAATTCCTAAGCCTAATCTCCGCCGGCATAATCGGCCTCGAAGAACCATCAGCCTCGATAATATTCGGCTTCCCAACACGAATCTTCCCAAGCTTAATTTCAAAATCCTCATTCGGCAAAGAATCAGACAACTCCGTCACAATTTCCTGCATCCTATTCTCGATAAAATCATTAAACGATTTTATATTAGACTCAACCAAAGAATGATTCTTCAAAAACTCCTTAACCAAAACATGTTCCGCCATCCTAACAACTGCCCCCAATTACAAAATCATTCTGTAGCAAAACGTATCTCATATAACCACCCGATGATAAATTTCACCAGCACGAGAAATCTTTATAACATCTCCTTTTTCGCACCCCTCAGGAAGCCCCGCATCATTCTTAGAAATCTTAGGCAACTGCGCCAAAGAAATATTAAACTCCCCAAGAACCTTCTCAGCCTCGCTTGAACTCAGTTTCACATGTTTGGGTTGGAGCACGTGCATTTTTAGAATATCGCCTTTAGATAACATTTTCACCGAAAATGGCTTTAAAAACTTTTGCCTTTCGCCATTACAAAGTAGTTCGTGCCAAAATAGACACTAAAAACAACAACTACATACTATAAACTATTTTCTACCAAATCAAAAATGGCCCCGAGGGGATTTGAACCCCCGACACCTGGATTGCTTCCCCAGAAGTACTCAGGGTAAAAGTCCAGTGCTCTGACCAGGCTGAGCTACGGAGCCATATACCATTAGATAAAAATTACTTTAAAAAATTATGCTTAATACAAAAATCTTCTACACTATTCCCCATTTCCACTTTTCTTAAATTGACTCGGCAAAATCGACTTAAGACAATCAAAACTCGTACTTCTTTTTTTCACATATTTCTCCTCAGGAACTTCAGACATTTTATAAATACCAAACGATGCCAGCGGCTTTCCGTCATATAAAAAAATAGGAATATCTCTCGCCCTCATCTCAAAAACAATATGGTCCTCAGAAAATTTCGACGTATAGCCGTGCCCAGGATTAATTATACCTGCATAATGACTTTTCATATCGCCCATCTCAGGGGAATACTCGTCTATATCGCCAGCGTAATTTTCCGGCAATCTTATATTTTGCTTCGCGCCAACCAAAACAAACTCCCCCGGATGAACTATAACACCAGGCTTTTTACCATCAACAAATCTTTCTTCAATAAAAAAATCAGATGAATTATAATATTCCTTCTTCCTTAAATCAATTGTCCTTGCATCTTGCTTTGCCCTGTAAGCTAAAAGGTTTTTCGACAAATCCGCGGTAAAAACCAATCGCCCACTCTCTGTAATTTCCTTCATCTCTTGTTTCGTCTTATAAAAAGATTCGCCACTATTGTCCAATAAAATAGGTTCTTTTTTCAATAATAATTCTAAATCAAAGCCCTTGATTCTCTGCGGACTTCCTTCATAAAATCTTATCTGGGGCATTGCCATTCTACTTGAAACAACTTCCGGAAAAGCCGTAGCTGTAACCTCCGCATACAAAGGCCCCTTATATCCTAAAGGAACTTGATCAAACCTCGGCACACCATCACATAAAATTCTTACAGAAGTTCCAATCCTCCCCCTACCTGACTTATTAAAAACCTTTGCACAAATCCCACTTGGAAGTTTAAGCTCTTCCATCAACTTAAACAAATATGGTTGATTTCTATCCAAATAAAATTCATCTTTAGTATTATTCCCAACGTCAACAACTCCAGAATTTTCAATTAAATCTTTTACTGATTGTCCTCGCAAAGGAGACACGCTCGCTAAAAGCTTCCATTTCTCAACGTCCAATCTCAAATCCCAACTCCCGGGATTATGTAAATTCATATCAACATTTTTTATAGCCCCACCTTCCACCATCCTTTTCATTTGCCCATCAGATAAAACTTCCCCGCTCATCCTTTCCCCCACTCTCCAACTTTTATAAATATCTGTATCCTACAAAATATACTTCAATCAATATATCCATTTCACCACAACTATATTTTTAAACAACAAGCACAACTCAAATCAATGAAAGGGCTACCTGTTCTTAATGCAAGAGGCGAAAGCATCCCAGAAGCGTGGGAAAACTCAATTTTAGAACTAAACAAAAACGGGCAATGGTACAAAAGAAAAGACTCGAACGACAATGGTCTACAAGTCGACGCGACAATGATGATAACAATCGAAAATCCCGACGCCAATTCCTTCATGCACAAATACATGACTTGCGGTATAGAAGATTTACTAGACTATGAAATGGAAATCCACGGAGCAAAAGACAGTTGGATAAAAAACCTAGAAGACACCGAAGACAAAAAATGGGACTATCTCTATCATGAAAGACTTGCAAGCTATCCTTCTCCAAAGGGGCCTATCGATCAATTACAATTCGCAGTCAACAGATTAAGTGAAAGACCATTTTCAAGAAGAATAAACACAATCACATGGATCCCAGAAAGAGACACCGTCACTAAAGACACCCCCTGTCTTCAAAGAATAGGATTCTTGATTACACCAGATCAAGAAAACCCCGAAATCCAAAGACTAAATATGACCTACATCTTCAGAAGTAGAAACGCAATGATCGCCACACCAATGAACATGATAGGACTCTACGCTCTACAATGCACAATTAAAGACGCAGTCAAAGAAAAAACAAAAATGAATTTAGAAAACGGAAGAATAGTAGATTTCACAGATTCCTATCACGTCTCAACAAGAGATCAAGACATACTAAAAGGCTTCATGTCAAGATACGAAACATCTATATCTAAAAACGAAACAATAAAAGATAGAACCCTCCAAAGAGACTACGTTTTCGATTACATGAACGGCATCTTGCCAGAAAGAACCGAAACAATAATCAAACAAACAGGAAAATACCTCTCAGGAGAAGCTCTCGAAAAAGAAATTTCAAAAATAAAAAAAATCGCCGAAGCAAGAAAAAGATGATAAAAAAAATAGAAATTCAAAATCATTTCAAACAATCAGAACTCCAAAGAAGATTAAAAGAAGTCCAACTAAAAGGATTCCCAAACATTAAGATATACAAAGACGCCAACATCCAAATAAAAAATATAACTCCTGAAGAAATCGAAAAGAACCTCTTTGTACCCCAGCCAACAGTTTACAGCGTCGGGTTTCTCGACAGAATAGACGAATTAGCAAATCTTTTTTCAGCAAAAGGCATAGATATTTTCAAATTAAATGGAGGCGTCGATTATACCGCATACTCAGACGAAGAAACAACAGATTGGACAATAATCCCCCCAGTCATAGAAAGAGCCCAAATAAACTTTACAAACAAACACTTAAATTACAATCTACATCTATCCAATGAAGTCAGAGGATACATGGAAAGAACCAACTGCGACCTAAATCCCGAACTAGCAAACCTATCCTATCCAGAATATCCAAACTCAGGCTCACATCCCATCGACATAGTTTGCGACGGCTCACACAGAATACAATCAGGAATCGAAAAAAAAATCTCACAAAACATAATTCTAATAGCCTCCTCAAAATCAGGATTCCCATACTACGCTGCACCAAAACCCTACTCAGAAGTCCACATAGAAAACAAAAGACCACCCGAAGGAGGCAACGACAAAACCCACATCCTCAAATCACCCGCACACAAATCCCTCTACAGATTATTCCCAACAGGCGGAATTCTAAACGGAACCGTAAGGCCCGAATGAAAATTAAAGCCATTGGTTTTGATTTGGACGGAACCCTCTACCCCTACACCCCAGAAATACACAAAAGAGTCCGAAATAAAATCTACGAAAAAATAAGCAAATTTTACAATATCCCCGAAAACAAAGCCGAAGAACTATTTGAAAAAGCCTATTTAGAAACATCATCAGGCCACAGAAGCATCGAAAGAATTTCAGAAGTATATGAAAAAGAAATAGGAAAAAGAGACCTTATTCAAGAAGCCCTCGAAGAAGCAGATATCTTAGATATGATAAACCCCAACCCTGCCCTAAGAAACATGCTAACAAGACTATCACAAACAAAATCCCTCGACATAATAACAGGCTCAGAATTCGAACTCGCCCGAAAAAAACTCACAAAAATAGGAATCCCAGAAAACACATTCGAATATTTCCTCTCTTTAAACAACGGCTCCAAAACCACAGGAGGAAAATATCTCAAATGGATTCAACTAAGAGAATTAAACCCAAAACAACTCTTATATATAGGAGACAATAACAAACAAGACGTAGACGCCCCAAAATCTTTAGGCATAAAAACTTGCATAATCGGAAAATACGAAAACGCAGACTTTCAAATTAGCAACATTTTAGATTTAGAAAACATTCTCAATAAAACACACTAACCCCCTGTCGACCCAAACGCCCCACTCCCTCTCTCTGTATCCGATAACTCCGAAACCTCTTCAACATCAACCGAAGCAACCGGCGCAATCACAACCTGCGCAACCCTATCCCCAGTCTTAATCACAAAATCATCCTCCCCTGTATTCAAAAAA
>Ga0265595_1002683_pt1 | contig 11745 bp, 7 predicted proteins | sample saktaG_15_FD_190148 | JGI IMG/M metagenome (GOLD analysis project Ga0265595, IMG submission 190148) | Saline water microbial communities from Sakinaw Lake, British Columbia, Canada - sak_2013_06_06_50m | ecosystem: Environmental > Aquatic > Non-marine Saline and Alkaline > Saline ... | reverse complement strand
TGAACTATATGGCGGTTTTGATGGCACGGAAACGCTCTTGCAGCAACGTCAATGGTGGAAAAACATTACAATTGTTAGTGGTGATTTAAACAATAATGATAACAATACCATCAACTACCAGGACGCCAGCCGGAGTGATAACACCTATAATATTTTCTATGGTGATCATACGAATAATACTGCTGTGGTAGATGGCTTCACCGTAACCGGCGGTAATGGGAACAATACGGGAACAAAAAGAACCTATCACGGAGCGGCATTTTATTTCAATTACGGCGGTGCGACGGTTCGGAATTGCATCATTATCCGAAATGCCGCGATTGCTACCGGTGGAATCAAGACCTTCGTGGGCAGCCCTGTTATCAGCAATTGTGTCATTGCTAATAATTACTCTGGCAATAATGGCAGTGCCATCAGTACCTATACTGGTTCAATCTCAATTGATCACTCTACCATCTACAACAACAATATGCCTACCAATATGTCACCACGTTCCGGTGTTTCTTTATCTTATTCTACCAACTCGGTAACCAATAATATCATCTATGGAAATGAAGGCTCGGAATTATCTATTGCACGTGACTCGGGTTTAGTTGCCTATAACCTGATCGAGGGTGGTTTCACAGGTACCGGCAATATTGACGGTAATCCGCTGTTCGCAGACGCGGCTAACAACAATTTTCTACTACAAACCGGTTCTCCGGCTATTAATGTCGGTTCCAATGATGCACTTCCAGTGGATACTAAAGATGCCGATTACGATGGCAATACGACCGAAAAATATCCTTTTGGTCTGGGAGGATACAATCGTTATTCCGATGGCAGTTACAATTTATTCACCGAAGGTACAACGGATATCGGTGCTTATGAATATGCCATGGGGAAGTTGACAGTCGATAGACTTGAAAATAATCAGAAAATTCTTACAACTCCGACTTTTTCCTGGAATTTTCCGGAAAATATATTTGGCGCTCAGCAATCGTATCAAATTCAGGTATCCAGCCAATCTGATTTTGCCGCCACGAAAACAATAGTAGACCCACCTCCGGTTGTATATATGTGGGACAGCGGGATAGTAACATCTACGGAAAAGACGGCTACCTATAACGGTAAAGAATTAGCGATAGGCACCACTTATTACTTTAGAGTCAAAGTTACCGGGGCATCCCAGACCAGTAATTGGCTGGTTGGTGATTTCAGAACCAATGGCCTTCCGAATTATGAACTGGTTTTCCCGATTAATTCCGAAGTTGTCGGCGATACTACGGTGACATTCAAAGTCGCTCACACTGCTGACCCAAACGGTGATGACCTGACGTTTACTGTCTATGTATTCAGTGATGAAAACTTAACCACTTTGCTTGATTCTGCAGCCCTGTTGCCACTTTCTGCTGACACTGTTACGGGCAGTGTAGTTATTTCCAATATTGAACAACTATATTACTGGCGCGTTAAAGTTTCCGATGGTCTGGCATCCGTGCTATCTTCATCTGGTGTGTTTACATTTCGGTCAAAAAATATTGACAGCATATTTCTGACCGGCATAACAGACCCGACTCATATACTTGTCCAAACTCCTGAAATCAACTGGGTCCACGGCTCCCCGATAAATGAACAGATCAGCTATCGAATTCAAGTATCGTCAGTGAGTAATTTTTCCAGTATTGATTTGTGGGATAGCGGCGTAATCACTTCAACGGAAAAATCCGTTGTTTATCAAGGTGATGAATTAATAGATGGTCTGACATATTATCTGCGGATTCAAACCGAAGGCAGCATGGGAACCAGTGATTGGAAAGAATTTAGTTTCAGGATGAATTCCGTTCCGGGTCCGGTATTGACGTCTCCGGTTAATAATGTTGTTTTAAGCACAACGCCGGTGGTGCTCATCTGCTCCAATGTTACCGACGCAGAAGGCGACAGCTTGTTTTATAAATTTAGTGCATACCAGCAGATCAGAGGATATAACGGTTGGACCGGAGAGTATTCCACCTATATTGAAACCATTAAAGAATCAGATTGGATGCCGGCCGGTACAGATCAGACTAGCTGGATTATCAATGAATCCATCGAAGAAAACGCAATGTGTTTCTGGACTGTTCAGATTAAAGATTTACTTGAAACCGGCCCGGTTGACACCGCGTATTTTGGTTATAATGCCGAAGCAGAACCACCGGAAGAGTTTGAACTCATCTCACCCGAACATGCCAGTGTGATCGACACGTTGGGTATCACATTAGCCTGGGATCCGGCAACTGATCCAGACCCCGGCGACACGCTCAATTATACTATCACTGTAAAGTACATTGGTGAAAATGAAAGTACCTGGGAAACCGAACCGATGGTATTCACTGTCGATGCCGGCACAGATACATTTTTCACCTTTCCCGATCCCTATGATTTTGATTGGGATGAATATACTAAAGATACCCGCTTTCTGGATGACCATGAAACATACTACTGGAAAGTCACCGCGACGGATCAGGCGGGTCTTTCTGTCAATAGCTTTGGATATTCTGGTGGATGGTGGAAAGCCGCGGAAACAGACAAGACCGGCCCAACTGCTAAAGGTAGTGACGATGACGCCTACCGATCCTTTATGATCAATTTGGAGGACGAAGTCCCTTATGAGGCTTATTTAGAATTACCCCAAAACAATAGCATTGTGACTACCCTTAAACCGACATTTGCCTGGGAAGCAGCTTATGATGAAGATCCGGCTGCTCCCGGGGGAGGTTATAAGACTAAATCTATCGATTATTACAGTTTGTACATTTCTCTGACACCGGATTTCGCAGAAACTCGTGAATATTATGCATCCGACGATGAGACAAAATACACGTTAGATGATTGGGATGAGCCGCTGGAAGAAGATTCGGTTTATTACTGGAAAGTCGAAGCCTTCGATGATAGCTATTTAATAAGTTATGATTACGAGACCGGAGAGATAAAAATTGATAGTTCCCTGTCTGCTTGTTCCGAGGTCTGGCAGTTTACGGTGAATGCCCAGAATTCAGAGCCACGGCCTTTTACATTACATTATCCTGAGAATAATATGGTGATCACTTACCAGGATGCCGAACTTCTCTGGAATGAATCCATTGATATCGATGCCAATGATGAGGTTTCCTATACTGTCATTTACGGTACCGGTCTGGACAGTCTGAAATCTGTTGATGCCGGTGATTCATTATCCCATACATTCACTGACAGTCTGGATGACGATACCCGGTACTACTGGAAGGTCGTTGCCACCGATCTGTCGGGAGCGACACGGGAAAATACTGAGGGATTTATTTCCTTTGTCATAAACACAAAGGCCGATCCACCCACCAATTTCGCGACAATTTTACCCAATGATACAACGGTCGTAAACACCCTGACGCCGACGTTCCGCTGGGAAGCTGCGATCGATACCGATCCAGCCGTCAAGAGCATTTCCAATTATTATCTTCATCTATCGCTGAATGCTGATATGAGTGATTCACTGGTTTTTGAGACCCTGGAAACAGCCTATACACTGGTCATTCCTCTCCTGGAAGACCGTATGTACTACTGGACCGTACAGGCGGAAGATGCCGGCGGTCTCAGCAGTTCGGATACTGCGGTGTTTATCACCAACAGCCGGAACTCCAAACCCGGCAGTCTGACCCTGATTACGCCTTTCTATGATATGGAATCAACTGTTAGGCCGGTATTCAGCTGGACGGCTGCAGATGATGCTGACTGGCATGATCGACTGAGTTATGCGCTCTATTACGGAACAGATGTCAGCAACCTGATTACCGTGGACCCTTGTGATTCACTCTATTATATACCAGCCACCGATTTACAGGATGATACGAATTATATCTGGCGGGTTGTAGTCACGGATCTTAGTGGCGCGACATATAGCAGTGAATTTCACTCCTTTCGGATCAATACTGCCAATGATAACCCCCGTGAATTCTCGTTGATCGGGCCTGACAGTGCCAGCGTCTGTGCCGATTCAAAAGCCTTGTTGGTCTGGGACATCAGCAGTGATCTCGACGGAAATGACATTCAATATGCCATTTATCTGAACAACTCCAATGTTTTTCCGACAGCCATTGACACCGTCGAACGAAATTATTATAAAACCAGTTTACTGGATGATGGCAACAACTATTTCTGGAAGGTCATCGCCTTTGATGAACTCGGTGGTTCAACCACTTCGCCTACCTGGTACTTTGATGTGAATTTCAAGAACCAGAAGCCGGCTGGCTTTGCCCTAAGTAATCCGCTTGCTGATCAAACAATAACGACCCTGACTCCTACGTTCAAGTGGTTACCGGCAATGGATCCTGATATCCATGATTTTGTTGAATACTCACTGTTCCTGGGCAGCAATTCGGAGAACCTCACAAAGGTTTATTCTGGAACCGATACCTTGTATACTCCCGAAAACGAATTACTGGATAATACGGTTTATTTTTGGAATGTACTGGCAACTGACAGAGCCGGTGCGGTTACAGTGAATGATGACACGATACGAAAATTTGTTGTTAATCTGGCCAATGAATCACCAGAACTATCGGTGTTAATTTCACCCGATTCCGTCGTTGTACTGACGAAGGATGTTGTACTTTCCTGGTCAGACGTCATTGATCCCGATCCAATGGATACTGTCCATTATGAAGTGCACTGGTACCAGGATGTCGCTGCCATGGATTCGCTGATTACGGATACAAATTCCTGTACCATAAGTAATCTTGCGGACAATCAAAAGTACAGTTGGTACGTTATCAGCATGGATCAGCATGATGGAATATCCACGACACAACCGGTTCCCTTCTGGATGGATTTTATTCCGGAAGCGCCAGGGAATTTTACCACGATCAGTCCGGCCAACGAATCCGCCGGAATGGGCGCCGAGGTTGAATTTATATGGCACAAGTCCATCGATCCTGATCCCTTTGATAATGTTCAATATGAAGTCATCTATACGATGGATACCGGAGACAGTATGCAGTACCAGTCCATTTCCGATTTATCAGATACAACGGTTTCAGTAAACATGACCGAAAACGGTATCTATTACTGGAAGGTGAATGCTGTTGACAAAGACCAGTTAGTAACACCTTGTAACAGTAATGACTGGTCTCTGTTTACGGTTGGGAACGTCGCTATTGATGGCGGATTGATAATTCCTGAAACATTTGCGCTGCATTCTAATTTCCCAAATCCGTTCAATCCGACAACAACGATTAGCTATGATATTCCAAAATCGGCACATGTTGCTATTACAATCTATAACATGAATGGTCAAGTCGTTGACAAACTTGTTAATCAGCAAAAGGAACCCGGATTTTACTCGGTGAGCTGGGATGCCCGGAACGTCAGTACCGGCGTCTATTTTTACCAGATTCAGGCTGGCGAATTCAGCCAGGTTAAAAAATGTCTGTTAATTAAGTAGCCTGATTACAAAATAGTGTCAAAAAGCTCGGCTAACAAGTCGGGCTTTTTGATTTATTAACAGATGACCGGTCGTTTATCGGAGAGAATGAAGTACAGTAATTCACTGTCAGTACATTTCAAGTTTTTCCATGTTCTTGATGGCTTCGGTGAAGCCATGTTTTTCAAAAATCTTCTGCCAGACATCCACGGGCGTCAGACTCATGGTCACAGTTGTACTTTTCACCGCTACGAGTTTATCGCCGGTTTTCAGGTAAAATGCCTTCAGAATCTCATCGTTCAACCGAATGACGCCGTCGGCAATGTCAAGCAGGATATAAGCCCGTTTCCCAAACCAGCGCAGGTTGCCAATGTCAACGAGTTGATCAGCAGATTTTTTAAAGACTGATCTCTCGACTGTGTCTTTTTTGATCAGACCAAACCCGCTGCCGCCTGTGTGTCCCGTAGTGAGCAGGACCCGGTCATGGTCGCTGATGTTATAATGGGCTAATGCATTGGGCGGTATTTTGATCGTATAGTTTTCCCTGATTATTGAAATCCCGAAGGCTTCCTTGGCGCCGGCAGTTCCCGGTGAGAGACTTGGCATTGCTGTGCTCCTGATTTTTTTAAGTATGGTTTATTTAAGGATTATTTCGTCAATTTTCCTTCGATTCTTTTTAAAACATCAAGGAGTTCATTGTGCCGTTTTTCCTGCTTAATCGCCAGCATGAAAACCTGGAAGGCGATTGGAACGAGAAGGATGACGATAATTGTACTACCGGACATGATTAGTTCCTTTCAATTTTCAGTTCACATCCATTTTATAATCGAACGAATAATCCCGGTTTCACAGTCCTTGTGAAATTGGTTTCCATTTCTTAAGTGCCGGGAGGACTCTCCGGTTTCTCGACGGGTTTTGAGATTTTATTGATCATCCCATACATAATAACTGCGCTGGTGATAAAGACAATCAAAGCGCTTATCAACAACCATTTCTGCATTCGCTGCAAAGCCGCGTCGGTTCTGAACTGAGCTTGATAATAATAGTCCTCGTATACACCGGCTCCGATCACCCAGTCCCAGGGCGCGAAATAGGTGATTGCCGAGATCTTCATTCGGGCTTCGGTCTCACCGGAATTTATCCATGGATATCTTTCGTAATCCACCGCGTTGTCTTTTAACATCAATGCTTTATTGATGATGGACATGATAAAGTAGCGGCCGTTGGCATCCCGGGCTTCCCAGATATCCTCACCGTCCCGGGAACCATTCTCGGAAATGAGGTAGCGGCCTTTTTGATCGCCTGTGCCTCCCAGTACAAACACGTACCCATCGGTACCCACCGTTATATCCATTATACCCTGGCGCAGACTCTCGACCGATTCCTGTCGCACTCCGACATAGAGTACCCCGATAATAGTACCGCTTTTGTCCAGAATGGGTTCATAGGCGGTGAGATACCAGTCGTTCACGACATAGGCGCGGCCGCGATAGGTTTCACCTTTCATGATGGACGATATCACCGGGTTGGGTTCCCGGTCCGGGTTGACCGCCGGAATATAAGTCCCGACCGCCCGGGTCGAATCGATTGCCTCGACGTTGGTGGCGATGCGCAGCATATCTCCGTCGGCATTCATACGCTGAAAAATCGTACAGGTTCCGCCCACCAGTCGCTTGACATCGTCAACAATCGGGGTCGGAACGGCCAGGTCCCTGTTTTGTCCCAACCATTTCCCGCCGAAAGACATTTTGGGCAGCCGGACGTCCTGCGCTTCCTTCGTATATTGGTTGATAGCCGTCCAGGTCACCATTTCTTTCATGAGAGCAACACTGCCGTAACGGTCCAGCACATACCGGGCAACATTCAGATCGCCATTGACCTTTTGTTGCAGCAGGTCATTTGAAATTTTGCACAAATTATATACATCGACGGCGATCTGGCCGATATTCTCCTGGCCCAGCCTGTCCAGTTCCGTCCGGACCTTTTGCCCCACAACGGCTTTCTGAATAACGATCACGATCACCAGCACAATTAAAATAGCGAGAAGCAGTACGACAAAAAATCCGACGGTTTTTTGTTTGGTTGTTAATTTCATACTTTCTTTTTCCTTATCTGATAAAAATCCTGGTTTCAAGTACTAAGTGCACCAATTGATACTTTTAAAACATACCCGGTCAGGATTATCAAATCCAAACATTTTCTTGATCACTTATTTAGTTTGTTAATAGTTCGAATGATATAACCCAAAAATATTGTTTAATTTAAAGATATATTGAATAGATACTAATAATTTTAACTCGATGTGAAAATTATCTTTATCTGCTTTGGATGCTGTAATGCTACTCCATTTACGATTAATGATACAAATTAATTTCATTTGCATTAATGCGGCTCCTGGCCGCTTGTGATGTCAGGCGATGCCATTCTTCTTTTCCTTTATTTCTTCAATTACATCAGGAAGTCCCTCTTTATACGACGGGTATTGAGGGATCCAGTCCAGTATTTTTTTGGCTTTTGTATTGGATACTTTACAATTCATTCGAATTATTTCATAAAAATCTTTCCCTAATACCAGCCTGATAATAAATGCCGGGATATGCCCAGGTCGTTTTTTACCCATCAGTTCGGCCATATGAAGTGTGAAGTCCTTTTGGGTGACAGCCGTATCGTCGGCTATAATGAATTTTTCACCAATCGGCATTTTTTCGATAGTTTTCAGGATTGCTGATGCCGCATCAGCGGCGTGAATATTGGGAATGTAATTATCGCCATTTCCAATGATTTTACTACGACCTTTTTCCATCATATTGTATATAAACCGGAATAGCCCGCCATTGCCATAAATTTTCCCATAAATCAGTTGAACAACTTTAGGATGATTGGTCTTGATGGCTTGATTTACTATCTCATCGGTGTCAATTCCAATTTCCGTAAGGCCTGTTCGCAAGATTGGCCAGGTTTCGTCAGCTATTTCAGCTTGGTCGGTTCTATAACTTGTTCCGCCGGGCAAAATGATCGGAATATTATATTGAATTGCCAAATCCATTGAATTGCGGAAAAAATCATTGGTTTCCTCACGTAATTCTGCTTTACGCTTTCTGGTCATTCTGTGCCCAGGTTTCACACCGGGCATAGCCAGTAAGACGATTAAGTCAAGATTATCAGGCAAATCATTTTTAAATGCTTGAACGTTTCTGATATTGCCTAAAATACCGCAAGCGCCCAATTTTTCAATTCGTATGATTTTATTTTCGCTTCGGGTCAGAGCAAAAACCTCATCATGTTGCTCAACTAATCGCGGAAGCAAATAACTTCCAACTAATCCCGTTCCGCCAATTACTAATATTTTCATCTTAAATATGTGGTTATATTTCTTGAAATATCTTTATACATATCTCGCATTAAAAATGTTTATTTTGATGGTGTTATCGATTGGGTTTAGTGAATTTAATAAATCACCTTCAGGATAAATGTTACCATTTTGGTAATAAAGTGCCATAATGTATAAAATATATAAATCAATTGTCAGCCACACAAGCCATAATAGGACAAAATCCATCTTAAATTTTGGGGGAGTGCAAGGTCACTGCCTGTATCGACATTACAACAGACAAAAACACAATGGATTAAATCCTTGAATATTTTTATCCGGTGAATTACATTCTATTGACCTGTAAATCGTTGGTTTAAATGAATGTTTGATCATCAGCAATAGTTTCGCAATGATAGTTGTGCAAAATATTTGTCTGGAAAAGAAACATAAATAAATGTGGAGGAACGTCCAATGAAAAAGTGTTCAATTCTCATCGCTGTTTTATTCTTGATTTCCTGTCAACCGGAAATCAATGTGATCATCAATAAGGAACCCGGTCGGATTACGGGAATTGTCGTTCCAGTGAATGAGACAGCTACTGTAGAGCTGTACCAGGGAAATTTGATCGATCAGACGACGACTGACGCCAATGGTTTCTTTGAATTTGAAAAAGTATCACCTGGGACCTATCGGCTTGTAGTTAAAGCGGACCAGTACGGTTCGGTTGAGGTATCCAATATCAGGGTGTCTGACAGTGAAGGCTATGATGTCGGTATTGTTGAATTATCTCTTTTTCCCAATCCGCTTATTGATGTATCTCCCTATAATGGAGCCCGGGATGTTGGTGCCTCTAATGCCTATATTCGCTTATTTTTCACTGAATATATGATGCCCGAAACAGTGAAGGAAGCGTTTAGTATTACTCCTAGTCTGGATAATATATCTTTGTCATCCCCTTCCTATTCATCGGGTTCCAGTCGCTACTTATACTCTATTCATGGCGACTTTAAACCGGGGATCGAATATACATACACTATTGATACAACTGCGGCGACAGCGTATGGTAAAAACCTTGAATTTTCATATTCCAGTTCATTCACAATTGAAGAATTTAAAATTACCAGTATTGCCTGGAATGGTGAATCAAATTCAGAATTAAGAATAGCATTCAATAGTCAAATTTCCGCAGATAATTTTGATAAAATAACCATTAATCCACCGACGGCAACATATCTGAATAGCGATAATTCATCAAGTCGTGGAACAAACAGTAGTATGTATCTCAGAATATCCCCGGCAATATCATGGATGACAGATACAACTTATACGGTATTGATAAGTGGTGATATTGCGGAATCCGGTGGCACTACACTTGGACGGGATTCAATCTTTACATTTGTGACCGATCCAATTGCAATCACTTCCACGTCTCCGCGGAATGATCAATATTTTATTAGTGTTTTACCGGACATCATGGTCAGGTTTAATAATATCGTTGATGAAAGTACTATTGCGGATGCGTTAACAGTTTTTCCGGAAGCGGTCTATGAAATATGGACTTATTACAGTGATGGATATAATTATTTTTACTTGAATGTTATATCTGATTTACAAAATAAAACACAATACGTGGTTGAACTCAGTACGGATTTGAAGGATTATTACGGGAGACATTTGAAAGCACCTTATTCATTCCGGTTTGTAACACAATGAATAAATTGTGGATTTGAGAGTCAATTAGATTCTATCGTTGGCGCTGTTACTTTACAGTGTCAGAAAACATATACCCGGCGCTACGGATGCTTTTTAGATAGATCGGTTGTTTGGGGTTGGGTTCGAAATATTTCCGCAGCCGTGCAATGAATATATCTACGGTCCTGGTCTCGATGTTGGCGCTGATATTCCAGACATGCTCCAGTAAATCTTGCCGTGACACAATCCGATCTTTGTGTTCGATCAGGTATTTCATCAGCATGGCTTCTTTCTGGGTCAGATGGAAATTCTTTTTATCAGCGCGACATGAAAAATCACTGAAATTGATCTTATTATTCCCAAACTGGAAAATATCGTTTGGCTGTAGCGTAGTCCGGTACCATTCGCCGCGTCGGAGCATGGCCTTGATTCGGGCCAGCAGTTCGGCCAGGTGAAAGGGCTTGGTAAGGTAATCATCGGCGCCGACTTCCAGGCCTTTGACGCGGTCTTTTACAGCCGTCCGGGCGGTGAGCATCAGGATCGGCATGGTGGGGGATGTTTCCCGAATCCGGCGGGCAACTTTGAAACCGTCGATATAAGGAATCATGATGTCGAGCAGAATCAGATCATATCCGGTTGTGGAAAATGCTTCCAGAGCTAATTTTCCGTCTTTGACCCAGTCGACAGTATAGCCGTTCTTCTTTAAGTTGAAAATAATCCCATCGGCTAAAATTTCTTCATCTTCAACCAACAGAATATGTGCATCTGGATTTTTCATATATTATAGATTTGTCCTTATTAGTTGGATTTCAGAAGTTTATTCAAATATCTTTTCTGGTGAAACGGATATCGGGGAAATTCAATGACATAAAGGAGTCCGATATTGTCATCCGGGATAGATGCAGTGATAGTGCCGCCGTGAAAATTGACGATACCTTTCACCAGATAAAGTCCCAATCCGGTGCCCTTGACGCTGGGATTCCGGGTATCGGCGATCCGATAGAATTTTTTAAAAATCCTTTTTAATTGCAGCTGGGGAACGCCATTTCCGTAATCCCGGTATCGAATCTGAATATGTTTATCGGAATCGGACAACTGAATGTCGATTTTGGGATTGTCCGGTGAATACTTGAGAGAATTATCCATCAGATTTTCAAACACCAGCCGGACTGCCGTTTGGTCTATCACAACCTGAGACCGGGAATTTCCACTGGTTTCAAATTGACCTTTTTCCAGGTTGAACTGAACCCGCAAGTCTTCCCAGATGGCCTTCAGGGTTTCATCAGCGCTCATAATCAGGCAATTGTATGTGGCATTGCTGGTTTCC
>Ga0265595_1002680_pt1 | contig 11760 bp, 12 predicted proteins | sample saktaG_15_FD_190148 | JGI IMG/M metagenome (GOLD analysis project Ga0265595, IMG submission 190148) | Saline water microbial communities from Sakinaw Lake, British Columbia, Canada - sak_2013_06_06_50m | ecosystem: Environmental > Aquatic > Non-marine Saline and Alkaline > Saline ... | reverse complement strand
TTAAAAAAAGAACTAAAAACTAAAAAAAGAATTCCTAAAGCAAGAAAACCTAAAACCCAAAAAATTTCTGAAAAAAAACTCTGGCTTCCAATAAGAATTCCTTAAGTAAAATTATCCAAAATAGTGCTGTTGAGAACCAGAAGGCATTTCATCTAAAAATTGCTGAAATCTCACTCTAACTCCTGCAGCCTCAATAGCTAATCTATCCCATTTTGCAGCTTCTGTATATACTGCTTTAGTTAATTCTTCTGCTCGGTCAGTTAAATACATTGTATTAATTATTTTCTGTTTCTTTTTCATAGTTTATCTAACATTCAAAACTTTATAAACCTTTCTATCTGTAACCCCTAACCAGTTAATACACTAAAACAACTTAAAAAAATATCCTAAAAAGTATAAAACAATAAATCCAAAAAAACTAATCCAAAACACAGGCACAAAGGCAATTCCTTGTCTGATCTTCACAAACTTTTTATGCTTCTTAATCAGAGCAATCTCTTTATTACTTAACCCCTCCCAGTTTGAAGCAAGAATTTTCCCCCCCAACCTTAAATCAGTATACAACCAATCCCCCTCCCTTAAATCCTTAACCCTAACATCCCGGACCATTGAACTTTCCTCAATTGCCTTACCATAAACATAAAATAAAAATCCCAACAAACTAAATATTCCTAAAACTAAAAATAACTTCTCAATAAAACTAATCCCTAAAAAGATTCCAAACAAAATTAAAAAACACCAGAAATAACTTTTATTTTTTTTAAAAACATGAACAAATTCTTTTTTTATTTTTTTAAAATCCCTAACAGTAAAAAAGATAGTCGCCCCTAAACCATAAACTGCCCCAGAGATAAAAAATAAAATAAACCACCACAAAAAAATATTAAGGTTTTCAAAAAAAGAATTTCCAAATGGCAAAATCACCCCTAAAGCAATTAAAAGTTTTGCATCCCCTCCTGCAAAAAACCTAGCATAATAAAGCATATTTCCAATTAAGAAGAATATTCCTAATCCAAAAATCCCTTGATATAGAAAATTAAAATCATTTGAGAATAAACTATAAAAAAATCTAACTCCCAATCCAAATACAATAAGAGAAAAACACAGCCAATTTGGAACCTCCTTAAATTTCAAATCAGAAACACTTGCAAAAGTCAACCATAAAATTCCTAAAACAACTAAAAAAAATACTTCAATCATTTTTTGTTTCTACCTCTGTACTTCTAAATTTCCCCCCTTTTTTGTAAGGATGTTTTTTCTTTTCTCGTTTTTTATCTTTTCGTTTATTTCTCTTCTCAGAACATGCATAATTCATAATTAAAATAATAAAAATTACTTAATAAAGATTTTGGAAAAATTATTAAAGAGCAGGAGTCTCACCAGGGTTAGACTTAGAAACCCCCCAACCGTCTTCCGAAGAAGAATAACAAACTTTTTCATTAACAATTGTATCATCTGATTGAGTTTTACAGAACTCTTTTGCTCTGGATTCAATGTTAGTAGAAAGATCTTTACAAAGCTCTTCGCCATTTTGAGCCCAATTTTCTATTTCTACTTGATAATCCTTATGAGCACTATCACAAGTAGCATAAACTACTTTACTTCCAAAATGAAGTTCCCTAAATTGAAAACAAAAAGCATTAGTGTTTCCTAACTCTGCTGCAAGTTTACAAGCTTCTCCAATAACAGTAGCATCATCAGGAGCATTTCCTAAAACTTTATCTCCTTGATTAAAAAAATTATAAACAAAAAGTATAACCACCACAACTGTAGCAATTCCCAAAATCCACATTAACAAACTTCGTTCTTGCCCTCTTTTATAATTAATCATAACTAAATATACAAACTTTTATTTATAAATGTTATTGTGGAATAACAAATCCAAAACCCAACTTCTCAAACTTCAAATTCCCCTCATATGAATAAATCCAGTACTTCTTCTCAGATGAAAAACCAAATTTCCTAAGTTCGTCATTGTAACTAATTATAAAATTACTAAATCCCTCAAAGCATTTATTTTTATCTGGAAGTGATTTACACTTCTCTTTTTCATCATAAAATTCTTGAAAACTAAACAAACCAAGTTCACTAAACAAAACTTGCGACTTAACATCCTGTTTCAATGAAATAATTTCTTCTGAATCTTCTCCAAGTTCAGCTTTAAATTCAACATCTTCAAAAACTAAACTAATTCCGTTGGAAAAAGTTTCAAATTCAAAATCTCCTTTTTGAATTTTTTCCTGAATTTTTAAAAAATCCTCGTCTTCAAAAGAATATTTTTTATTTTCAATCTTTAAATTATCTAAAAACATAGACTTAAAATTGTCTTCAAGCTGAGGATGAAGCTCAGAAAAATAAAAATCCCAATCAGAAGAAAAGCGAAGAGGAGAAACATAATCTCCAGAAATTAAAAGTTTACTATATGTTTGAATTAATGCAACTTCAGATATTTGAGAAACATAATCTTCAAGCGATCCTTGCTGGAATTTTAACTCTTCTAAAAAATAAGGAACATAAAATTTTGAAACAATTTTTCCTGAAGAATTATTTAGTGTCAAAAGAGTCATTGCAACTAACCCCAAAACAAGAACCACTAAAACAACCACCGAAATATTCGCTCTTCGACTTAACATATTCCCTCACGATATAATTTAAATTCAAACTCATTTCCATTAAGATAAACTTTCTCCAAAGCAAAGTTCGCGTTTCCTAAAGAAGAATATTGGGAATTCCCAACAAAAGAAACAAGACCATCTTTATCTGTTTTGATCTCATAATTCCCCAAGGGGGTTACAAGAAGATAAGAAAAACATTTATCTTGAAAATACTTTTTAATAAAATCATTTAAGGTTAAGATTTCATTATCGATTTTTGAAGAAATTTGAATAGTTGTAGCATCAGTTCCCAAATCAAAATACTCCACAAAATCAATAAAACATTCGTAATCCTTGGATTTCAATTTCAACAAAACATTACCCTGAAAAACATTAATTCCCAAATCTGAAGTTGAATAAAAAAAACTATTTAATCCTTCTTTAAAACTGTAATCAAAATACTCTGAAAAAAAATCTTCAGTCAAACAAAACCCAGAGAAAAACAAAAATAAATCCTTTGTTAAGATTGGTTCTGAATTTGAATTAATCACCTCACTATTTAAAAAATCATTCAAAATATTTTTAGTTAAAAAATCTTCACTTGGTTTTGAAATCTGTCTTTCAATCTCATTTCTTCCTTCTCCAACAAGAGGAGTAAATCTTTTTACAATCATCCCCGAGGCAAAAATTAAAGACAGCGTCATAACTAAAAAGATAATCAAAGTTGCAGGAATCCATGACAAAGTTAAATCTAAAATAGCTTTTTTTGATTTAATCATAAATTTTCTCCCCCCTTTGATTTGAAGCACTCAGAATGGTAACACTTATTTTTTTTAATCCTCGAGAAATAGAAAAACTCGTCTCGTGACAAACTGCCAAATTTTCTGCTCTGACTAATTCTTTAATTTTACAATCAGCATCAATAGTATAAACTCCTTCTGCAATTTCTTTCGAAACCCCTCCCTCTTCAAAGTTTAGTTTAAAATAAAAATCTATATCTCCTTGAAAAACTTCTTGCTTCAAATTACAAACCTTAAAAATATCTAATTCATTTTTACCCTCTACAAAATCAAAAAATAAATATGAATTATCTAAAACGCAAGAAGAAAGTTTAGAATTAAGAATCTCTACTTCAATATCTCGAACATCTAAATCCGCCCCATAATAAATAAACACAATCCCCACAATTGAAATTCCCACTAAAATAAAAATTAAAAACTGCCAAGCTGAAAAGAGTTTATCTGCTTTTTTATTCATCTTTAATTTTAATCTCCAAATATTTATCTCCTACAATTTTAAACGTTTCAATCTCTAAATCCGTAAAAAAATAAACTTCATATCCTCCGAGTTCTCTTGTTTGAACCTTGACTAAACTTTTTTCTAAATCTAAAACAAAAACATCTGATTTAAAATCATTCTCTTTTGCAAGATTAAGCACATCTTCAACATCCAACTTAATCTCCATTCCTGCTCCAGATTTATCCAGTAAAAGTGCTATCTGCTTTGCATAAGCTTTTTCATAAACAATCATTCCGTGCGACGCACTCATAACTCCAAATGCTAAAGTTGTCACAAACATAACACTCAATAAAATAGAAATTAGTGTTGGCCAAATAATCTGACTTCCTCTTTTTAACATAATTTAAAATAAGAAACAGAAGTTATAAATTTAACTTAAACCCTCAATAACAGAACAATAACTTGAAATTGTTTCGGCATCATAATCAACTAAACGAATAACACTACACCCCTCACGAGCATCACTTCCTAATTCAAGGTCTCCACAATAACCTGCTGTAACAAACTGGTTTCTTGCAACATTTGCTTGTTGAGCAAGACCAAGAACAACTGCAATAGCAATCGCATTAACACTCCCAACAGACTTAACTCCTTTTACAAGGTTTACAAAACCTAACGTATTCCCTGCAAGAACCCCCCCAAGTAAAGCAGTATTAACTGTATTTTTTAAAACATCAAGATGGTCAGGAGAACTTATCTGCATAAATACAATTGCAAGTTCTTTTTTTGATTCTAACCCCACTGGAGGAACAGAACCTATACTCCCAACATCCACAAGATCCACTCCTTTTACCTCCGACACCTCCTCGGAAGATAAAGAAACATCTGAAACACTTACCTCTCCATTAAAATAATCTAAATAAGAAATCTCTTTATTTGGAACAGCGTGAGTCGCTAAATACTTTTCCATATCAATATTTGTTAATAAATCCTTTTTAACTAAAGACTGATCAAAAGCAATTCTTGAATAAATAACACAAGTAGGATAAACAGTTCCTAAAGAATATTCCTTTGCAAAATACTGTGAAAACAAAGATACCTTTCCCTCTCCGAGAATATTCCAAGCCTCTGCCATTTCTCTTGCAATAACTTTTTCAATTTCCTCACTTGATTCAACTTTTGTAACTCGAACATCTTTATCATTCTTAAAATCCTCCTCACATTTTTCCCCATTCTCAGAAATACAAATTTTTTCAGTTTCACACTTCAAAGGAATTGCACTTTGGGCACCCAGAGTTGACGGAGTTGTTGCTCGAAGAATCACAGATTGATGACAAACTTCTCGCGAAATATCTGAAGTATTAAAAAAACCAAAAAAACCAAAAAGAATAACTGCTCCTAAAATAATCAAAATCATCCCCACTAAAAAAGATGTTGAAATCTCTGCTTTTCTAATCATATTAATCCCCCAAGAAAATATTTAAGTCCAATAGCACAAATCGCAAACAACGCAATCCAAAAAACAAGTTTGATAATTTCCTCTGCTGACATCTGCCCTCTTTTCATAATCTAAAAAGAGTTAAGGGGTTAATAAATTTATTGACCTACTAAAACAACATAAAATTCCCCTTTCTGACTCCCAGGAGGAACATAAAGAACATTCTCTCCTCCCTCAGAAATTTTGTATAACCGAGTCTCGCCATTAATCAAAAAATAAAACCTATTTTCAGGAGAATAATCTAAACGAGAAAAACAGTCTTGAACTGTAAACTTATTCTCCTCATCCAAAGATAATTTACAAAATCTACTTCCAATTAACCAACAATCAGATTCTTTGCTATCATAGATTAATCCCCCGTTTTCTTTTTTAAAAAAACATTTATATTTTTTAAGATCGCTTAAAGGATTATCTCCTTTACACTTTGCATCGGTAGATAACCAATTAAAATAATAATCATCTTTAAGAAGAGCTAAAATAAGAATTAAACTTGACCTATCAATTGAGAAAAACCCATTAGAAGGAGCGATAAGAGTAAATGAAGGGGATTCTGAAAGTTGAACATCCTTAAGATAGTTTCCCTCCGGAAGAAGGAGATAATATTTGGGTGTTGAATCAAAATCACTTTGATACAAAAAGTTATTAGCAATCCTATTACCCCCTCTATTCTCAGGTTTAGAAAAAATATCAACCCTTCCAATATACACTCCAGCAGAACCTCCCTTAACTAACCCATCAATTCGCAAAGCAAATTCATTAAAATCATGGGAACTCAAAATGATCCAAACTAAATTAACTTCTGAACTTTCTAATCTTGAGAATTCCTCCTTAATCATCGCAGGACTTATAAAATCACTTAATTTAAACATTTCAAGAGTATCTGGGTTTTGAATAAACACTCCTTGTCTTTCATCCCACATAAAATTAATCTCTTCGCTTGTCCAACCAAAAAGACCATGTTTAAATCTCAACATTACAGGAAAGGTTTTAGAATCTAAACAATTTGATTCAAAGCTATTAATAATAAAATGGCCTTTTTGGGATACCTTCTGCACATCATACTTTTGGATAATCTTCCCCATTTCAATTCTAGCTAACATTAAAGAATCTAATTGTAAATTTGTATCTCTACAAATTTTATTTTCATTTCCAATAAATGCCCCATTCAAAACAGATAAATCAAGGCGAGGAGTAGAACGAGCAGTCGCTACAATATCAATAGCCTCGGGGGTACTTGAGAGAGAAATGATTCCGTTAGAGATGGCTCCTAGTTTAAATCTTCCAGGAGTTCCAGGTAAAAGCCCGTAAAGAAGATCGTCTGAAGAATAAATTAAATAACCATTCAAATTTTCTCTATCTACCCAAGCTACCTTCAAAGACAGATCAAGGTCTTCTCCTTGATTAATTAAAAACAAATCATCTAATTCTAGCTCGCTAGTACTCGACTCAGCTAGATTAGTAACTGCTAATTTCCCCCCTCCTCCCTGAATCCTTCCAACAACATATTTACACTCTTTATATCCTCCTTCAGTTTCTGGAATAGATCTATCCCCCCCAGTATAATCTGTTGAAACAACAACTACATCTGAATCATCCCCCCAAGTTGGAAGATTCTTAACCCAACTACTAAATCCCGCACTATTAAGAAACACAACAACCATTCCAATAACAACTAAAGTAATAATTCCAGTTAAAATAACTGTAGGAGTAATTCCTTGTTTTTTCATTTAACCTGTTCCAAACCTCATTGAATTTTTGATACTTGCAACTAAACCCCCCCCCGAATTCCGAATATAAAAATAAGAAAGACTAACTATCACCAAAAATATTAAAGACAAAACTACCCATCCAGTAAAACTTGTCGGGAAAAAACCTCTTTTAAATTTCATGAAAAAATAAACTCAAACTCATTAATAAATTTAACTAAATCCCCCAACTACAACTGAAGAAAGAACATAAAGAAGAATTGTCCCAATAAACGAAACAATAAGATAAAGTAAAATTCCTACTGAAAGATTTTTCCCAATTTTGTTTGTTCTTTCAAGCCGGTCTTCTCCTGAATCAATTGTAACTAGTGTTCCAGTAAGAATGAAAATTATTTCAATTAAATAAAATCCAATAAACACTTGTAAATAATATGGTGCAATCATATTTTCTAAATTAAAAATTTCAAGTATATTTGAAATTCCTCCTGTAATAGAAATCCCTGATTGCCCTAAAGTGGCAAGATTTAATCTATTCAAAATTGTAGTTATCATCACAGAAAGCCCAACGACAATTCCAGATAAAAATGGAGCCAAGAAAGTCATATTTGATTTCATATCTGAAACAATTTCAGCAAGCATATCATTCAACCGCGTATTAATTTTCTTAATATTATTCAAATATTCTGAAATTGACATTAAACTAACTGCTGCAATCTTCAAACCTTTCTTAGAAGACTCAATTAAAATTTTCATACTTGTTGCAATCAACTCAGAAGGATAAAGATTAATTGCCCCACGACGAGAATCAAAAATCGCCTTTTCAACAGACATTCCATTTCTTTGAACATTAAAATTAACTAACCTAAAAAAGTCTGAAGTTCTCTGCGATTGAGAAATTTCTGCAACTTTTCCAAACGCCATTTCTGCAGGAACACCGTTCCCCAACCGATTTCCCAGTTGAAACAAGGAAGAATTAAATTCCTCCTCAAGTTGCTTTGTCTTAGTTCTCTCAATAATCAAATCTTTTGTTTTATACCTACTGGAAATAGAAAAAAACAGTGCAATTCCTAATGGAAGAAATAAACTTAGAATAATTGCACCAATCCCAAACGCTCCTTTTGAAAAACCACTCCCTTTAAAATCAAAAAATAATTCACTTGCAATATTTTCAATTCCTAAAAAACCCAAAGACAAGTTTGAAGAAATCCCAAATAAAGAAAAATCAAACATCTGAAATATCAAAGGCAAAATACCAAGAATAACAAATGGAAGTGAAATTAAACCTGCAATTAAATAAGGCTTCTTACTCACATATTTAGGGTAAAGGGGATTTTTCTCAAGAAGACTTGTTTCTCCATAGCCTCCTGGCCGGTTCTCTAAAATCCTTTCAGTAAGATAAAAAACAAAAAAAGGAATAATCAGATTAAACAAAATAAAAATATGATACCACTTAAACAAATTTCCAATCATCGCAGAAGCAAGAGGAAGAAGTGCCAACGCAAGAGTCGGAAGAACAACTCCCAACATATAAACATTATTCAACGGCGAACGAACTTCATGAGTAAACTTCAACATCCGGTCATAAACTCCGTCGAGAACAACTTTCAAAGCCTTCTCTAAAGTCTGAATTCTCCTTTCATTATCTGGCTCAAATAAACTAGCCTCGATAAGATGAAATCCTTCTACAAATTCAGGCCCATAATCTTTCCAAGTACTAAGATAGTTATCTAAGCTTTCTTTAATTGTAGAAAACTTTCCAATTTGAACATCATAAAAAACTTTTCTAAAATCCAAAGACAGAGGGGGCTGAAGATTTTCTGCTGCAAATGCAATTGCCTTCTCCAAATTTGCAGTATGCCTCATATAAACAACAACATACAAAATCGCAGGCACCAACTGACTCGACGCCTTTAGTCTCCACTTATTCGCCAACCTCGACGGATATTTATTTAAAAAATAAAAAATAAAAATTGAGAAAATCAAAATTAAACTAAAAAACAAAATAGGAAAATTTGCAAAATCATTCATCCCCTTAATCAAAAAGATTCCAATTGAAATTAAAAACCCTGCAAGAAAAGTAACTAAAAACCCCATGAAAGATAAAGTTAAAGCTTGAGATGGTTCAACATCCAAATGTGCCGTCTGTAAAAACTTTTGCATGGCTAAAGAATCTTTTTCTGAAACTTTAATTTTAAAAATATTCCCTAAACTCTGACACCAACGTTCATATCTCCCAAGCTCTGACGACATTTCATTTCTAAATTTAACATACTGATTACTGTAATCTCCAGAAGAAACTTTCGACGTCGAAATCTGCGACTCTATCCTCTGTCCATACTTAGAAAGAATTTCTTCTACATTAATTTTTTCTGCCATTTCACCTCTATAATCTATTAAAGAAGTAATTTCTAATTAATAAATGTTATTAAAAAGAATAATCTTAAATCTTTCTTTTTTTAAGTTCAGAATTCAACCACTTTTGCCACTCAGGAAAAACTCGCGTGCTTTCAGGAATCCCAATTTCTTGCGAAACTTCTTGAGAAATTTTATGGAAAATTGTATTTGAACGGGAATTAAATTCTGCCTCTAAAATTCTTGGAATTTTTGATTTTACAGAAACATCAACTAACTCTTGTTTAATTTTTGCTCTCAGTAAAATATTATCCCAAACAGCGTCCCAATTTCCTGCCCAACCCCGAACATTCGAAGCAATATCTTTCAAAACTTCAGAATCACCATTTTTTAAATCATCTGAAACTTCAAGAATATCTTTTTCAACATTATACTTCATCAAATCTACAAAACCTCCTTCTTCAAGAGGATCCTTAATCCAGTGTTTTCTAACTTCAGAAATTGAAATTAATCTTTTAAATGAACTCAACCCATCTGGACTTTTAACAGGATTTGCAACCGCAACAATATCTGTAGCTTTAAATGAAGTAACTGGCACACCCAAATCATTCACCACTCTATCAAAGACAGCATAAGGCGAAGCACCATGAATTGTTCCTGCAACCACATTTGCCAGCGCACCAACTCTCATTGCCTCATAAAGTGCTTTTGCTTCAATACTCCTAATTTCTCCAATTATTAAAGAGGAGTCTCCCAATCTTAACGAAGTTCTAATCCCTTCATCTGCTGCAACTTCTGTTGAAGACTTCAACAAACTACTTCTAACTTTCATTCTCAAAATATCATAACCTAATTTTCTCATTGACTCAACAGGTAACTCCAAAGTATCCTCTACAACAATAGTTCGATTATTCATTAAAGATTCAAGCATTAAACTTCCTAAAACAGAAGTCTTACCTGAAGAACGAGTTCCTGCAATTAACAAAGTTCGTGAGCCATCAATTAAAAAACTTAATAATCCTGCTGCAGTTGAATCCATCATTTTATTTTTAATAAACAGAGGAAGAGTCCAGGGATCTTCCCTATGTCTTCGAATTGCATAAGCAAGCCCGTCTGGACTTAATGGTTGTTGAACAATCGCAATTCTCGCACGAAGATTTCCAATTCCCAGTTGAGTATCTAAAACTGGATTAGATTCATCTAACGGCCTGCCTGAAATCATTCTAAATTTCGCTGCCCAAGAATCAACATCTTCTTGACTAGGAAGGATGTTTGTAGAGCAGTTTCCAAACCCCTGATGCTTCACAAAAATATTTGTCAAAGGAATCGGAGAATTTAAAACAATATCTTGCAAGTTCTTATCTTGAAGAAGAATCTCAATAATTCCAAAGCCAATTGTATGTCTAACTAAGATTGTAGCAAGTTTATTCAAATCTGAAAAACTTAAAGAGAGAGATTTTGAAGTTGCCAAATCCCCAATCAAATCACGAGAAATATTAAAAAAAACCTGTCGAACTCTTTCTGTATCTGTAAACTCCTCTGCCTTTGGTTGGTGCTCAATTAAAACATTTCTTGCAAGATTTAATAAAACTGCTTGCTCTTCACTCAAAGAGTTCTCTGGTGTCTGCAAGTGATACAAAAAAGTCGAAGAATCTTTATTTTTCAAAATCGTAACCATAGACTCATCATAAGAATCTACAGAAATTTTATACTGCGCAACAATCTCTCCCTCACTAGGCAAATCTGAAACTAAACGAGTAAACGAAAAATTCGGAATAACATCAGGAGCAAATAACTTCTTGTAAATCTCTCTATCTCCTCGCTTATAATTCTGCATTAAAGACAGCGCCGAGGAAATCAAAGAAGTTTGCTCAAATCTCAAACGCATATTTTCCAACAAATGCAAATAACCTCGAGTAGGAGAGTTTGCCTCAGAAGAAGATTTAACCTGAAAAATCAATTTCTTCAAATCAAAATACCCTACAATGGGATCTTTTTTCAACAGCGACAAAATATTAAATATCTCCCCATATCTCCGAGACAATTCAGATTCTTCTGCCTTTGAAGAAATAAGTTTCTGAGGAGACAAAACCTTTTCCTGCTTAACAAGATAATTATACAAAAGAGAAATCTCCAACAAAAAAGTTGTTTCTTTAAAATCATAATTATAATTCTTCTGTTGAACAAAAACAATTCTCGAAACATTCGGATTTTCAATCAAAGCATTAATTGTTCTCTCCATTACAAAGGGCGAATCTTCAAGACTTGGAATAAAACTCGCCCCAAGATAATTAAAATAAAGAACATCTTCTCCTGCTTCTCTCCGAACTTCATAAGAATACAACGGCACCCCTTCTTTAAATTCCATTTA
>Ga0265595_1002676_pt1 | contig 11770 bp, 7 predicted proteins | sample saktaG_15_FD_190148 | JGI IMG/M metagenome (GOLD analysis project Ga0265595, IMG submission 190148) | Saline water microbial communities from Sakinaw Lake, British Columbia, Canada - sak_2013_06_06_50m | ecosystem: Environmental > Aquatic > Non-marine Saline and Alkaline > Saline ... | reverse complement strand
ACTGCCGATGAACTTCTGCTGAAATCCAATCGATTTGAGACCATCCTTCAGGAGTTGGAAGCGAAAGGGGATAGGTGGTTGGAGTTAAGTGAAAGACGTGAGACGTGAGACGTGAGACGTGAGACGTAAGACGTGAGACGTGAGACGTATTACTGCCCACGTAACCATTTGTCCTCTCCCGGCGTAACGAATCCCTTCTTGTCATGACGATGATAAATCGCCTGCGGAAGTGAACCATTCATCGACTCCCGCAAAATGTATTTGGTGATACCGCTTTAGCGTGAAATTAAAAACTGATTAGATATTGGAACTGCCACTAAGTGGAAATTTGATGAACACGGTTGTTCCGCTACCATACTGGCTCTGGACTTCCAGTTTGCCGTTATGGAGTTCGATAATCCTTCTGGCAAGTGGCAGACCGATGCCGAATCCCTCCGTTGCAAGCGCTTTCTCTGACCTGTAAAAGGGCTCAAAGATATGTTCAAGATCGCTTAGTGTGATCCCTTGTCCACGATCCTGGATCCGAATGGTGATTTGTTGTTCCCCCAGTCTCAGTTGAACATTGATAGCGCTGTTGGCCTGGGAGTATTTTAAAGCGTTATCGATAATGTTTCCGATAGCAACGGATAGTAACTGTTCATTCCCTGAAACGATTAACATATGTTCATCCAACTCTGCTTCTTCCAGTGAAAATTCAATCTCCCGATTTCCTGATTTTCTGCTTATCTTTTCCAGGAGATCGAGGACCAGTTCATCCACCCGGAGTGGCTGTTTTGACTGGATCTCATGCGCTCCCGTTGTTTGGGCGAAGAGAAGTAGCTGGTCGATCAAACGGGAAAGCCGGTGAGCATCTTCAAGTGCCGATGAGATGACCTGCCTGTATGTTTCCTGTGTTCGATCCCGCATCAGAGCAAGTTCCAGTTCGCCCGAGAGAGCTGTAATAGGAGTTCTTAATTCATGGGAAGCATGGGCTACAAAGCTTTTCTGAACCTGGAATGCAGTTTCGATGCGATCAAGTGACTGATTGATCGTATTTGCAAGCTTAACCAGGTCGCCTTTTCCCTTGGGCGTAGGAACCCTCAAATGAAGGCCACTCCCGGTTATTTTTTCGGCAGCATTAATAATTTTAGCGATAGGAGAAAAAGTCTGTTTGGAGAAATATAGCCCTACCAGAACGATAAGTAACAGGGAAGCCAGGTATGCAGTAAAGAGGGTTATTTTCAGGTTGTTCAGCAACCTTCTGCCATTCTTGTCAAAAGCAGATACGATAATATCAGAGTATTGTGATCCAATCAGTTTGGTACACCCGACAAATTGTCTTAACCCAATCTGCATCTCTACCTCTTGTCCAAGGTCAATGCGTTTTTGAATCCGGGAATAATCAAATTGAACCGGATAGTACTCATTTATATAGAAGAAGCTTTTGTCACTCTTGATTACGATGATCTCCTCCTCAGGAAGTGTCGTCCAGTATTTATTTCTAAGTGAAGGTTGGATGCTGTCCAGATCGATACTCCCCGATTCGTTCAGAATCTGTGTTGCAATATCGACCCGTTCCCAAAGCCTGTCATAAAATGCGTTTTCTCTGATACTTACCGTGACATAATATACATAGATGGAGAAAATCGAAAGAAGAATAGCGACAATCACAACAAACAATAATGTGATCCTTAACTTCAGGCTCATGTCAGTCTGATGTTTTCAAGATAAATCCCATCCCAACAACCGTATGAATTAGCTTCTGGTCAAAATTCTTATCGATCTTTTTACGAAGGAAGTTCATATAGACATCCACGATGTTTGTTCCGTGATCGAAGGAGAAATCCCAGACTTTTTCCTCAATGTCAAGCCGGGAGACCACTCTGCCCCTGTTTCTTAACAGATACTCCAGGAGTTTGAATTCTCTGGCAGTCAGATTGATTTGTTTACCATCACGAATTACGGTTTTGGACAGGGTATCCATTTCAATGCCTTCAAACCTGAGGAGTGTGGCATGGCTTGTTTCATCTCTCCTTCGCAATAGCGCTTTTACTCTTGCGAGCAGCTCTTTGAATTCAAAAGGTTTAATCAGGTAATCATCAGCTCCGGCTTCCAACCCTGTCACCTTGTCATCAGTGCTTCCTAAAGCTGTGAGCATGAGTATGGCAACTTTGTAATCCCGGCCGCGAATGCTTTTACAAAGCTCAATCCCATTCTGTTTTGGGAGGAGAATATCCAGGATAATCAGGTCATAGTCACCCTGACGGGCCATCAGGTCCCCTTCAAGTCCATCCCGGGCAATGTCAACATGGAACAATTGCTCCGAAAGACCTCTGCCAATGAATGATGCCACTTTGTGATCATCCTCTACAAGTAAAATCTTCATTATTTAACAGGTATTATATGCAAATATACATAACGGAGAATTGGGACGGATGTTTCTAATAGGTTTTTAATATTGCCTTAATAGACTCTTAATTCGGGCAGAATACTTTTGTTGCGTGATCAGGATTTACAAATTTTAATTATGACATCGATGAAAACAAACATGAAGACAACAAAAATTTTATCAGCTGGAGTTGGTATCCTTTTGATACTCGCTCTCATCTTTTCTATTGCACTCATTTTTCAAAAAAATAGCCTGAAAAAATCCCTGGTTCTTGAACAAAGCCATGGGGCTACTTTATTGGCCCAGAAACATGCCCTCCAAAAGGAGGTTGAAAGTTATTCCTCTGAGATTTCCAGGTTAGTAGGCAAAAACAAAGAATTAGACTCATCCTTAGCCGAATCTATCAATAAGTTGCATAATGCCCAGTATGAACTCAATAGATTGGTTCGTGAAAATAGTGATAAAAAGCTGATTCAGAAAAAATTACAGGAAGTACAGGCATTGAAGGATGAGCTTGAAGTGAAGCTCATCGCTATGAATACCAGGCTTGATGAATTGAATAATGAAAAGCTGGCATTGAATAGTACAATAAGCAGTTTGCAAAACGAGAATCGTGAGATGGCTGCAAATCTGCAGATGGTGCAAGCCGTTATGGCTAACAACTTTCTGATCGAAGCGCTTAAAGGGAAAAAAGACAAACTCACTGTTTCAGCAAAACGTACAGGGAAGATCAAGGTTGATTTTGAGATTCCTGTTGCTATCCAGTCACAGGTTCATTTTAAGATAATTAAGCCTGGAGGAATTGTGCTGGATTCTCAAAATGATAAGAATTTTACTGTAATTGCGCAGAACTCTTCCATCGGGTCGATGGCAAGCAGCTCAAATGCACCGGGAGTTCCCATAAAAACGAAGCGGATTAACCTAACATACAAACCGGACACGAAACTTCGTCCTGGCATTTATACCATTGAGGTATATAATAACGATACTTATCTGGGAGCGAGTCAAATCAAACTCAAGTAGGTGCAATTGGCTGGTTTTTGGTGAGAATCCCGGCTTCGGCCGGGATTTTTTTATTGACTTGGCAGGAATACGATAGAATCAAAATATGAGTTACTTTTGTAAATCGAAACGCATTATGAAATTGAACCTTCTTCAGATTATTCTCATCAGTCTTATATTATCTACTACGGCTTGTGGACAGGAAAATGAACAAGCACACCAGCCTGAAACACTCCCATTTGTTTTTAATGATAGCCTGAAGCCTTTACGCGCCCTTGTTGATGCGAATTTGCAGCAGGAACTCACTAAAAAACTTAATACGAAACCAAAATGGGTCAAGCTGATCAACCAGAAAAAAATGGCAATCGGACTGGTAGACCTCCGGAATCCTTATAAGGTGGCCTATGCCCGTGTCAACGGGAATGTTATGATGTACGCGGCCAGCCTTCCGAAAATAGCCATCCTGCTTGCCGCCGAGGATGCTCTGGAGAAAGGGGAACTGGAATATACGCCTGAGGTTAAACAGGATATGCGGATCATGATTAGCCGTTCCAATAACGATGCCGCCACACGCATGATGGACCGACTTGGATTTAAAAAAATAGAGAGTGTCCTTACCGATCCGCAGTATGCTTTGTATGACGATGATTTCGGTGGAGGTTTATGGGTTGGGAAGCGCTACTCGAAATTCGGCGAACGATATCCTGAACATATCAAAGGGTTGAGTCATGCAGCGACCGTTTCTCAGGTATGCAGGTTTTACTATTTGCTTGCCTTTGGAAAATTGGTTAGCTTCGAAAGGTCTAAACAGATGCTGGCAATCATGGGAGATCCTGAACTTCACCATAAATTTGTAAACTCACTGGAGAAGATCGCTCCAAAAGCAAAACTATTCCGTAAGTCAGGCTCGTGGCAAAACTTTCATTCCGACTCTATCCTGGTTTGGGAACAAGACGGACGTAAATATATTTTAGTTGCCTTGGTTGAAGACCCTGATGGCGAAAAAATTATCCGCGATCTCGCCTACACGATAGAAGATGTACTGAGGAGCTACTCTCCTGCATATGCCGATAAGAGAATAAACTAGTGCTTTCTGCCGCTGAAAAACTGATCAAACCTTTTCTCAAGCGGGCTTTCGATGTCCGGGATGGTGAATTCCACCGGGCCCTCCTGATGCAACTCTACATCTTTCTTATTATCTCCACCCTGATGATTGTCAAGGCATCAGTGAACGGCCTGTTCCTGTCAAAAATTGGAGCCGAGCACTTGCCTGAAGCATTTGTACTGGTGGCTTTATTTGCAGCGGGTTTCTCAATAATCTATGCCCGGTTTCTGTCGCGAACCCCTCTAAACCGGATCATCCATCGTACGCTGGTATCTTCTATTGTTATCCTGGTCGTCTTCGGGATCCTGTTACATATCGGCTTCCTTGAAGGATGGATCCTGTTCCTGTTCTATATATGGGTAGCCATTTTTGCTGTCCTCGCAACCTCCCAGTTCTGGATTCTGGCTAACATTATATTCAATTCACGTGAAGCTAAACGACTCTTTGGCTTTATTGGTTCAGGAGCCATAGCAGGAGGAATTTTCGGAGGGTATCTGACATCCGTGCTGGCACAAGCAGTTACCAGCGAGAACCTTCTTTTCCTTTCCGCTATGTTGCTTTCTCTTTGCATTCCCATTGCCAGGAAATTATGGAAACAGAATGTTCAGGGAGTCCAGTCAGACTTCGTGCAAAAGAAACGGCTGAAAGGGTTTGGGGAACACCCATTCTCCCTGATCCGCCACTCCAAACATCTTACATACCTGGCTAGTATCATTGGAATCAGTGTCATTGTTGCTAAACTTGTGGATTACCAGTTCAGCGCAATAGCATCCGCTGCCATTAAAGACCCGGATGAGTTGACAGCATTCTTCGGTTTCTGGTTTTCTAACTTCAATGTCCTTTCCCTGTTGATCCAGCTTTTCCTGACACGGCGCGTGGTGGGTGTTTTTGGTGTGGGGAGTTCCCTCTTTTTCCTTCCCCTCGGCATCATGTTCGGTGCGTTCGTGGTGTTGTTTATCCCTGAGCTGTGGGCTGCCATTTTTCTTAAGATGAGTGATGGAAGCCTGAAACAATCCATTAACAAAGCCTCAACGGAGCTTCTGGCATTGCCGATCCCTTCGGAGATTAAAAACCAAACAAAGAGTTTCATCGATGTATTTATTGATTGTGCCGCTACTGGGATCGGGGGACTGATTCTGATTTTTGTCGTTTCCGGTTTTGATCTCTCCACCCGATATATCAGCCTGATCATCATGGCCCTGCTTGTCGTATGGGGCTATTTTGCTTATAAAGTAAGACGTGAATACCTGAAATCCTTCAAGCTTAAAATTGAACAGGCAAAAGGAGAAGATAAGCGGAAAGGGATCGACCTTTCCAATGAATCGGTAATCGGAGGAATTGCTCATGTCCTCGAGCACGGCTCCCCGAAACAGATTTTATATATGTTGCGGAAAGTGAGGGAACTTGATGATGACAGATTCTTTGACGTTACCCGGAAGCTGATTTTTCATTCTCAACCTGAGATCAGGGCGGAAGCTTTGCAGAATCTCTATTTCTACAAGCGGCATCATCTCATTGAAGAGGCTGAAACCCTTGTGAAAGATCCCAATCAGCAGGTGAAGATAGCCGCGTTTGAATACCTGATAGAGCACAATCCTGACAAGCTGGTCTACCTGATGAACCATTATCTTCATGATCATGATTATCAGGTCAGTGGGGCCGCCCTGATCAGCCTTGCCGGGGAGATACGGGACAATCCTACACTGATAGAACTGTTCTCCCTGGGAAACAGGATGAAGGAAAAAATTGAAACGCTGCCCTTTATTCAGGATTCGCCCGAGAACGAATATACAAGATTGCTGATTCTGAAAGTCATCGGATTGGCAGATCTGACAGATTTTTACCCATTTATTGAAGAATCATTTACTCACCCTTCTCCACTGGTTGTAAAGCAAGCGATCCTTTCTGCAGGAACAACCCTGAATCCGTTTTTTATACCGGCTCTTACCGGTTTTCTTTCAAAAGAGGGGTTTCTTGCACCTTCCCGTCAGGCTCTGGCAAACTTTGGAGTACAGATTCTGAAGAACTTTGAGATGATGGTTGCCAATCCAGCCACACCCGTTGAACTCCTCAGAATGGTGCCCTCCGTTGTAGAAAATCTCGATTCTCAGCGTGCCGTCGATTTTTTGTTTCAACTACTTGGTTTTGATGATCAGGTTGTTCGGTTTGAGGCACTACGCTCGTTGAATTCGTTGAAGAAGTCATTTTCCCAACTTAAATTCAGGAACCGTGAAATTATAAATTCTATTCTTTCTGAAGCTAAAATGTACAGGGATACGATTTCAGTTCTTTATGCTGAAATGCAGGTTACCGCTAATCAGTCTATTGTAGCATCCATGAAGCAGGGGGAAGAGCTCAGGGAGGCAAGAAAGAGCCTGATCCTGTTGCTGGAGAAACGTCTCGATGGATACCTGGAACGGATATTCCGGTTGCTGGGATTAAAGTATCCTCCTGATGATATGATCTCTATCTATAACAGTATCCAGAGCGACAACCCGGATATCCGGATGAATGCTGTCGAGTTTCTGGATAATGTATTGGAAGCAAGTCTGAAGAAGATTCTAATCCCCATTGTGGAGACAGCTCTTCTGGATACAATCTCCGAAGTCGCCATTAAAAATCTGAAACTGAAAATTCCGGAGGAGATCCAATGCCTGGGTTTGCTGCTTGAAGGAAAGGATTTCAGGGTCAAACTGGCTGTATTATACCTGATTTCACTTCAGAGGGATACAAAGTTCATCCCGCTTGTCGAACCATTGACAACACACAGGAATCAAAAGTTGCGCACCGCAGCCATCTCGACACTATCCCTGCTTCAACAACATTCTTAATTATTTTCTGATGATACGGTCGATCTGGGCTGCCAGGCCGTAATGATCGCTGGAGGAGTTCTTTTTCAGGACATTTGACATCAATGCAACCATGTATATGGTCCCGTCGTCATGTTCGACAATCGCTACAGAGTTCATGTAATTTTCTACATTCCCCATGTATTTTCCGCAGGTATATCCATCTTCAGGTTTGCATTTATAAAGACTTCCGGATTTAAAATAGACAGCGGCATCAGCAAGCACGCCTGCAGAAGCGTACCGGATTCTTCGGTCGGATGTGAACAATAGCCGTTTCATTTCCAGGCTCGATTTCTCATCTACAATCTTCCCCTGCTCCATGGCGATCAGGTATTTGATCAACCCGTAAGGAGATGCGCTGCTGCCTCCCGAGCCGGTAATGATTGACTTTGCTCCATTTGTGAAGAAACTTCCCAACCGGAACTCCTCTTTGTTGATTCCTATGGCTTGCAGGGGCTCATTGACCAGAGCGACAGCCATTTCGGTGAGTGTTGCTCTGGGTGTGTTTTTGAAAAAATCGGCTTCCTGCTGAGGAGTCGGAGGATAACTCTTTCCAAATGCCCGCATGAGCAGAGCCTCTTTCCAAACAACACTGGCGGCGCCATTGTTACTGGCCGAGATCATATGATCAGCCCATTCATATAGGTTGAAGGTATCGCTCTCCTGGATAGCACGTTTAAAGGAGTTCTTCGTTTTCGGGTCGAAGAAGGGAACAGTATGCGAGTCATGAACCGACCACTTCCCTCCTCTGACCATGCGGTTTTTCATGAGTTCCTGGCGTTTTTCGAACGAATCGGGGTAGAGCTTGCTGAGTTCCGTAAAGAGTCCGGCCATGACAGCCAGTTTTGCCACACTGCCCGGCATAAATCCCCTGTTTTCCTGCCTGCGCGCGTACCGGATCTTCTTACCCGGGGTGATATCGAGAATAGCAATGGAGTAGCTCTCATCCATATTTGGGAACAGGGTGTTGATGGCTTTCTGAAGATCGGTGTCTGGCGCTGGAAGCTGATCCAGCGCTTTCCCTTTCTCTCCAGGCAGGTTCAGCTTGACACTTTTTAACGGTTTCATCATCCCTGGCTTTGGTTTGGTTCCCTGTAACGCTCCCGACATGATCAGCTCCAGCCTGTATAATCGCCTGATGCCTGTGATGGCATACCCGTCGTATGGATAGGGGAATCCGATTTCAGGGAGTAGCATTATCATGAGGAGGGCCAACAATATGAATTTAGTTTTCATGGATGTTCGTGTTTAAAGGTTCAGACAGTGGGATCAGGTAATTCGGGATTTCCGGGGTCAGGGATTCAAGGTAGGAGGAAGAAAGCGCTTGTTTGTTTTCAACAAACGGCCTGACCTGGAATAACCAAAGCCTGTTTTTCAGGAAACCGAGTTCAATGTCATAGACTTCCTGATTCGAACTTTCTTCTGAAGAGGTGAGCTTTTGTTCAATTTCTTTGGCAGTTTCACGCAACTGGGCAATATTTTCCTGTGAAAGGATCGGACTCTCAAATGTAGTTATTTTCTTCCCGACACCTCCTGAGGGAGGCAATGAAGTGTAAACAGATTCTCTTGCCGGAGCCAGGAGCACGTTGTCGCCTTCTGATGTGAGCAAATAGCTTTCAGCTTCCTGTCCCTCAACGGCTCCTCCAGCCCCCCTGCTGAAAGCGATCGTGATATCGTCGTTACTCCCCGAACTCACTCCCTTTGTGATCATTACACCCGAGTAATCCACATTTACACTTGGTATGATCAGGATTGAGGGATAGACGTTTTCAGGATTCAGGAGGTACCGCTGGCGCCATCGGTAGCTTCTCTCGGAATAGGGAGAAGCCCAAACATCCTTGATCCCCTGAAGGATTTTCTCTTCTGAGAGAACATTGAATAACGTGAGGTTCAGGCCGGCGCCGGTAAAATCTTTCAAGTCCTCCATGTTTGTATCGCTTCGGAGAAATACCGGGATGGTTCCAATCGGCTGGTTTAATAGTTCAACAAATTTTCGTTGAAGTTCCTGAACAAATTCAGGCAACAGAGCCATAGAGCGAATTGCGGATCTGAGCTCCTCCAGTTGTGACAGCATATACGCTTCTATCTCTTTGTCCGCCGTTCCGGATGCCTGCATTTCAGCCGCACGGGCGAAAGCCTGGTTTAGAAACCCCCAGTAAGTGGTAGCAGTTGCGGGCATATGCTGGTCCATGTGTTTCCTGAAAATGCCAAACGGGATCACAAGTCCTTCCACCACCTTATCGGGAAATAACAATTTCAACTGACCGAGGTTGGCTGCTTTGGGGCCGCAGAGCTTTCCGGAATGGATAGCCTGAACATCACGTAAGTCGAGGATACTGGTTTGCGCAAGGTCCATCCAGTCAATGGGAACGTGTATTTTCTCTTCACTTCGGCTCTTTTTTATAAACAACTTCATTTCGGTTTCCGTCATCCCGGCTTCCGGTTTCATAACCACCGTTCCTTTTGGCGAAACGGCATAAAAGACTTTTTGCCCATTGAATTCTTTCAGAGAGGTAAGATTCTCCACAGAAAGAACGGCATTCGGGATCCCCAGGTTCCTGGCCAGGAGTTGAACATGCGACACCAGGTTACCTTCGGAAACAGTGGCAATCCCTGCTACAGGTTTTAAATCGGCCGGGGGGCGGTTGAAAATATAGATTTTATCAGCCGATATGTCAAGGTCATCTCCCTGGTCTTCAACAACGACCAACTCGCCCAGCGCATATCCCGGATTCAGTCCACGAACCTGACCAACGCCATCGAGTGACATCAGTGTGTTTGAAGTGCCAGTAACGGATGTGAGAAAAACGGAGAGGGCGCCAACAGATTGTCCGAGAGGAAGTAGCAGGGAAGATCGCGTCCTGTCATCGGGGAATCCTTTTGAAAGCGGTTCGAACCCTGTGAAAAGTTCTACATCACTTTCATAGGTTATGCGAAGCATGGCCGTGCTCCATTGAACAATTTTGTTCGCAGACTCAAGATATTCAGCCAGATCAAGTGTTGTAATACCCGGCCCGGAAGGTATTATAAACTGATCTGAGATCCTTTCCCATTCCCATATCTCGAGGTACCCGCATCCGGCAACAGCCCGACTCAACACGGAAATTTTCCGCAGGAGGGATTCGAGCCTGTCAGGATTCCATGCCGAGATCTCGGCAAAGATCAACTCCTCCAATGTCACGGAGAGGTCCATCAGAGATAACCGGGATTTTGCATATCCAGGGTCGAGAAGATGAATTCTGATCGTCCAGAGCATTCCAGCCATGTCGGTCACCCTATCGGCCCCCGGCCCCAACTCACTTAGTTTATCAATCGACCCTGCGAGAGAATCAGACAACCCTGAATTTTTAGGAAGTCCTTTGATATACTTTTTTAACGACTGAAGGTCTGGAGGTCGATAAAATAATACAAGTTCACTTTGCAGCTGGTCAAGTTTACTTTTTAATCCTTGTTTCAACCCTTTTTCATGATGTTGTTTATAGGTGTCAACCCGTTGTATGTCAGAAGGATCTGGTTGACCGTGGATTTTTACCCTGATATTCATGAATGATGGGACACTATCTGAAATTTCCCTGGAAAGCGCTCTGATTTTTTCAGCCCTGGAATTGTTCTCAAGATGCGGGATATCCATTACTGCTTGCCTGATCAGGAAGAAATTTTTCCGGACCCATGCATCATTTGTCAATAACCACTTCAGGAAATCAGCGCCCCACGCCTCCTCATCTTCAGCCTGGTAAGCTCCCCGGTAAAAGCGTGCCTTTTGGAGAATCCAACCGTTATCATTGATTTGCAGATACTTTTCAATCTGGTACTGTTTCAGCCTTGAGTGGTTAAACGAGGAATCCCAGACATCTTCAAAAGGGGTGGTCGATAAAATCTGACCAAGGTAAAGATGATTGGTCTTTGCAAGGGAAACTACTTCATCTTTATAGCGAGCACGTTGAACACCCGGTTCGGGGCATCGCTCAATTCCAGGCACGGTCGTACCATCTTTGCAAAACCATCGGATATCCTTATATGGTCCTTTTGAATCACTCTTGAACCGTTGAACCAGATCGAGAAGCCTTGAATTATCAACTTTCTGAGCAAAAGCAAGGGGATCCCACAGAAAAAATGTTAAAAGGAGAAGGAATGATGATCTTATCATAGAGGAGTTTTAATGAATTAGTCCCTAAATATACAAAAAACGTGAGACGTGAGACGTGAGACGTGAGACGTGAGACGTGAGACGTAAGACGTAAGACGTAAGAGGTTGGTCGATACATCGAACGCTAAGCGCTGAACGTTGAAACGCAGAACGCAGAACGCAGAACGCTGAGCGCAGAACGCTGAACGCGAAACTGCCCTCTGCTCGCTAAATTATGTACAATTAATTTATATTTTTGGATTAATTATAAAGCTTTCATAACTTGGGAGTGTTTTATAACCGAAGCCTAACTTCTTTAA
>Ga0265595_1002673_pt1 | contig 11785 bp, 12 predicted proteins | sample saktaG_15_FD_190148 | JGI IMG/M metagenome (GOLD analysis project Ga0265595, IMG submission 190148) | Saline water microbial communities from Sakinaw Lake, British Columbia, Canada - sak_2013_06_06_50m | ecosystem: Environmental > Aquatic > Non-marine Saline and Alkaline > Saline ... | reverse complement strand
CTGAGGAACTGGCGCGACCCCAACGCGTCAGCCACTACCCGGCAGGTCACGCCGCGCGCCGCCGCCCGTTCCAGGGCCGCGACCACGCTGCGTCCCACCTCGTCGTCAGCGATGATGTAGAACACCAGGTGCACATGGTCCTGCGCTGCGTCAATGTCGCGTAGCAGCCACTCAAGCGTTTGCTCGTGTTGGATTGAGAACTCCACCGCATTGCCCCCGTTGGGCGGCAGGGCGCCGCACGCTTCAGCGGCCCGAGCGATGGCCCCGAGCTGACGTCCCAGTTGCGCCTTCTCCTGGCGCCGCTCAATCTGCGCAAACCGGTCTGCCGCCGTGGACCCGGCCAATGCCTGGCGGTAACGCACGACCCGCCGCCGGCCCAAGGGGTTCGCGGCAAACATCAGGAAGAGCACCGTCTCCACCTACGGAACGGCAAACATCACCGCCAGCCAGCCCAACGCCTTGGTCGGACTGTAACGATGCGCCAGCACGGGAATCAGGATCAAGCTGATCACCCAGCCGCTAATGGGAATTGCATACCACCACTGCATGGTCATGAGTCTACTCCATCGGCGTATCATGGACAATCGGCCGTCATCTGCCCGAAGCCCGCCCAGAAGGGCTTCTGGGGGGAGCATGTGCGTGGTGACGCTTCTGGGATCACAACCCCCGTAGTCCAGGAAGGAACAGCCTATTCTGGGCGGGACAGCAAGAGGTGTTCGCCTGGTGATGAATACCAGTACGAAGATGGCGTTTCGGTGCAAAATCACAGGCGAGATCCTGATCTGGGCCGGTCAGGTCGCCTGCGGCTGCACTCGCTGGCGCAGATATGTCACCCCCTCTTTGCCTCGCGGGAGACAGGCGCGGCGGACAGCGTGAAGAGCACGACCTCCTCGCCGGTTGCGGTGCTGATGTCGTGGTGCAGGCTCACGACCTTTGTCCCGGTGATGCCCTGAACCATTTCCTCCAAGGACCGTCTCGCCGTTTCCATCAACTGCGTCCGCACCTGCTTGAGCAGGCCCCGGCCCGTCTCGGCCGGGAGCGTCTTGACCAGTTGCTGTTCGGCCGCCGTCAGTACGCCGCGGAGGCGCACCACGAGAAGATCGCCGATCAGGTGGGCGTGGATGTCCTTGGGGCCACGGCCCATGTACTCCTGTTCGAACCGGCTGATCCCTTCGCAGATACCGGCTTCGATCTCGCCTTGTGTCTTCATAACGGTCTCGAATGTGCCCAAGGGCGCAAGCCAAATGCTGGCCAGGCAACAGCTTACACGGGCCGGCAACGCGGCAATCATCGGCCCACCGACACCAACTGTTTATCGTACCGGGCGCGAGGAACCGTTTCAAGAATTCGCTTGCTTTCCTCGCCCGGGGCGCTCATAGTAGTTTCGGTAGACGGAGTTGGTCGCGGTATTGGAGATCGGCTCCGAGTCGGACGACTAGATGAAGGGCAGCCCGGCCGTGCCGGGAGGCCCGTTGACGAGTAAGCCGACGTGGTTGAATACCCAAGGGTGTCCGATCACGTCGGCTTCTTTTGTTTCCGGCGTGCCGAGCCAGCCGCGACGGCCGTGAAGGCAGAAGGATCGCACATGGACAACGAGATGGCACCTGTGCAGTACGAGGCCCCAAACAGGAACGTCATGGTTAACGGCTGGCAGGAAGGCAACCAGAACGTTCCAGGCTTCGTCACGGTCATGGACCAGACGACCGGCACGAAGTGTGCGAACAAACAAGGCCAGTCGCTGGTCGATGCAACGGCCGAGGATCCGGCGCGGCCGGCCGGGGACTGGCAGGTTGAGCGCAAGCTGCTGGAGGCGACGGACCGAGAGCGGAACCGTATCGGGCGCGACCTGCACGACAGCGTCCAGGGGAACCTGGCCGGAATCAGCATGATGCTCGAAGGGATGAAGCAGCGCCTCGCCAGCAGTCATGTCGGCTATGAACACTTGACAGCGGACATCGACAGTATCTGCCATGTTGTCCGAGAGACCATCCGCCAGACGCGCGGCATAGCCATGGGCCTGTGCCCGATGGACTTGGCGGTCGATGGCTTGGCGAGGGCCTTCAGTCTGCTGGCTTCCACGACCACCAGCCTGTTCGGCATCGCTTGCCAGTTCCGCTGCGAGAAGCCCGTCCGCCTTGAAAACGAAGCTGTCGCCACACAGCTCTACTATATCGCCCATGAGGCGGTGAACAACGCGTGCAAGCACGCCAAGGCCAGGAGCATTCTCATCACAATCGAAAGCAGCCGGGAGTGCCTGACGCTGACCGTCGAGGATGACGGGTGCGGCCTGCCGGAGAAGCCGGCACCAGTTGAGGGCATGGGCCTTGGAACCATGCACTACCGCGCCAAGCTCATTGGGGCGAGGCTCGGGATGCGTCGGGGAGGGCAGCACGGCGCGACTGTCGAGTGCGTCATCCCCGCGGTTAGCGTGGCGACGGAACGCCCGCTCGCCGTCGCTGGGCACTCCCGCGAGTGCGATGCCAGATCCGAAACACAACTGCGACAATGAAGCAGTTGCGTCCGCTCTGGCGCCTATAATTCAAACTAGAGCCGGGCGGGGGTCGGCTCTGAGTCGGATGACTAGATGAAGGGCAGGCCCTTGGGGCAGGCCCGTTGACGAGTAAGCCGACGTGGTTCAACGCCTTCCGGGTGTTAGGCCACGTCGGCTCTTTTTGTGTTCGGCGGTCTGGGACAGGCGCCCAGATCAGCCGGTGACGGCAGCCAGGAAGCTGGCATCGAAAGGAAGTATCCAATGAAGCTGGCGATCAAGATCGGAAAACGACCTGATGGGGATTACCGGGCCTGTTGCCCCTCTCTGCCCGGATGCTCCGTCTGTGGCCAGACAAAAGAGGACGCTCACGCGCGAATCCAACTGGCGGTGCAGGGGTATCTGGCCAGTTTGGACGTATGCCTGCCGCGGGAACTGAGCACGGCGCTGACGATGGAAGTGGCCTGAGGGTCGCGCAACAGCTTTTCGGCCCGCTTTGCAGGCAATAGGAGCATGACCAATGGACGCTCACAACATAACATCGCAAGCTCCACCCGTGACTCATGGCAGGACTGGGCTTGAGGAGAGCCGGCATGGAGGTTGGGACGACCTGGCCCGGTGGGTGGCCCAAATGGATGCCACCCAAAGGCAGGTCTATGCGGCCCGCGTCCAAGATCGGCTTCGGGTTCTTGCCACGATTCTGAAACTCGTCGTGAACGCCAAACGCGAAGGCAGACTGTGCTATGGCCATGATGGGAGTGTGGTCCTTGGCCGCGACTTGTCCAATGGCGGCGTTTCCACTCCTGGGAAAGGGTCATCGAAGGCGGCAACCACCCCGTCGATCGGCCAGGATGCGTGACCGTGACGTCCTGCAACGCGCGGTTGCCCCGCGAGACGCATATAATCAACTGAATTGGCTCTGGCACCCATAGCTGTCCGCGGAAGGTCTGCGGCGGTGCTACTGTGCCAGGCTTCGCGGCAGAACGCATGATAGCCAAGATGGTATGCCGCGTTCTCGGTCTTGGGTGTATAGAGGAGAATGAAACTATGCCGATGGGCAAGCACGATGTAGAAAGCGAAGGATCCAAGCCACGGGATCACGAGCACCTACGTCCACACCCCAAGTGGCGCCCACACCGCGATTGGCGAGTCTGGCTGGCCGTGCTGCTGATGCTCGCCCTTATGGGTGTCTATGTGATGACGATGGACCTTTCCCGCAGACCGGGCAGTCCCCCTACTCAACCAATGCCGGCGGTCGCGCCTTAGGATCAAGTCGCAGAAACCTACAGGAACACAACTATGTCAACCGACAAAATGGGACACGACCTTAAAGCGAACACCGCCGGGCTGGAGACATTCAACGCCGCCGGTCCACTATCAGCCGGGCTGCTTCACAAGATCGATGCCTATTGGCGTGCCGCGAACTATCTATCCGTCGGCCAGATATACCTCTACGACAATCCGTTGCTCCGGGAGCCGCTGAAGTTGGAGCACGTCAAGCCCCTGGTGGTCGGGCACTGGGGCACGACGCCTGGCCAGAACTTCATCTACGTGCATCTGAACCGGGGCATCAAGAAGTATGATCTGGATATGTTCTACATCGCCGGTCCCGGACATGGCGGCCCGGCGCTCGTGGCCAATACCTACCTCGAAGGCAGCTACAGCGAGATTTATCCGAACATCAGCCAGGACGAGGCTGGGCTGAAAAAGCTGTTCACACAATTCTCGTTCCCCGGCGGGATTTCCAGCCACGTTGCGCCGACAACGCCGGGGTCGATTCATGAGGGCGGCGAGTTGGGATACTCGCTGAGCCATGCCTTCGGGGCCGCGTTCGACAATCCCGATCTGGTCGTCGCCTGTATCATCGGCGACGGCGAGGCGGAAACCGGCCCCTTGGCGACCGCATGGCAATCCACCAAGTTCCTGAACCCGATCACAGACGGGGCCGTGCTGCCGATCCTGCACCTCAACGGCTACAAGATCAGCAACCCGACCGTCCTGGCTCGCGTCGAGCACGAGGAACTGGAGCAGTTCTTCCGGGGTTGCGGCTGGACGCCTTACTTTGTGGAAGGCGATGAGCCGGAGAAGATGCATCAACTCATGGCCGCCGCCCTGGAAGGGGCCATCGAGGATATCCGACGAATCCAAGGCGATGCACGGACCAAGAACGACACCACTCGGCCGCGCTGGCCCATGATCGTCCTGAGGTCACCCAAGGGCTGGACGGGACCGAAAGTCGTCGATGGCCTACAAGTTGAGGGCACGTTCCGAGCGCACCAGGTGCCACTTCTGGTTGATCCCGAACATCCGGATCATGTCAAGCAGCTTGAAAGCTGGATGAAAAGCTACAAGGCCGAGGAGTTGTTCGACAAGAATGGTCGCCTCCTACCGGAACTGGCTGAGCTTGCACCTAAGGGCGACCGGAGGATGGGTGCCAATCCCCACGCCAACGGCGGCGTTTTGCTGCGCGACCTGCGGATGCCGGACTTCCGCGCCCACGCGGTGAAGGTGCCTTCCCCCGGCGCCGTGGACGGCCAAGACACGCTCGTGCTGGGCAAGTTCCTGCGCGACGTGGCCAAACGGAATCAGGATCAACACAATTTCCGGATCTTCGGTCCCGATGAGACGCTCTCGAATCTCCTGGGCGCGGTCTTTGAGGTCACCAACCGTCAGTGGGACGCCCGAGCAGTTCAGAATGATGAATTCCTCGCGCCAGCCGGGCGGGTGCTGGACTCGATGCTCAGTGAGCACCAGTGCGAGGGTTGGCTGGAGGGTTACCTGCTCACCGGGCGGCACGGGCTGTTCAACAGCTACGAAGCCTTCATTCGCATCGTCGACTCGATGTTCAGCCAGCATGCCAAGTGGCTGAAGGTGACGTTGGAACTGCCCTGGCGCCGTAAGATCGCGTCGCTGAACTACCTGCTGGCCTCCCACGTCTGGCAGCAGGATCACAATGGCTTTACGCACCAGGATCCCGGCTTCCTTGACCACGTCATCAACAAGAAGGCCGATATCGTGCGCGTGTATCTTCCGCCCGATGCCAACTGCCTGTTGTCGGTCTTCGATCACTGCCTGCGCAGCCGGCACTATGTGAACGTGGTGGTTGCGGGGAAACATGCACTGCCTCAATGGCTAACCATGGAAGAGGCGGTCGTGCATTGCACGGAAGGGATCAGCATCTGGCAATGGGCCAGCAACGACCAAGGCGCCGAACCGGACGTGATAATGGCCTGTTGCGGAGACACGCCAACGCTGGAGATCCTGGCTGCCGTTTCCATCCTTCGCAAGCATCTGCCCGATCTGAAGATCCGTGTGATCAATGTCGTCGATCTCATGAGGTTGCAACCCAGCACGGAGCATCCGCACGGGCTGAGCGACAAGGACTACGACTCGCTCTTCACGACAGACAAGCACATCATCTTTGGCTTTCATGGATACCCCTGGCTGGTCCATCGGCTAACCTACCGCCGGACCAACCGCAACCTGCACGTGCGAGGCTACAAGGAAGAGGGCACGATCACGACGGCCTTTGACATCCGGGTGCAGAACGAGCTGGACCGGTTCCACCTGGTGCAGGACGTGGTGGATCGGCTGCCGCACTTGGGCACCAAGGGGGCCTACCTCAAGCAGATGGTGAAGGACAAGCTCGTCGAGCACAAGCAGTATATCGACAAGCATGGCCAGGACATGCCGGAGATCCGGAACTGGAGGTGGGGCCAGGACTAGATGTCGAAAGCGACACCACAGCCGCATAGGACGCGGGCGAACGACACTGACGATAGATAAGCGGACCCGAACATTAGAAACATTACCTCAAGCAAAGGAGTCTGCAATGCCCGTTCAACTCAATGAAGAAGACGGCGGAAAGATACTCGTCATCCAGGTCAGCGGGAAGCTGGCAAGAGTAGATTACGAGCACTTCGTCCCCGAGGTGGAACGACTCATCGGCCAGCATGGCACACTGCGCATACTCTTGGTCATGACCGATTTCCACGGCTGGGAACTCGGCGCGCTATGGGCGGACATCAAGTTTGACATTAAGCACTTTGCCGATATCGAACGGCTCGCCATGGTCGGCGAAAAGAAGTGGGAGCACGGCATGGCGACGTTCTGCAAGCCGTTCACGAAAGCGAAGATCCGATACTTCGATCACGCCGACGCCGCTAAGGCGCGGAAGTGGTTGGGCCAGGCGTAGCCACCTCGGTGGCGACCGAGGATGCAGGAGAAATGATGCGTATAGGCATGGCCGCAGATCATGGCGGGTTCGAGTTGAAACTCCAACTCACGACGGCCCTCAAGGCCGCAGGATATGAGGTGGTGGACTTCGGCGCCCACGAGCTGGTTGCGGACGATGACTACCCGGATTTTGTGGTGTCAATGGCCAAGGCGGTGGCAAGCGGCGAGGTCACCCGGGGCCTGGCCATCTGTGGCAGCGGGGTCGGGGCTGGCGTTGCGGCCAACAAGGTGCCAGGCGTGCGCGCGGCTTTGATCACGGACCCCTTCTCCGCCCATCAGGGGGTGGAGGACGACGACATGAACGTGATGTGCCTGGGTGGCCGGGTCATTGGACAGGCTCTGGCCTGGGACTTGGTCCAGACGTTCCTGACCGCCCGTTTCAAGGGGACCGAACGGTTCAATCGCCGCCTTGCGAAGATATCGAAGCTGGAAAGTCAGGAGAAGGGATCATGAAAGACAACCCCCTTAGGACATTGGGAACGCTCGGCCAGTCAATCTGGCTCGACTACATCCGACGCGATCTGATCACCAGCGGCGAGCTTCAGCGGATGATCGGCGAGGACGGACTGCGGGGAATGACCTCGAATCCATCCATCTTTGAGAAGGCGATTGTGGGCAGCCATGATTACGACGCGGATATTCGGGTCATGGTGCGTGAGGGGAAAGGCGTCAAGGCAATCTATGAAGCTCTCAGCCAGCGAGATGTTCAGAACGCCGCGGATGAGTTCCGGCCTTTGTACGACAGGACTGACGGCACAGATGGATATGTCAGTCTGGAGGTCAATCCCCACCTTGCGTACGACACCAAAGGCACGATGGAGGAAGCCCGCCGGCTATGGGCCGCGCTGAACCGGCCCAATGTCCTCATCAAGGTGCCGGCGACGGCGGAAGGACTGCCCGTCATCCAGCAACTCATCAGCGAGGGAATCAACGTCAACGTGACATTGCTCTTTGGGATTCCCCGCTATCGGCAGGTTGCGGAGGCCTACCTCGCGGGTGTCGAAGCACGGGCGGTCCAAGCGAAGCCAGTGAAGACTGTGGCCTCGGTGGCCAGCTTCTTTGTGAGCCGAATTGATGCGTTGGTGGATCCACTGCTGGAAGAACGTATCGCCCAAGGCGGCGGGGAGGCGGACGTCGCGAAACAGGTGCAGGGGCAGGTAGCAATCGCCAGCGCGAAGGTGGCCTACCAGGTCTACAAGACAATGTTTGGCAGTGATCGGTTCAGGAAACTGGCTGATAAAGGAGCTCGCACCCAGCGGCTGCTCTGGGCCAGCACCGGCACAAAGAATCCGGAGTACAGTGACGTTAAGTACATCGAATCGCTCATCGGACGCGACACGGTCAATACGGTCCCCGTCGAAACCCTCAACGCCTACCGCGACCATGGAAAGCCGAAAGCCCGGCTCGAGCAAGAGGTCGTGAAGGCCCACTGGATACTTGACCGACTGCTGGAGTTGGGCGTCAGCATCGACAAAGTGACACAGCAGCTTGAGGATGAAGGCGTGCAGAAATTCAGCAAAGCCTTTGACGAGTTGATGGAGGCCCTGGAGAAAGCGGTGCGGGCTCAACACATAGCTAAGAGCGTATAACCATGTAAGAGTTGCGATACAAGGCGTACCGGAAATGAATGCACAAAAGCTTATGGACATTGCCAAGGCCCTGGTCGCTGGCGACAAGGGCCTGCTGGCGATGGATGAGAGCAATCCCACCTGCAACAAGCGATTTGCCAGGCTGGGGATTCCCCAGACCGCGGAGGTCCGGCGGGCCTATCGGGAGTTGATCGTGACCACGCCCGGTCTGGGGGAGTGCATCAGTGGCGCGATCCTGTACGACGAGACGATCCGCCAGCAGAAGAACGATGGCATCCCTTTTGCCGAGGCCATTATCGATGCCGGAATCATCCCCGGCATCAAAGTGGACGCCGGCGCAAAGGACATGGCAGGTCATCCCGGAGAGAAAGTCACCGAGGGCCTGGACGGATTGCGCGGCCGCCTGGCTGAGTACTCTCAAATGGGCGCCCGTTTTGCCAAGTGGCGGGCGGTGATTGCCGTGGGCGATTGTCTTCCCAGCCGGGGGTGCATCGAGGCCAACGCGCACGCGTTGGCTCGCTATGCCGCGTTATGCCAGGAGGGAGGACTGGTCCCCGTCGTCGAGCCGGAGGTGCTCATGGACGGCGAGCACACCCTGGAGCGGTGCCGCGAGGTAACGGAAGAGGTCCTGCGAACGGTCTTTGCCCAGCTTTACACACAACGGGTGGTCCTGGAAGGGATGATCCTGAAGCCCAACATGGTGCTTCCGGGGTTGTCCTGCCCCAAGCAAGAGGCGGTGGAAGAGGTGGCCGACGCCACCGTGCGGTGTCTCTTGCGGGCCGTCCCTGCCGCGGTTCCGGGGATTGCCTTCTTGTCGGGCGGCCAGCCCGCCGAACTGGCCTCTGCCCGTTTGAATGCCATGAATGCCAGGTTCAAGTCGCGACTGCCGTGGTCGCTGGCGTTTTCGTTTGCCCGCGCCATCCAGCAACCGGCTCTGGAGATCTGGTTGGGCCAAGACGCTAACACGAAAGAGGCCCAACAGGCCCTGCTTCATCGGGCCAGGTGCAACCGTGTTGCACGCCGCGGCGAATACAATGATGAGATGGAAAAGACAGGAGCGTGACAGCAAGTGTCCCGCAACTGGCGAAAGGCACTTTATGATGGATCATACAGACGGATGGATGAATGGCTGGATGGGCGGAGGGATGTGGATTTGGGCGGTGCTCGGCGTACTGGCGGTGGCCCTGCTGGTCGTCCTGGTGGTCGTCGTGATTAACAAGCAGTCCAAGAAATAGTCGCGCCTTCACTGCCCACCTGGGAAATGACCTGTGTGCCATGAAAGAGCAAAATGACGGGAAACTGCCTGTGAAGGAACAAAAACACAATAGTAGGCCCGAATCGAAGCCCGAATCGAAGCCGGGACCGAAGCCCGATGCGAAGGACGATCTGAAATCCCTTCCCATGCCGGAACTGGAGAAGAAATTGGGGTCCTCGCCGGAGGGCCTCAGTCAAGCCGAAGCGCAGAAGCGGCTGACGCAATATGGGCCTAACGAGATTGAGGAGAAGAAGACCAATCCGTTCCTGAAGTTCCTCACCTACTTCTGGGGTCCCATCCCGTGGATGATCGAAATAGCGGTCATTCTGTCGGGCGTCGTCCGGCACTGGGAGGATTTTGGCATCATCCTCTTTTTGCTTCTTTGCAACGCCGTGGTCGGGTTTTGGGAAGAGCACCAGGCCGGCAATGCCATCGACGCCCTGAAGGCCAGGCTGGCGGTCAAGGCCCGTGTGAAGCGTGATGGGAAGTGGGTCAACCCGGCGGCGCGTGAGCTGGTGCCGGGCGACGTCATCCGCATGCGCCTGGGCGACATTGTGCCGGCGGATGCCCGCCTGCTGGACGGCGACCCGGTGGAAGTGGACCAGTCCGCCCTGACGGGAGAGTCGTTGCCCGCCGAGCGCAAACCTGGCGAGGCGGTGTTCTCCGGGTCGATCATCCGCCAGGGTGAAATCGGCGCGATGGTCTATGCCACGGGAGCAAACACGTACTTCGGCAAGACAGCGCAACTGGTGCAGGAGGCGCACACCGTCAGTCATTTTCAAAAGGCGGTTTTGAAGATCGGCAAGTACCTGATCATCCTCGCGGTGGCTCTGGTGGCCGTGATTATTACGGTCGGCATCTTCCGCGGTGAACCGATGCTGTACGCGAAACCTCCGGCGGACCCTGTTCTCTTATTCGCCCTCATCCTGACGGTCGCGGCCATTCCCGTGGCCATGCCCACGGTGTTGTCGGTGACGATGGCGGTCGGCGCGCGTCTCCTCGCAAGGAAAAAGGCGATCGTGAGCAAGTTGGTGGCCATCGAGGAATTGGCGGGCGTGGATGTGCTGTGCTCGGACAAGACCGGCACGCTGACCCAGAACAAGCTGACACTCGGCGATCCGTTCAGCGTGAACAATGTCCCCGCCGACCAGGTCATCCTCGATGGCGCGCTGGCGTCGCGTTCGGACAATGACGACACCATTGACCTGGCCGTCCTGGGCGGACTCAAAGACAAGTCGGCGCTAAAGGCTTACGAGGTCCTTCATTTCCAGCCGTTCGATCCGGTGCATAAACGCACAGAGGCCACCGTTAAGGGCAGTGACGGAAAGACGTTCAAGGTGACCAAGGGCGCGCCGCAGGTGATTCTGGCGTTGTCCGCCAATGCTGCCCAGGTGAAGTCTGCCGTCGAGAAGGCGGTCAACGAGTTCGCGAGGCGTGGCTTTCGTTCGTTGGGCGTGGCGCGTGCCGAGGGCGACGGGCAATGGCAGTTTGTGGGCGTGTTGCCCTTGTTCGACCCGCCACGCGACGATGCCAAGGCAACCATAGCGACCGCCCGACACATGGGCGTGCAGGTCAAGATGGTGACGGGCGATGCCCTGGCCATCGCCAAGGAGACTGCCCAGAAGTTAGACATGGGCACAAATATCCTGGACGCCGGCAGTCTGGGCGACTCGAAAAAGCAAGAGACTGCGGAGGTGGCCGCGTCCATCGACAAAGCCGACGGTTTCGCGCAAGTGTTCCCGGAACACAAGTTCCACATTGTGGATGTCTTGCAAACACGCGGTCACATCGTCGGCATGACGGGCGATGGGGTGAACGACGCCCCCGCGCTGAAGAAAGCCGACTGTGGTATCGCCGTTTCCGGCGCGACGGACGCGGCGCGCGCGGCGGCGTCCATCGTGCTGGTGGAGCCAGGACTGTCGGTGATTATCGACGCGATCAAGGAGAGCCGGAGGATATTCCAGCGCATGAACAGCTACGCGATCTACCGCATCGCCGAGACGCTGCGCGTGCTGTTATTGATGACGCTGGCGATCCTGATCTTCAAGTTCTACCCGGTGACCGCGGTGATGATCGTGATGATCGCGTTGCTCAACGACGGGGCCATCCTGTCCATTGCGTATGACAATGTTCATTACAAGGATAAGCCCGAAGCCTGGAACATGCGCATGGTGCTTGGGATCTCCACGGTCTTGGGCGTCATAGGGGTCGTCGCCG
>Ga0265595_1002670_pt1 | contig 11791 bp, 10 predicted proteins | sample saktaG_15_FD_190148 | JGI IMG/M metagenome (GOLD analysis project Ga0265595, IMG submission 190148) | Saline water microbial communities from Sakinaw Lake, British Columbia, Canada - sak_2013_06_06_50m | ecosystem: Environmental > Aquatic > Non-marine Saline and Alkaline > Saline ... | reverse complement strand
AGCCATCCGCAAATTCCAGAATAGTCCGGCTGCTGGGCTGAATACGCACACGTACCAGGTGGGTAAGAGGCATACCGAGCGCTGTGCATACAACCGTGGCGGTTACGAAGTAGTGGGAGACAACCACCACACTACCCCCGGGATTAGCTTCCACGATCCGCCTGACCACTGTCCATACCCTGTCTCTGAACTGGCCGAGGTTTTCTCCTCCCTTAAAGTCAACGGCGTCGCCCTTGGTCTGCCAGTCCACCAGGAACTGGCTGAAATTCTGGCCAAAAGTTTCAAGGGACATGCCCTCCATTTCACCTACATGAATTTCCCTCAAGTCGGGCTCGGGGACAACCTTCAGATTGTGCGGGCCTGCCACGGCGGCAGCGGTATCCATAGCGCGCTTGAGCGGGCTGGAATATACCCTTGTAAGGGATACATCTTTCATGGACCGGCCCAGGCTCTCAGCCTGAGCCTTGCCTTTCTCGCTCAGGTCGGTGTCGCTGCCGCTGCCCTGGATGATGCGCTGCTGGTTCCAGGTAGTTTCCCCGTGCCTTATCAGGTATAGCTTAATCGCGCTTCTCCTCGTTTCTGGATAACGGCCTATTATATTGCTTAAAGTTGGAAATTTAAAATGGCAGCTGGATTTAAAAAACACGCCCCTTGTGGACAGCATAGGAGCGTTCCTTCAGGTGCGCCCGTTAAAGCTCACGTGAAAATGAGCTTCGTTCTTTCGATAGAGGATGGCGCCCCTGAAATACCCAGTGCCTTGATGACCTGCTCCGGCCTGCCCGAACCCGATGAGTCGCAGCGCAGCCGCATGCCGATGGAGTAGACAGCATCTTTTTCCCCAACCACCCATAGATCGTCGAGCAGAGTCCTCAAATCGTAAAAACGTTCGCCGGTGTCGCGGGTATGGTGCCAGGGCAGCGTGTCCAGAGCCAGCAGTGATTTCAGCAAGCCCTCAAGGTCCATGGCCCCCTGCTGGGACTCAACTTCAACCTCGTACTCGGCGAAGCGAAGCCGTGACTGCAGCGACGGTGCCTCGAGGCTCACCGTCTGGATATCGATTATCGAGATGCCGTCAGGCAGTTGAGGGGCAACCTTTTTAAGAAAATTGCCGGGTGTGGTGCTTCTTTCCAGGAAAACATCCATCAGCTCAGCCTTACTGGTAACACCCAGAGCCAGGGGAGCGGCCAGGGATATCCTGGGATGAGGGCTGAAACCCTCTGAGTAGACTATTTCTATACCCGCCCGGCGAAATATACGCTCCCAGAGCCTCATCAGGTCGAGATGTGAAAGGAACTTGAGCTGTGGTCCGCGGCCGAATTTAAGGCGCAGACGGTGCATTCTTTTCCCTGGTAATAGTAATGCGCTCGATCTTGCGGTGGGCGATCTCGGTGATAGTAATCCGGAGGTCACGGTACCTGAAATGCTCGCCCTTTTTCGGAATGCGGCCGAGGTGGCTGAGGATAAAGCCGGCCACCGTATCGTATTCACCTGCGGGGAGATCCAGGTCAAGCTCATCGTTGGCCTCCTCCACCCTGAGACCGCCGTCAACATCGTATGTATTGGCGTCGATGGGGATGATTTCCTTTTCGTTGGCGACCATCTCATCCCCGATGCTGCCCATGATCTCGGATGCCAGGTGCTCAAGATTGGCGATACCCGCCACACCACCGAATTCATCTATGACGATAGCCATGTGGAAGTTGTGGTCGCGCATCTCGGCTAACACCTCACCCAGCCTTTTGGTTTCGGGCACGAAATAGGCCTGGCGTACGAGGCCGTCAACAGGGTCAGCGTTCTGTATCTCCCCTCTTGCTATGGCCATCAGCACGTCCTTGACCGTCAGCATACCGGTTACGTTATCCATGGTTTCATGGTAAACCGGAAACCTGGAGTGGGGGTGCTCGCTATATGTCTTGAGGAACTCCTCCAGCGACGTGCCTTCCTCGATAAAGGATATCTCAGTGCGCGGCTGCATCACGTCGCTGACCGGTCGGTCAGGAAACTCAAAAGCCTTGTGTATCATGTCGGCTTCTGTTTCCTCCCAAACCCCCTCGGCCTCACCTACATCTATTGCAGTGCGTATCTCAGCCTCGTCCACGGTCATCCTTGCCTCGCCGACATCAGTGACCATACGGGTGAAGCCGGCGCCGATTTTATTCAATACCCAGACGAAAGGATAGAGCACCCAGATAAGAAGCTGGACAGGTATGCTGTAGGCCAGCGCCATCTTCTCTGAGTTGTGGGCGGCAACGGTCTTTGGTATCACCTCACCCAGTACCAGCACCAGGAGAGTAATGCATATGGTCGCTATCAGCGCACCCATGCTGGGGCCAAAAAAGCCCACGGCAATCACGGTACCCAGGGACGCGGCTGCTATATTGACCATGGTGTTTCCCAGCAATATGGCAGAGAGGAAGATGCCGGGCTGTTTCTGGAAACTATCCAGGATATCTGCAAACTTAACGTCGTTGCTGAGCAGGTGCTTGACCCTTATCCTGCTCAAAGAAATGATGGCCACCTCGGCGCTGGAAAAGAAGGCAGACAAAAAGAGGCAGACAAAGATTAATACAAAATATATGGTACGTTCGCTATCCATATGACGCCCGTTCGTACCGGGCTTAAGCTATAATATCATCCGCTATCTACACAGTCAAAGTTTTCGGCTGCCCGGCCCGGCGGCAGCGTGTGGTTAAAGAGTCATAGCCAAACATGATAGAATTATATGGCAATGCAGGTGGATTTCGCCTTTATCTGCGATTATGCTGAGGCGACCAACAAGGTCAATGCTCTCGGCATAGGGTTCGATACCATTATGTCCAGCCGGGTACCTGTCCGGCACCCTAATTTCTTCCTGGTAACACAGTTGCGCGCCAACGTCGTTGAGGCAGGCGAGAAAAACTTCGAGGTACATCTCATCGATGAGGATGGGAAGGAGATAATTCCCCCCATCAAGGGCAAGCTCAATATACCCAGGCCTCCGGCGGGAACTGAGAGCACAGGCCGCATAGCCATGCGCTTCGACGGAGTGGAGTTCCCAAAGTACGGCACATACTCCATGCACTTGCTGGTCGAAGGACACGAGATGAGCAGGATACCCCTGAGGGTCGCCCAGGCGACCGGACCGCCACAGAATTTGAGCCCCTCCTGATCTCTGTTAAGAGCCTCGTTTGGCATAATCCGGGCACCAGACTGCATTAGGCCGGGCAGGCTGGTGGCATGCGCCGCGCCAGTCGTATTTACAGGAATCGCAGAGTATGACCTTCATACCCAGCGCCTGTTTGACGCTGATCTTGAGGTTATCGAACCACGAGGGCTTTAGTTTCTTTCTTCCCGGCATTATCTATGAGTTTACTTTTCAGGCCGGCAAGCTGTCAAAAACCATCTACCCGTTGTAATATATCAGTTATCGCATCTATCAGGAGGTGGTTATGGCACACTGGGAACACCGCAAGGAGATCAACTGGGCCAAATTCGTCTTCAACCAGCCGTACCAGGCGGGTTTGAGCCGTCTCAAGGCAGAGGTGCTGGGCAAAACAGATTTCGACCCGGCCACGCTCTGGCAGTGGGGGACTATGCAGGCCATGGCCGTCATCCAGATACTGAAAGACTGCGAAAAAGAGTTCGGCGATCAGGGACAACAACTGGTCGGCAGATCGCTACGCAGTGTCGGCCACGATGTGGGGACTCAGCTTTTTGCCGGATTGAAGCAGCCGCAGGGCTTAAGTGAAGCTGAGCTGGTCAGCTTCTTTGCCACAGTGGTCAACCGCATAGTGTATGCCTCGCTGGAGGCACCGCGCATAGATGCCGCTGACAGGATCAGCTTCGACATCATATGGTGCCCGCACCAGGACCATTATTCCGCTTTCGATTGCCGCGTCCAGCGCTATCTGGTGCAGGGGATGCTTGATGCGCTCTTCGAGACAGGCTGGATCAGCAGCAACTGGCAGGTCAAATTCACCTGCACCATCCCGGCCGGCGCGAGGGTCTGCACATTTACACTGTGGAAGGCTACGGGATTGGAGAAAGCCGAGTGGGAGCTATATACGAAGAAGCTGGAGCAGCGGGCCTTAAAAGATGCCTCCGGGTAAATAGCCTGTATTCCGGCGCAAAATGACATATTAAATGGCGCGTGCATCTATAGCTGCTACCGTGAGTGAAACTGATCAGGCATGGCCATCAACAGGCTAATACTTCCCCTGCTCCACCTGTTCCAGTTCCTTTGAGGTAGCCTTGCCCAAGTCAACCCGGTAAAAGCTATCTGTTTTCAAGTTCCAGTTTTTAAATGTTACGATACCTCAGGGGGTCTTATCGGAGAGAAGGTTTTGAATATACAGCCACGGATAAGGGCGATTACGTAGGCCAAAAGGGCTCGGAGGGGGCATTGACAGCCACATGTTAATGGAATAGTATTGCAGCCAAGTGCGATGAAGGATGATAATCGCTTAGTTGAGGCAAAAAGAGCACGAGAACTTGTTTAACTTAAAGACTGATTTATGCATTCTGTTGGCGGGATTGACACTCACCCTATGCAGTTGCTCTCCGGCATCAGTATCGGATATCCCGGCTCGCAACTGGAAAATGAGCGTTGTGACCAACGAAGATTCGTCGTGGACCAAGGGAGCTCGTTTGTTCGCTGAACTGGTCAAACAGCGAAGCGGCGGTCAGATACAAATAACCGTTTACCCCAATGGCGAGTTGGCGGGTGGAAACCAGGTAAAAGAACTGACCATGCTGCAAGATGGTAGCATTAATTTTACCTATCACTCCAATCTCCTTTATACGAACCTTGACCAGTCGTTTGCGGCTATCTCCATGCCGTGGCTGTTCACGGACTATTCACAGGTTGATGCGGCTCTGTCTGGGCCTGCCGGTAGTCAACTGTTGAAGGCAACAGAAGCTCAGGGTATAGTCGGCCTCGCCTACGGCGAGAATGGTTTCCGCCAGTTGACCAACGATAAACTATCCATCCGTTCGCCCGATGACCTGCATGGTTTGAAAATCCGTATCCCTGATGTCGAACTTTATAACTCGATTTATAAAGCGATGGGGGCTATCCCGATAACAATGAACTTCGGCGAGGTTATCGGCGCACTCAAGCAGGGGCAAATCGACGGCCAGGAAAACCCCGTAGACGTTATTGTGTCCTCTAAGCTCTACGAGGTCCAGGAGCACATCACCATCTGGAATTACTCCTACGATGCCCTCATCTTGGGAATGAACAAGAAGGACTGGGACGGATTACCCGGCACTGCCCGGGCAATCATCAGGCAGGCAGCAAGCGAAGCTTCAAAGGAACAGGTAAAGTTATCTCGCGTTGCCGCTCGGACCCAGTTGAGCCTGTTGCGTGATAAGGGCATGACTATAACCGAACTAACACCCGACCAAATCGAAGCATTTCGGGCGACCACAGAATCGGTGTACGCGGAATGGTCGAGTAAAATCGGGCCCAGTATTAACAAGCTACAGGGGAACTAGAAGTCTGTCCGTGAGTTAAACGGAGAAATGGAAATACCCGGAACCAACAGATAACACAAAACCTGGTATATGGTATCCCGGTCGCCCTGCGGGACCGGCCTGCGTTACAACCAGCAATGCAATCGCAGTGATCAGGCTTCTTTTATTCCGATCCTCATTGCACTTTGAAAGGAAGGACAACTCTTTCTTCCCCGTTTAACAGCAGCCTGACCTCGTAATCCCCTTTGACAAGCTTGTCTTTGCCTGATGCCAGCTTCGCGGCAATCACCAGCGTGCCGTCGATGATGTTGCTATCCTCCGCGACCTGGTAATCATCCACACCGGCTTCATCGCTGCGCACGATTATCCACTTGACATCCATCTTGGTCCCGGCCGGAGCATTGTAAATTTTAGCCCGTAAAAATATCTCGGAGGTGTCCACCGGAAAACGGGAGGTCAGGTTGACCTCCTTCTGCTCCTTATCCCTGAATGCGTAAACGTTAGCTTCGCTGACGTAGAGAGCCGGCAGCAAGTCGTCTTCAACCACGCTGAAATACAACCTCAACTGCTCGACATCACCAACATAAAATATCAGGCTGTAACGCCCTCTGGGAAAAGGAGTGCCCTCTTTGGGTGAAATGGAGAAGTTCAAATATTCACGCCCCTCGACTTTGAGGGATGATTCGGCGATCTTCTGTTCCCGATCATCACCCAGTTCACCGCCCTCATAAACCCAGCGGGCTTTAACCACGTCATTGAAACCGGCACCACTGACCCTGGCCGACCCAAATATAATCAGGCTGTCGACAGGAAAAACGCTGACATTGTTTAAGGGCTTGCCGCTCAGCGTATCAATCCCGGTCGACATGGCGGCTTCCTCCAGTTTGACCGACGGGGCAGCCGGCTCACCCTGAATTACAAACGGCACCCTCTGTTCCGGCTCGTCATCGTAGAAAAGACTGACCCTGTAATCGCCGCGGGGCAGCAATTTATCCCCGCGGGCAAAGGCAAAAACCGCATAAGGCGCATCTGCCGTAGCTTTCTCGCTCCCGATGAGGGAATCGGATAGACCGGCCTCTTCGCTCTTGACCACATACCAGTCGGCCCTTATTATTGACTTTTCCGACGGCGCGTTCAGTTTGACCGAGCAATAAATGGTCCTGATATCCGGCGTAAAATTGTCGGTCGCCATCAACGGCTCACCGGTTTTGGATACGGCGGAGCAAATGACCGCCCGCTCGATGGCAGGCTGACTGATACAGCTGGCAAGTAGCGGCAGCGCCAGTGCTATAGCCATCAGTGTGTAGATATATGGCCTATTTGTTTTCATCTCAACAGGTTCTCCTTAATTTCAAATCAAAGATTCTCGTTCTGATATTGACCGCTGTACCCCTTACCCACACCGCCTGAGGTATAAAAGAAAACGAGCTGCAGTAAACGCGCGTTCCTGTGCAGCCTGAAGCCAAGGGGATTATAGACTACCAGCAATGACTGCGAACGGCCGGAATATCCTGCATCCCAGACAGCGCTGTGCAGGCTGACACCGCAACGGTTGAGGCTGGAGCGCGGCCTCCCAAGGGCCATCACATAGTCCGGCAGTGTCACCACTTCATTGAAAGTGATCAGGTAGGGGCCGGGAAGCAAATCGAGGCCGCCGTCTACACCGAATTCCAGCCGCGTAAGGGCGGACAGCTCTCTGGCACGGTTGCTGCCGGCTATCCTGCCGCGAGAAGAGAAATAGGCAACCTCCCTGACGGTCAGGTCGATTCCGTTGGGCTGTAGTTGCTCATCCAGGTCGACGGCATCCGCTATGAGGGGCGGCTGACTATCCTGCATGCGGAGTATATCCTGCATCGTCAGGACGCCCTGATTATTAGTCATCCCTTATTTATTCCCACCTTGTGCAAATGATGTTATTATAATACGGATTTCAGGGAATGTCAGAATATTCACAACCGTTGTATTGAGGAGCGCCCACATGGTGGAGAAGAACGGAATTGAAAAACTGGATAATGCCGCTCTGAGCAAGCTTGCTGTGGACCTGGTCAGGCGCAGCATTATGCATTACGGGATATGGTTCAGCGAGGTGGACCACCAGCTCGGGCTGGAAAAGGCCCTACAGATAGAACACGAGGTCTTCGATAAATTGTATCCGCTGGTGATCAAGCGTCTGGCTGGTGCGCTGGGATTGGCCGTAGAAAACGGCCTGCCGCAAGCGCTGTCTGATCTACCGAGGGATAAGCTGATATCGCTGATCAATGCCATCTCCGCCAACTGGCTGGCCGGTGACGGCCTGTGGTTCCAGTCCGTGGAGTCCCGGCGGGAGATGTACACAGCCAAGCGCTGTAACGATAGCTGCTGGGTAAAATTCTCCCCCTTCGAAGCTGCACGTATTAGATCGCTGCTGGATCTGCCTGACAAAGGTGGTCTGGATGCTTTGGAAGCCGCCCTGGGCTACAGGCTCTACTCAAGGATCAACACCCAATCTACGGAGAAGCAGGGAGACAGCCTGATCTTCAAAATGGTCAACTGCAGGGTCCAGGACGCGCGCAGGCGCAAGGGGCTGGATGACTACCCCTGCAAGTCGGCGGGCGTCGTGGAATACGCCAGTTTTGCGAGCGCCATCGACCCGCGTATCAGGACCGACTGCATTGCCTGCCCGCCTGATGACCATCCGGATGACTGGTTCTGCGCCTGGAAGTTCTATATAGAATGAGCGCCAGGAGGGTTGTGGTCATAGGAGGGGGGGCAGGAGGCATGCTTGCCGCCGGCCGCGCAGCAGAGCTTGGCGCCGATGTCACCCTGCTGGAAAAAATGGATCGCACCGGCAGGAAGGTCCTCGTCAGCGGCAACGGGCGATGCAACCTCAGCAATACTCTGGAGATCAATCAATTTATCACAATGTTCGGCCCCAACGGCAGGTTTCTATATCCCGCCTTCCAGCATTTTTTCCGCGATGACCTGCTGAAGCTGTTGGCGCGCTCCGGCATTCAAACGTTTGCTGATCCGGACGGGCGCATCTTCCCCGTTTCGGGAAAATCAGCCGATATCGTAAAGGCACTGGAAAAGTATCTGTCGGGCAACGGTGTGACTGTGATCACCGGGGCAAAGGTAACAGCAGTTGAATTCGCCGGCGGCACGGTCACCGGTGCGAAAACCGCAACGGCTGATAACCGTGCCGATGCGGTGGTGCTGGCTACAGGAGGGGCTTCCTATCCTCAGACCGGTTCGACTGGCGACGGCTACCGCATGGCTGAAAAGCTGGGACACAGCGTGACCCGTCTGCGGCCGGCCCTGGTCCCGCTGGTGGTAACAGATAAGCGGGGCGCGGCAGTACTGCAGGGCATCAGCCTGCCCGACGTGCGGCTTACTTCCTTTGCCTGCAGGGCAGCAGACATTGAAGCTTCAGCTGCTCCACGGGCTGACAGGGGACGAGGTCTCGGGACAGGCAGGCCCCGGCCTCCCATCATCGAGAGCCGCAGGGGCAGCATTATCTTCACACACTACGGCCTTAGCGGGCCGGCAGCCCTGCTCATGAGCCTGGCAGCTGTCGATGCGCTGGCAGCGGGGCCGGTCAGTCTGGCTGTTGATCTCGTGCCGGGTAAACCCTTTCCGCAACTGTCGGAAGACCTCAAGGAGAGCACTAATGCAAAAGGCGGCAGGCGGATCAAGAGCGTGCTCCACGAATTGCTTCCGGACCGGGTCATCCGGGCAGTCCTGGCCGGCGCAGGCATACCGGCAGATATCAAAGCCGGCCAGGTGACGGCAAGGCAACGCCAGGCCATAGCATATGCACTCAAGGGCCTCGCCTTCGACGTGGAAGGCACAGGCCCGCTGAAGGAGGCCATGGTGACGGCGGGAGGTGTTTCTCTGAAGGAAGTCGACCCCCGTACCATGCAGTCTAAAATAATCCGGGGCCTTTATTTCTGCGGCGAGGTTCTCGACCTGGATGCCGATACGGGCGGATTCAATTTACAGGCTGCCTTCTCCACCGGCTACCTGGCCGGCGAATGCGCAGCACGTGGTCGCTGAGATCAGGACGGCAGGGTTACGCCGAATCTCCTCAACACTGCGGCCAGCGCACAGAGAGGCATACCCATGACGTTATAATAATCGCCCTCTATCCTCTCCACCAGCAACGCCCCCAGCCCCTGTATGGCATAGGCGCCCGCCTTGCCCAGCGGCTCACCCGTCTTCACATACCTGGCGATCTGCGACCGTCCCAGCTTCCTGAAATACACCCTGGTCTCCACCACCCGCGAGACAGTCCTGCCTGTCGCTGAATCGATGACGGTAAAACCCGTGATCACGCTATGACACCTGCCGCTCAGCTCCTTCAGCATCTTGCGCGCGTGTCGCTCGTCCAGCGGCTTGCCCAGAATCATCCCATCCAGCACACCAAACGTATCCGCAGCTATGATAATTGAACCCTCGTTGCATGACGCCGCCGCCCGTGCCTTATGCAGGGAGAGCGCTTTCGCCAGCCGCGCAGGCTTCAATCCGGTAGTCATTACCTCACGGATCTCAACCGGGTCTACTGTGAACTTGAGGCCGATATTTGCAAGCAACTCCCTGCGGCGGGGCGAAGCCGACGCAAGCACAATGGACCGTGTCATGCCGACAATTTAGATCAAGGCCTCGTCCCTGTCAAACATTTTTGCCGGCTATTTCAGATGAGTGCATCCGTTTTCTATCAAGTTTAGCCCGTGCCATATTCTGGCGCTGTTGTGATATGATAAACCCGATGTCGAGGATTAAGCTTAAGATCACGGGCAAGATCCTGACCATATTGCTGGGGCTAGCGCTTATTTCGCTCACTGTCTTCTCAGCCCTGGCGCTGAACAACATGGCCAACATGGGCAAATACGCGCTGGAGAGCAACGCCTCTTTAGGTGCAAGCGCCGTCAGCGACAGCACCGACGCCCTTGAGAAACAGGCCAAAGAGCAGCTCCTGGCGATGGCCATAGACCAGGCAGTCATCAGCGACGCGCTCTTTAAAAATGTGGAATCTGAGACTTCGCTGGTGGCCAGCTACATGGCGGATCTCTGGGAAAGGCCGTCTGATTTCTCCGGGAGCCACACGTATTTCCAGGATGAGCAACCGGACACCATCTACGCATCTTCGGTCAGCGTGCTTGCACCGGGCGTTGCTCCCGCGGCGGTCAGCGCTGACCTGAGGCTGCTGTCCAACCTTAACAGCGTGTTCATCCCCATCTTCCAGGCGGACCCCAACCTGACCCAGATATACGCAGGCACGGAATCCGGCATCACGCAGGTTTACCCATGGGCTACGGGCTTCCCCGACGATTTCGACGCGCGCCAGCGCGAGTGGTATACCAGGGCAAAGCAGGCCAGGTCGCTGGGCTGGACAAACACCATGATCGACGCGGTGAGCGGCAAGCCGAAGGTCACATGCTATAAGCCGGTTTACGATGAAAAGCGAAGGCTGATCGGCGTAGTCGGCGCGGACGTGACTGCTGAGACCATCAATCAGAAGATTATCGGCACGCAGATCGGCAAGAACGGGTACGCGTTCCTGATCGACGGCAAGGGCAACCTTATAGCGCACCCGCGCATGCAGGGCGTAGCCGGGAAGTGGGATGAGGCCTTTGTGGCGGGCAACTTGCTCAGCGCTAAGAACCCGGAGCTGGCCCTCATGGCCGCTGAGATGGTGGACGGTATGGCCGGGGTGGAAAGGTGCGCGCTGGACGGCACCGACAAGTTTATAGCCTACGCCCCCATAACAAGCACCGGCTGGTCGATCGGCATTGCCATGCCGATCGATGAGATAGTGGCGCCGGTACAGACGACCAAAGAACGCATAGACTCTGCCACGGCTGATTTCTCCGCCAGGATCAACCGGCAGATAAGTGAAATGCTGACCATCCTGATACTTACATCGGCAGGCATAATCGTGGCAGTAGCGGGCATAGCCTACTTTCTCGCCAGGCGCATAACCCGCCCCATCATAGCCTTAAACCGGGGCGTACAGGTCATCGGGCAGGGTGACCTTGACCACAGGCTGGTGGTCACGACTGGTGACGAGGTACAGGACCTGGCCGGGGCATTCAACAAAATGGTGGAAGACCTCAAAGTCTATATACGCAATCTGCAGGAGACTACCTCCGCCAAGGAGAGGATTGAGAGCGAACTACGCGTTGCCACCGAGATCCAGACCAGCATGCTGCCCCGGCTATTCCCGCCTTTCCCGGACCGCAAAGAGTTCGACCTCTATGCCACTATGCAGCCTGCCAGGGAGGTGGGGGGTGATTTCTACGACTTCTTCTTTATCGGTCCCACAAAACTGTGCCTGATTATCGGCGATGTCTGCGGTAAA